>Ga0208863_1001366_pt1 | contig 15777 bp, 16 predicted proteins | sample RifOxyD3_FD_184040 | JGI IMG/M metagenome (GOLD analysis project Ga0208863, IMG submission 184040) | Soil microbial communities from Rifle, Colorado - Rifle Oxygen_injection D3 (SPAdes) | ecosystem: Environmental > Terrestrial > Deep subsurface > Rock core/Sediment | place: Rifle, Colorado...
TGTAACGCTCCAAGTCCGGTTCTGCGAGGAGCCGGGGACAAACCCAAGCATGGCCGTAATACCGTGGCACCGCCGGGAAACCAGGCGGCAACAGAGAACACAAACTTCGGCCTAAACGGGGGTGAGGAACCGGTTTACTCTCCGTTAGCCAAATACCCGAATACGGGTAACACGCGAATTAAATAGGGATCAAGCCGGGGTTCACGCAGTATTTGGACAGCCTCCATTCACCCTCACGGCTGGCCGCCGCCCTTGCGTTTCCATAGGCGGCTAAAGTCGAAGTCGAAGGCGCATTTGGACAGTTCGAAGCGGTGGGTCTCGCTATGAAAATCCGCCACCTTGCGATATTCCCCCTCAACCAGATGCCACACTTTGGCCTTTTTCGCTTCGGGATAGACCAGCACGTAATGCGCCACACCTTCCTTGCGGTAAAGATCGAATTTGACGACTTCGTCGCGCCGGGCGGTTCTGGGCGAGATGACTTCGAAAATTAGATCGGGGGCACGGGTCAGCCGTTCACCTTCGGGCTGGTAACAGATCACCAGCACATCGGGCCGGACGACCGTGTCTTCGACAAATTCCACGTCTATTCCAAACAGTGCCTGACAGTGCGGGCAGTCGTCGAGCGATTCGCCGAGTTGCCGCGCAATCGTCATGCACATCACCTGATGCCTGATAGCGGGTGACGGCGCCATCGCCACCGGCTGGCCGTGAATCAGCTCCCAATCGCCTTCCCATTGCAGGTAATCCCGCACCGGGTAGGTTTCCATTGCTGGCTGGATGGACATGATCTTCAGACTCATTTGGGGCTCGTAAAGAAATAATTTACCCCAGAAACTCACTCCCTCTCTTCCCCGAATTTCTTCAACTTCCGCCACAGGGACACCCGGTCGATGCCGAGCATCTGGGCGGCCTGGGTCTGGTTGCCGTGGGCCTCCTCCAGGACCCATTGGATGTAGTCGCGTTCCAGTTCCTCCAGGGGCATGACGCGGCCGTCGCGGCGGCGGAAGGCGCGGATGGTCAGGTCACGCAGGTCGTCGGGCAGGTGGGCGGCTTCCACTTGGTCGCCCTGGCAGAGGGCGACGCCGCGTTCGATGATGTTTTCCAGTTCGCGCACGTTGCCGGGGAAGTCGTAGGCCTTGAGCAGGGAGAGGGCCTCGTCGGAGAGGGTCCGCACGGGCTTGCCCATGAGGGGCGCGGCGCGGTCGAGGAAGTATTGGGCCAGGAGGGGGATGTCCTCGCGCCGCTGGGAGAGGGGCGGGATGTGGAGATTGACCACGTTGAGGCGGAAGTAGAGGTCCTGCCGGAAACGGCCCTCGGCCACCCATTCCTTCATGTTGCGGTTGCTGGCGGCGATGAAGCGGACATCGACCTTGAGGGGGCGGGTCCCGCCCAGGGGCAGCAGTTCTTTTTCCTGGATGACGCGCAGCAGTTTGACCTGCATGGCCAGGGACATTTCGGTGACTTCGTCGAGGAAGAGGGTGCCGCCATCGGCGGCGGCGATGAGGCCGCTCTTGCCCACGGCGCCGGTGAAGGCGCCTTTTTCGTGGCCGAAGAGTTCGTTGGCCAATAATTCTTCGTTGAAGGCCCCGCAGTTGATGGCGAGGAAGGGGCCATCCGGGCGGCCGCCGTGTTCATGCAGGCAGCGGGCGAAGAGTTCCTTGCCGGTGCCCGATTCGCCGGTGATCAGCACGTTGCAGCCGGTGGGGGCGACCTGGCGGGCCATGTCGAGCAGCTTCTGCATGCCGCCGTCGCGGGTGATGACGCGGGAGCGGCCCTCGTAGGCGTCGAGTTGCTCGCGCAGCGCCCGGTTCTCGCGCTTGAGCCGGACCTTTTCCAGGGCCTCGGCCACGGTCTGGCGCACCTCGTCCAGGCGGAAGGGCTTGGCGATGTAGTGGAAGGCACCTTCCTTCATGGCCTCGATCGCCGATTCCAGGGTGGCGTAGCCGGTGATCATGATGACCTCGGTATCCGGGCATTGCGCCTTGCAACGGCGCAGGAGCTGCATGCCGTCCACCCGCTCCATCTTCATGTCGGTGAGCACTAGGTCGAAGGGCTGGCTGTCCAGCAGCTCCAGGGCGTGGCCACCGCTCTGGGTGGCGGTGATGGCGTGGCCCTCCTTCTTGAGGACGTGCTCCAGATTGCGCAGGGCGATCTTTTCGTCATCGACGAGGAGGAGGCGTGAGGTCATGCAGGACTCCGTTCAGAATGGGACGGCAGGCGGATGCGGAAAACGGCCCCGCCTTCCGGGCGGTTGGCGGCGCTTATGCAGCCGCCGTGCTCTTCGATGATCTCGTGGACGATGAAGAGCCCCAGGCCGCTGCCCTGGCCGACGGCCTTGGTGGTGAAGAAGGGGTCGAAGACGCGGGCGAGGAGTTCCGGCGGGATGCCGGGGCCGGTGTCGGCCAGGGTCAGGTCGATCACCGCGGCGCCCGGCCGGCACTGCCCGGCGCGGCCGGGAAAGCCCTTGCCCTTGCCGACGGTGGCTGCCTCGGCGGCGATCTGCAATTCGCCGTATTCGCCCATGGCGTCGAAGGCGTTGAGGATCAGGTTGAGCAGGAGCTGTTGCAGGCGCGGGCGGTCGCCGTTCACCACTAAACCGGGGGCGATCTCGACCCGCACCGTCACGCCGCCGGGGCGGTGGCTCTTGAGGAAGCGCAGGGTCTCTTCGACCAGTTCGGCCAGGGGCACCGGGGCGCTCCGGAATTCCCGGTCGCCCGCGTAGTCCAGCAGGGCGCGGACGATGCGCCGGGCGCGCAGGGTCTCGGCGTCGATGTCCTCGATCAACTGGGCGCGGAAACCGGGGTCGAGGCCTTTCCCCCCGCCCCCGGCGGGCGGGGGGAGCAAGTCCTCCAGCAGGATCTGGGCGGAGGAGGAGATATTGGACAGGGGGTTGTTCAGCTCGTGGGCCACCCCGGAGAGCATGGTCCCCAGGGAGGCCAGCTTCTCGGCGCGCACCAGGGTCTCCTGGCGGCGTTCCAGTTCGTCGAGGACGTGATTGAAGGCCAGGGCGAGGGAGGCCAGTTCATTCTCCGGCGAGTCGAGGACCAGGCGCGTCAACTGGCCGTTGGCCACGGCCTCCATCCGGGTCTCCATGGTCTTGAGCGGGTGCGTCACCCGGCGCGCCAGCAGGAAGCCGGTCAGGGCCAGCAGCACCGCCACCACCCCCACGGAGACCAGCAGATTGCGCTGGTGGGCCGTCAGGGCGGCATTGAGGGACTGGCGCTCCTTGGCCGCCAGCTTCTCGCCCAGGGTGACGATGCGGTTGCCCAAGGCCCGCACATTGGCGGCGAGGATCTCGTCGCCGGGGCTCTGGGCATGGTCCGCCATGGCCTTGGCGTAGTGCCCCACGTCCGCCGCCAGATTGGAGGTGGCGCCCGTCCCGGCCAGGGCGTCGATGATCGGTGCATCGCGGCGCAACAGTTCCTGGGCGCGGGAGAGATAGCGGGCATGGTCCCTCAGATCGCCCGCCTGGCCGTAGAGCAGGTGGTTCTTCTCGAAGCGGCGCATCTCCAGGGTCACATCGAACAGTTCCGCCACCTTGCTGCCCTCGCGCGCCTTGTCGGCGATGCGGTCCAGCTCGACCAGGGCGACCGTGGAGAGTCCGACGATGAGCAGGGCCAGGGCGAGATAGGCGAGAAGGATTTTGGACTGGAGGGAGCGCATGCAACAAAGTGTATCAGGCCATTGCAACTTGAAACAGTAATGCCGCCGTCATCTTTCTGACTTCCGTCTGAAATCCGCCTCTTTCCAATGGGTTGGACCAACCGATATGGTTGGCACGGTTACTGCTAAGTATTGATTCCATTGAACCAGGAGCAACCATGTCCAGAACCGTCCTTCATACCTACCTCTGCGAACGCCTGCAATCCGCCAAAGGTTTGGGCTGGGCGATGCCCGATTCGGAACTCCCCGGCCTGGAGCAGGTAATAACCTCATCGATTCCATCCTTAGGTCCGTCAACGGTGCGTCCCTGCACCACTCCTCCCGTGACGCAACAACCGATGCGGTTCGTACCCCGCATCCTGCATTTCTGGCGCAGCCTCGCCTACAGGGATGTAGGTGAGGGGCGTGAGCAGGATGCGGGAGCTTCGCGCGCCTGATGAACCGTTGCGTGGTCGTCGCCCTGCGCCCTGTCTCGCCGGTGGAGCGGCTGTTCACCGTGGGCGCGGCCCTGTGCCGCCGCATGGAGGCGGAGATGGAGGTGCTTGCCGACCCCACGCGCCCGGACTGGCCCGAACTGGAGGCCCGCCTCGCCGAGCTTGAAGGCAAGGGGCTCACCTGCTTCATCACCCCGGTTTCCGATCTCAACGCCCGTCAGGTGGTGGAACACGCCCATCGTCACGAGTGCGTGACCGCCGTGGTGGTGGGCAGCCCCACCGCCTGGGCCGCCGAAGGGCAGGATCCCTGGACCCGGCTGGAATGCCCCCTGGTCGCCGCCTCCGATCACCCCGATTTACCCAAGGAACAATAAGGCCGTCATGACCATGAATCTGTTAACGCGAAAAACCGTAGGGCGGATAAGCGGAGCGCATCCGCCGTGTCCGATGGCCCCGTGGTGGATGCGCTATCGCTTATCCACCCTACGTCTTTGCGCGAGAAAGGAGTTTAAGTAATGAATCGATTCGCCCGCTTCCTCCCCTTCCTGCGCTGGTTCCCCCTGAGCGGGGAGACCGTCCGGGCCGATTTCATGGCCGGGATTACCGTGGCCCTGGTGCTGATCCCCCAGTCCATGGCCTATGCCCAGTTGGCCGGGATGCCCGCCTATTACGGCCTTTACGCCGCCTTCCTGCCGGTGGCCGTCGCCGTGATGTGGGGTAGCTCGCACCAGCTCGGCACGGGGCCGGTGGCGGTGGTCTCGCTGCTGACGGCATCGAGCCTGGCGGTGTTCGCGGCGCCCGGTTCGCCGGACTTCATCGCCCTGGCCATCATGCTGGCCCTGCTGGTTGGCGTCATTCAATTGCTGCTGGGGGTGTTTAAGCTGGGGGTGATCGTCAACTTCCTCTCCCACCCGGTGATCGTCGGCTTCACCAACGCGGCGGCCATCATCATCGGGCTGTCCCAGGTCTCCAAGCTGTTCGGCGTCCCCATGGGCCGCAGCGAGCACTTCATCAACGACATCATCGGGGTGTTCAAGCAGGTGGGTCATACCCATTTGCCGACCCTCGCCATGGGCATACTGGCCATCGCCCTCATGTGGGGGGTCAAGAGATACCGGCCCAAGTGGCCGGGGGTGCTGATCGCCGTGGCGGTCACCACGACCCTCTCCTGGGGGCTGGGTTTCGCCCAGTCCCTGGGCGGACAGGTGGTGGGCTCCATTCCCCAGGGGCTGCCCAGCCTGGCGCTGCCCGCCCTGGATATGACCAAGCTGGGGTCGCTGCTCTCCGCTGCCCTGGTGATCTCACTGGTGGGTTTCATGGAGGCCATCTCCATCGCCAAGGCCCTGGCCGCCAAGACCAAGCAGCGCCTCGATCCCAATCAGGAGCTGATCGGCCAGGGGCTCTCCAATATCATCGGTTCCCTGACCCAGGCCTTCCCGGTCTCCGGTTCCTTCTCCCGCTCGGCGGTCAACATGGGGGCTGGCGCCCGCACCGGCATGAGTTCGGTCTTCACCGCCATCTTCGTGCTCATCACCCTGCTGTTCCTGACCCCGTTGCTCTACCACCTGCCCCAGGCGGTGCTGGCGGCGGTGATCATCATGGCGGTGATCGGCCTGGTGAACGTGAAGGCGGTGATCCACGCCTGGCACGCCCAGAAGCATGACGGCATCGCCGCCGGGGTGACCTTCGCCGCCACCCTGGCCTTCGCCCCGCACCTGGACAACGGCATCATGATCGGCGCCGGGCTGGCCCTGGTCCTCTACCTGTTGCGGACCATGAAGCCGCGGGTGGCGATCCTGGGCCGTTTCCCGGACGGCACCCTGCGCGACATCAAGGTCAACCCCGGCCTGCCCACCAGCGAGCACATCGTCGCCATGCGTTTCGACGGCCAGCTCTATTTCGCCAACGTCGCCTTCTTCGAGGACACGGTGCTGGAGGCGGTGGCCGACCACCCCAAGGCCAAGTATCTGCTGATCGTGGGCGACGGCATCAACCAGCTCGACGCCTCCGGTGAGGAGGTCGTCCACCACCTGGTCAAGCGGCTGCGGGGCATCGGGGTGGAGCTGGTCTTCTCCGGCCTGAAGAAACAGGTGCTGGACATCATGCGCTCCACCCACCTCTTTGATCTGATCGGCCAACGGAACCTCTTCCCCACCGAGGACAAGGCCATCACCGCCATCTACGAACGCCTGGGTGACGAGGCCGCCGAGGATCTCTTTTGTCCGGTGCGCCAGACAGCGCAATAATGACTGCTAAACCTGAATTTTTATAACCGCAAAGGGCGCAAAGAATTTTATCGTTCCCACGCTCCAGCGTCGCGGGGGTTGCCGGAGACCGGAGGCATGCGCCGACCTCGGGACGCTGGAGCGTCCTGGGATGCATTCCCACGCCGGAGCGTGGGAACGATCAGAAATATGTACGTGGCTTTCACAGTAATTTATTGATTTTTTGGATATCGCGCCCATGACCGACGCAATACCGGTGGACCCCGGTTTCACGCCCCTTGCCGGGGCCTGGTGGATCGTCCTCCTCTGGCTGGTACTGGCCTTCGCCGGCTTGATATTCCAGCGCCGCCCGCACCTGATCACCCACCTGATCATCCCGCTCGGCGCCCTGGGCGCCCTGGGCATGGCCCTGATCGGGGCGGCGGGGCTGGTCGAGCCCGTCTCCCGGTTCGTGCTGCCCATCGGGCTGCCGGACCTGCCTTTCCACCTGCGCCTTGATGCCCTCTCGGCCTTCTTTCTGATCCTGCTGGGCGGGGCCGCCTTTGGCGTCACCCTCTATGCCTCGGGTTATCTGCGGCACATGGAACGGGGCGCCCTGGCGCTGTTGTCGCTCTGGTATCACCTCTTCCTGGCGGGCATGGTGATGGTGATGCTGGCGGACGATGCCTATGCCTTCATGGTGGCCTGGGAGCTGATGGCCCTCTCGTCTTACTTCCTGGTGACCACGGACCACGACATCCCCGACATCCGCCGCGCCGGGTTTCTCTATCTCCTGATCGCCCATGTGGGGGCGGTCTCCCTGCTGCTCTGCTTCGGGGTGCTCCAGGGTGGCGGTCAGATCGAGTCCTACAGCTTCGACGCCATCCGCGCCGCCGAGCCGGCCCCCTTTTGGTCCTCCGTCGCCTTCCTGCTGGCCCTGTTCGGCTTCGGGGCCAAGGCGGGGCTGGTGCCCCTGCATGTCTGGCTGCCCGAGGCCCATCCGGCCGCGCCCTCGCCGGTCTCGGCCCTGATGTCGGGGGTCATGCTCAAGACTGCCATTTATGGCCTGCTGCGCGTCAGCTTCGACCTGCTCGGCACCCAGGCCAGTTGGTGGGGAATCCTGGTCCTGGGCCTGGGGCTGATCACGGCCGTCTACGGGGTCATCTTCGCGGCGGTCCAGTCCGACATGAAACGGCTGCTGGCCTGGTCCTCCATCGAGAACATCGGCGTCATCCTGGTGGGGATCGGCCTGGCCATGATCTTCCACACGGACGGCAAGGGCGGCCTGGCGGCCCTGGCCCTGACCGCGACCCTCTACCACGCCATCAACCACGCCTTTTTCAAGGGGCTGCTCTTCATCGGCACCGGCGCGGTGCTGCATGCCACCGGCACCCGGCTGATGGGGGAACTGGGCGGGGTCATGCGCTTCATGCCCTGGACCGCCTGGCTGACCCTGATCGGCGCCCTGGCCATCGCCGGGCTGCCGCCCCTCAACGGCTTCGTCTCCGAGTGGCTGCTGTTGCAGGCCTTCCTGTTGTCGCCGGGACTCAGTCAGCCCTACCTGAACATGGTGATCCCGGTCGCCGCTGCCTCCATCGCCCTGGCGGCGGCCCTGGCGGCCTATGTGATGGTGAAGTTCTTCGGTGTGGTCTTCCTCGGCCAGCCGCGCGACCCGAACCTGAAGAATGCCCACGAGGTCTGCTGGCCCCAGCGGCTGGGGATGATCTGGCTGGCCCTGGGCTGCATCCTGCTGGGGCTGATGCCGGCCCAGGTCATCGGCTGGATCGCCCCGGTGGTGCAACAGCTCATCGGCCAGACCCTGCACAACGATGGAGGTTGGCTGATGCTGGCCCCGGTGGACGCGAACCGCGCCAGCTACGCCCCGCTGATCTTCTTCCTGGTGGTGCTGGCGGTGCTGCTGCTGACCTTCCTGGCCGTGCGCAAGCTCTACCACGGCCGCATCCGCCGTTCCGATCCCTGGGACTGCGGCTATCCGGAACAGGATGCCCGCATGCAGGACAGCGCCGAGGGCTTCGGCCAGCCGATCCGCCAGATCTTCGAGTCCTTCATGCGGGTGGAGCGGGAGACCCCGGACCCCTTTGACCGCCATCCCAAGTACCGTGGCGACAGCCGGGACAATATCTGGCTGCTCTGCTACGCCCCCATCGCGCGCCTGGCGGCCTGGTTGTCGGACCAGACGGGACGGCTTCAGCACGGCCGCATCCAGTGGTATCTGGTGTACAGCTTCGCCACTTTGATCTTCTTGCTGGTGTTTACCCGATGAAAACCAACCAACCCGTTGAATATGTAGGCTGGATAAGCGACAGCGCATCCACCGGGACCGCCGGAAGGGGGCAACCATGACCGCCGGCATCCTGATGCAACTCGCCCAGACCCTGCTCGCCATACTCCTGGCGCCCCTGCTGATGGGCTGGACCAATCAGTGCCGCGCCTGGTTTCAGGGGCGTTCCGCGCCTCCCCTGACGCAGCCCTACCGCATGATCCGCAAGCTGTTCCACAAGGACGCGGTGATCGCCCACGACGCCTCGCCCCTGTTCCGCTTCGCGCCCTACATGGTCTTTGCCTGCATGGCCCTGGCGGCGGGGATCGTCCCCATCGTCGCCAACGACCTGCCTTTCTCCCCGGCGGCCGACGCCATCGCCCTGGTGGGCGTTTTCGCCACGGCGCGGGTCTTTCTGGCCCTGGCGGCCATGGACATCGGTACCTCCTTCGGCACATTGGGGGCAAGGCGCGAGATGCTGGTCTCCTTCCTGGCGGAACCGGCGCTGCTGATGGTCTTTTTCACCACCTCCTTCATCGCCCAGTCCACCCAGTTGCCGGTCATCGTCGAGACCCTGGCCCACAAGCAGTTCGCCATCTATCCCAGCCTGGCCTTCGCGGCCGTGGCCTTCTGGATGGTCTCCACGGCGGAGAACGCCCGTATCCCGGTGGACAACCCGACTACGCACCTGGAACTGACCATGATCCACGAGGCCATGATCCTGGAGTATTCCGCCCGCCACCTGGCCCTGATCGAGTGGGCCGTGGCTCTGAAGCTCTTTACTTACTCGGCCCTGGGCATCGCCCTCTTCATCCCCTGGGGCATCGCCCCGGCGGGCAACTACGGGGCACTGCCCCTGGCCATGCTGGCCCTGGTGGGCAAGATGGCGGCGGGCGGGCTGCTCCTGGCCTTCCTGGAGGCGATCAGTGCGAAATTGCGGCTGTTCCGCGTCCCGGAATACCTGAGCACCGCCTTCCTGCTGGCGGTCCTGGGCACGCTGACCCATTTTCTGCTGGAGGTCTGAGATGACGCATCAACCCTGTAGGTCGGCCTTCAGGCCGACTGTCGGCCTGAAGGCCGACCTACGCGGAGGTCTGAAATGACCCTGCCCATCCATTTGCAGATCGTCAATCTGCTGGCGGCCCTGTTGCTGCTGATCTCCTTCGCCATGCTCTCCCAGCGGCGCATCATCGGCCTGGTGACCCTGTTCGCCTGGCAGGGGTTGGCCCTGGCGGTCTCTACCGCCCTGGTGGGCTGGGCCACGGGGCAGCATCATCTTTACTATTCCGCCGGTATCACCCTGATCCTCAAGGTGATCGTCATGCCCTGGATCTTCTACGCCTTGGTGAAGAAGCTCGATGTGGACCGGGACGTGGAGCCCATGATCAACATCCCCACCACCATGCTGATCGGCATCGCCCTGGTGATCTTCGCCTTCAACCTGGCCCTGCCCATCTCGCAACTGGCCGGGACCGTGACCCGCTCGACCCTGGGCATCGCCATGGCCTGCGTGCTGCTGGCCTTCCTGATGATGATCACGCGCAGCAAGGCGATCCCCCAGGTGATCGGCTTCCTGGCCATGGAGAACGGCCTCTTTTTCGCCGCCACCAGCGCCACCTACGGCATGCCCCTGGTGGTGGAGCTGGGGGTCGCCCTGGACGTGCTGGTCGGTGTCTTCGTGCTGGGCATCTTCTTCTTCCAGATCCGCGAGACCTTCGATTCGCTGGACCTGAAACACATGGAAAAACTGAGAGAGCGCTAATCCATGGAAATCTATTGGCTTCTTGGCATCCCCTTCGCGGGGGGCATCTTCCTGGCGCTTTGGGGCAGTCGCGGCTTCGCCCCGGAGATCAACGCCCTTTTCAGCCTGCTTACCTTCCTGGCGGCGGTCTGGCTGACGGTGCGTGTCGTCTCCGGCGGTCCCATCCTGACGGCGAACGAGTGGTTCTTCATCGATCCCTTCAACGTCTTTCTGGTGGCCCTGACCGCTTTCGTGGCCTTCACCACGGCGCTGTTCTCGCGGCCCTACATGCGTATCGAGCAGGAGCACGGCCGGCTCAATACCGCCCGCCTGCGGCTCTACCATTCGAGCTACCAGATCTTCATCTCCGCCATGCTGCTGGCGCTCACCACCAACAACATGGGCATCCTCTGGGTCTCCATGGAGGCAGCGACCCTGGCCACGGTGCTGCTGGTCTCCCTCTACCGCACACCCGCCGCCCTGGAGGCGGCCTGGAAATACTTCATCCTCTGCGGCGTCGGTATCGCCCAGGCCCTGTTCGGCACCATCCTGCTCTACTTCGCGGCGGAAAAGGTGCTCGGCTCGGGCGGGGTGGCCCTGCTCTGGACCCATCTGAACGAGGTCAAGGACCAGCTCGAACCCCGCGTCCTGCAACTGGCCTTCGTCTTCATGCTGGTGGGCTACGGCACCAAGGTGGGCCTGGCGCCTCTGCATAACTGGCTGCCGGACGCCCACGCCGAAGGCCCGACGCCCATCTCGGCGGTCTTGTCCGGGCTTTTATTGAACGTGGCCCTCTACGCGGTCATGCGCTCCAAGGTCCTGGTGGATGGCGCCCTGGGCACGGACATGGCCGGCAACCTGATGATGGGCTTCGGTCTGCTCTCGGTGGTCATGGCCGCCTTCCTGATCAAGCGCCAGACCGACGTGAAGCGCATGTTCGCCTACTCCTCCATCGAGCACATGGGGCTGGTCACCTTCGCCTTCGGCATGGGCGGCGCCCTGGCCAACTTCGCCGGACTGCTGCACATGACCATGCACAGCCTCACCAAATCGGCCATCTTCTTCGCCGTCGGCCACGCCACCCAGAGTGCCGGAACCCAGTTGATGTCCGGTATCCGCGGCCTCATCAAGACCTGTCCCACCATCGGCTGGGGGCTGATGCTGGGCACCGTGGCCATCCTGGGCGTGCCGCCCTTCGGTGTCTTCGCCAGCGAGTTCCTGATCATCACCACCGCCATGCACGAACACCCCTGGGCGACGCCCTTCCTGCTCACCGCCCTGGGCGTGGCCTTCGCGTCGATATTCGGCAAGGTCCAGCCCATGGTCTTCGGCGAGACTGAACTGGCCAGGCTGCCCCATCAGCCCGCCCTGACCCCGGTCTTCGTCCACCTGGGCCTGGTGCTGATGCTGGGGCTGTTCATTCCGCCCTACCTGGCCGCCTGGTATCGGCAGGCCGCGCAATTGCTGGGGGGTTGAGATGAAGATCGCTGATCAAAACTGGAACCTCGGCCCCCTGGGCCGCCACATCTGGCGTGGCCGCATCGGGGCGGCGGAGCTGTCTGCCTTTGCCCGGTCGGTGAAGGACGAGGGCGGTCAGCTCATCGCCCTCTGGGGATCGGATGACCGGCATCTTGCCCCCCTCTCCCTTGAGGGGAGAGGGGCTGGGGGTGAGGGTGGAGGATTCAGCATCCACGCCGCCTTCATCACCGCCGCCGGTCTGGCCTGGGTCAGCGCCGAATTATCGGTCGAGACCCCGGCTTATCCCGATCTGGCGGTCATCTTTCCCCAGGCCTGCCGCATGCAGCGGGCGGCTTATGATCTGCTGGGCATACGCGCGGAAGGCGCGGTGGATGACCGCAAGTGGCTGCGCCACGGGGCCTGGTCGGCGGAGAGCTTCCCTTTGCGTAAAGATTTTAGTTCTGAAGTAGTGCGCGAACTAGAAGCTTGCCGCTCCCAGCTCCCGCCCCTCACCTCCATCCCTGGAGGCGATGCCTACCCCTTCATCCGCGTCGAGGGTGACGGACCCCACGAGATCCCCGTGGGTCCCATTCATGCCGGGGTCATCGAGCCGGGCCATTTCCGCTTCTCCATCATCGGCGACCGGGTGCTCAAGCTGGAACAGCGGCTGGGCTACACCCACAAGGGGACCGAAAAGCGCTTCGAGGGCATGGATCTGACGACTGGGGCCAAACTGGCCGGGCGGGTCTCCGGCGATTCCCATAGCGCCTATGCCTGGGCCTACTGCATGGCGGTGGAGACGGCGACCGGTTGCGAGGTGCCCGAGCGCGCCCTCTGGCTGCGCGCCCTGTTCCTGGAGATCGAGCGCATCGCCAATCACCTGGGCGACCTGGGCTACCTGGGCAACGACGTGGCCCTCTCCTTCGGTTTCATGCAGTTCTGGCGTCTAAAAGAGGATCTGCTGCGCCTGACTCAGCGGCTGTTCGGCCACCGCTACCTCTTCGACCGCATCGTTCCGGGCGGCGTGGCCGCCGATCTGACGGACGGGAGCGAACTCCTGGCCTTGGCGGACCGGCTGGAGCCGGAGGTGCAGGAACTCAAGGCCATCTACGACGAGCACGCGACCCTACAGGACCGTATGGCCAACACGGGCATCGTCGCGCCCAGCCTGGCCGCACGCCTTGGATTGACCGGCATGGCCGGCCGCGCCAGCGCCCAGGCCTGGGACGCGCGGGTCCAGTTTCCGCAACCGCCCTACGACCGGCTGGAGGTGAACATGTCCACCCATCGCCGGGGCGATGTCCTGGCGCGGGCCGAGGTCCGCTTCGCCGAGGTCTACGAATCCCTGCGCCTGATTCGCGAGTTGGTGCGCGGGATGCCTGCCGGTGATCTGTGCGCCGAAGTACGGTTGCCGGAGACAGTGGCAGAGGGCATCGGCTGGGTCGAGGGCTGGCGCGGCGAGATCGTCGTCGCGGTGCGCATCGGGGCCGACGGCAGGCTGGACCGGGTCCATCCCCACGACCCCTCCTGGCAGAACTGGCCCCTGTTGGAGGTGGGCATCCTGGGCAACATCGTCCCGGACTTCCCGCTCATCAACAAATCCTTCAACCTGAGCTACAGCGGGCAGGACCTCTGATGGCGACCCATCTCATACTGAAAAAAATCTTCAAGACCGGCATCGTTTCCGAACCCGCCCCGGCGCCCGGCGACGGCATGCGCACCCGGATGCAGGAACTCCAGGCCGACATCCTCAAGGTCTTCGGCCGCGCCCTGGCCATCCGCCATGTGGACGCCGGCTCCTGCAACGGCTGCGAGTTGGAGATTCACGCCCTCAACGGCCCCCAGTACAACATCGAGGGCCTGGGCATCAAATTCGCCGCCAGCCCGCGCCACGTGGATGTCCTGCTGGTTACCGGCCCCGTCTCCCGCAACCTGGAGACCGCCCTCAAACGCACCTACGACGCCACCCCCGAACCCAAATGGGTCGTCGCCATGGGCGACTGCGGCTGCAACGGCGGCATCTTCGGCGAGAGCTACGCCTCCTGCGGCAAGATCAGCAACGTCATCCCGGTGGATGTGGAGGTCCCCGGCTGTCCGCCCGATCCCGTTACCCTGCTGCAAGGCATATTGGCGGCGGTGAGCGGGGGACGGTGAGCTACCGGGGCAGCGGCCAAGGCGCGCTCCGCCTTGCCCAGATAATCCTCGGCGTTCATGCCCATAGGCGAATCCCATCCCGGCGGATGCTTTCTATCAGGGCAGGATTACTGAAGTGCTCGGGGTGCTCGAATTCGTCTTCCCACAGGGGAAGCGCCTCGACGAGCACGCCGGTGTCCAGCAGTACCTTGAAGGCGATACCGGCCATGTCCAGGGCAACAGCCACGCGCTTTCCGTGCGCGCCGCGAATGATCACGGCAATATCGGCATCGCTGTCGTGATGGTGGTGATGCCGGGCCTGGTTACCGAATAGGATCGCTTGGCTCACGTCATACCGGCTGCGGAGATGTCGCATGAAAGCCTCCGCCGCCTGTGCCGTATCTGGATCAATCAGTGCAGATGCCATTCTTTGTCACCCCTTTTCAGCAGGTTCGAGATGCCGGGTTTTGCCATAACGCAATTTGTATAGGCTTCATCTTGCAGCACAACATCGGTCTTGAGAATCGATCCGTGGCGTAGGATGCCGGTGAGCGATAGCGAACCGCAGCAGACTAGCTCAGGGGTGCGACGCCTGCTGCGCGTCCCTTGAAGCGACGGGTTGTGCGGCATACGCTGGCATTGGCGCGTGCGGGGCATAGGAAACCTTTGGCCTTTGAGACAGGGTTTGCATTTCTAAAATAGCCTGAAAAATCGCATCGGCATCATGGCCGTGCTGGGCGGCAAAGGCTTCTCGAAGTTGGCGCGTTTCTTGAACAATCGGGTCTTGCCACATGACTCAGTCCTCCATCAACTCAAGCGGGGTACAGATAATCGGGGGTTCGAAGCCAAGTCGTCTGCATGTAGCTTCAATCTCAGGTCGAGTTGCTGCATTGGCGATATGGGTACAGTTCCAAATCAAGAGGAACTCCACCCCATGCACGGCAGCAATAGCCACGTGGTATCGTTCGTGCCGGCGCTACCCGAGAGCGGTTTACGCATGCGCCGGGCCACCATGCAGCCGCAAGCCAAGTGCCTTGGTCACCTTCAGGATAGTGGCAAAGCTTGGGTTCCCCTCGCCGGAAAGCGCCTTGTACAGGCTCTCGCGCCCCAAACCGGTATCCTTCGCCAGTTGCGTCATGCCGCGCGCGCGGGCAATTATGCCTAACGACTTGGCGATAAAGGCGGCATCGTCTCCCGCTTCCTCCAGGCACGCCTCGAAGTACAACGCAATGTCTTCCTCTGTTTTGAGATGCTCAGCGCTATCCCAGCGTTTCAGTTTAACTCCGCCCATGGTTCACCCCCTCAGTTTGCGCGCCAATTCTAGCGCAGCTTGAATATCGCGGAATTGCGAGGATTTATCCCCGCCCGCCAGCAGCACGAAGATCTCCGTCCCCACCTGCTTGAAATACACCCGATACCCGGCGCCCACATGGATACGCATCTCGGAAACGCCTTCGCCGACAGGCTGACAATCGCCGAAATTGCCCTCCTCGGCGCGGTCGATGCGCATCTGAATCCGCGTTTTGGCGGCGCGGTCGCGCAAGCCATCGAACCAGTGATCGAAAAGCTCGGTGGTTTGTATCCTGTTCATGGGTTGAATTGTATCTCAAATAATACAGAGGCAAAGCCATCCTTGATCGTTCCGCTGAAAAGGTGGATGCGCTGCGCTTATCTGACTACGTCTACTACCGCGCTCATGCGGCGCAATACGCGAGTACGCTATTGCGCCCTACGCGAGCTGCATCGATCATACTGGCATCGTCCGCGAACGGTGCGGTTCGTGCCTCACCGCACCCTCTCATAGCCTTTACAAATTAATACTATTTATGGTTACCAAGGTCTCAGCCCACGCGAAAAGTG
>Ga0208863_1001371_pt1 | contig 15745 bp, 18 predicted proteins | sample RifOxyD3_FD_184040 | JGI IMG/M metagenome (GOLD analysis project Ga0208863, IMG submission 184040) | Soil microbial communities from Rifle, Colorado - Rifle Oxygen_injection D3 (SPAdes) | ecosystem: Environmental > Terrestrial > Deep subsurface > Rock core/Sediment | place: Rifle, Colorado...
GCGCAGGGTGTAGGCGTGATGGAAGCGCCGCGCGGGGCGTTGTCGCACTGGATCGTCATCGACGATCAGAAAATCTCCAACTATCAGGCGATCGTGCCCAGTACCTGGAACGCGGGACCGCGCGATGCGGCTGGCAATCATGGACCATATGAGGCCGCGCTCAAAGGTCACCTGTTGCACGATGTGAAGCAACCGATCGAAATCTTGCGCACCATCCACAGTTTCGATCCCTGTATCGCCTGCGCCGTGCATCTGACCGACCCTGACGGGCGTGAACTGATGCAGGTGAAAGTGCTGTGAGTCTATCTTGGTTTTGTCTCGATCAAATCATCCCAAGATGAGGTGTCGAGCAGTTGCTTGATAAAGTCGAGCGCTAAAGCCTGATGATGGAGGGCTGCCGGACTTGCTGGCTCGCCCAGTTCGAAGGACTCTCCCTTGATGCACAGGATGTAGGCGTCGGGCGGTGATTCCCCGTAAACTTGTGCGTACACATTGAGCAGCGCTTCTGGTGGCAACGCGTGACTGTACAGCACCGGCTCCCCCGTGGTTTTTGCACGATAAAAGGAAAAGGGTGCTGGCGTGTCCATGCCCGCATCGATAAACAGCACGCGCTGCCTGCCCTTCATGTCCATCGCGTGTTCGATCTGCAACTGAAAATCTTCCAGCAGTTCAAACCCTTCTCCCTTCTCCCTTGGCCCTTCGCCTGAATTTAACCAGTTATCGATCTCACGCAACAGCATCGGACCTAACGCATCGTCACCGCGCGATTCGTTGCCGATGGCGAAAATCAGTACGGGCGCTGTCATTATGCGCAAAAACTCCCGTCACCCGAACGGGACAAGGTAGACAGTTGTGTGCCATCCACGCCCAGCACTTCGACTTCCAGCGGCATTTTGCCCAGCGCATGGGTTGCACAGGATAAGCAGGGGTCGAACGCGCGTATCGCGACTTCGATGTGGTTGAGCAACCCTTCCGTGATCTCGTGGCCGTGCAGATATTGCTGTGCCACGCGGCGCACCGCCTCGTTCATCGCCTGATTGTTGTGCGTGGTGGAGACGATCAGATTGCACATGGTGACCAGATCGTTCTCGTCGACCCGGTAGTGATGGATCAGCGTGCCGCGCGGCGCCTCGATCACGCCCACGCCCTCGAAGCCGCGTACGCCGGTCACCATCAGATCGCTACCGGTAATGTCATCGTCGTGCAGCAGATCCTTGATCATTTCCGCCGCATGCAGCATCTCTATCATGCGCGCCCAGTGGTAGCCCAGCGGGGCATGCATAGGCATCACGCCGCTGTAGGCCATGAATTCGCGTCGCTCGATTTCAGCCAGAGGCGTTGAGATGAAATCGCAGTTCTGAATGCGGGAGAGCGGACCTACCCGGTACCAGCCTTTTTCACGGCCCAGCGATTTCAAATAGGGGAACTTCATATAGCTCCAGTTTTTGACCTCTTCGCCGATCAGGTCGGTGTAATCGCTGTAGTCCACCCCGTCGAACAGCATGTTGCCGTTTTCATCGCGGCCGCGCAGCCTGCCGTGGTACAGATCAAGCGAACCGTCGTAACCGACCATGGACATGTAGTTAGCGCGGAAAGCCCCGAAGCTATTGTAGAGCTCCGGATTCTTGTGGTGCAGCTCTTTGACCATGTGTACCGCTTCGCGGCTCCAGGCCACCATCTGGTAGATATCTTTGAGCAATTCGTCGCGTTCCGCGATGGACAGCGATTTGTTGACGCCGCCGGGTACCGAGCCTGTGCCGTGGATACGTTTTCCCGCCGTGTGACGGATCACTTCCTGTCCGAATTTGCGCAACAGGATGCCGCGTTTGGCCGTTTCAGGATATTTTTCGGCAACACCAACGATGTTGCGTTTGGAGATATCGCTGTCGAAACCGAACAACAGGTCGGGCGAGCAAAGATGGAAAAAATGCAGCGCATGCGATTGCAGAATCTGGCCATAGTGCATCAAACGGCGCATCTTCTCTGCGGTGGGCGTCAAGTGTTTCGCCCCGACGATGGCGTCCAGCGCCTTGCTCGCCGCCAGATGATGGCTGACCGGGCAGATGCCGCACAGCCTTTGCACCATCACCGGCACTTCCCAGTAGGGGCGTCCCTGGATGAATTTTTCGAAGCCGCGAAACTCGACGATGTGCAGTCTTACCTGATGGATACGGTTTTTATCGTCGAGCAGGATGGTGACCTTGCCGTGGCCTTCGACGCGGGATACAGGGTCAATCGCGACGCGGCGCAGATTTTCCGGATTTGCAGCAGTTTCTAAAGACATAGCACCCTCTAATCGTAATGAATCAGACCGTGGCCGAGTTCAGGTTCTTTGCCTGAGAGCAAATCGGTCAGCACTTTCCAGATCGCATCGCCTGAAGGCGGGCAACCCGGGATGAAATAATCTACCTTCACCACCTCATGGATCGGATGCACCATGTCCAGCGGCAGCGGCAATTCCGGATCGTTCGGGATAAAACCGTCGACCAGTCCGTGCTGGGCGTGATAGACCTCTTCGAGTATGGAAGACAGCGACAAATGGTTGCGCTGCGCTGGCAGGCCGCCGTTGATGCTACATGCGCCGATGGCGATCAGTATCTTGCAGTTGGCGCGGAATTCACGCAGCACATGCACGTTTTCGGCATTGCACAGACCGCCTTCGATGATGCCGATATCGCAAGGCCCGCAGTGCTTGATGTCAGTGATCGGTGAACGGTCGAATTCAACGAGTTGCAGCAGGTCGAGCAGGCGTTCGTCGATATCGAGTATCGACATATGGCAGCCAAAGCAGCCCGCCAGCGAAGTGGTGGCGACTCTTAATTTGGGTTTAACAGGCGTATTCATTTCAAGCGCCTTTCAATACAGGATGTGGCGGAAGGGTCGCAGCATCGCTGCGGGGACACACCGGACATGCCCCTTGCGGGTGCGGCGTCGCGCTGATCGGTTGCTCGTCGAAGTCACGCGATCCGATCGGCGTGGCAAAACCGATGCGTTTTTTGAGGATGACACCGACCGGGCAGACATGGGCCGCCTTGTCTGCATCGCAAAAGTCGGTATCGGCTAACTGGCCGGATTTGGCGTTGACGATCAGATGACTCTTGATGCCGCGCCCCGACAAGGCAAACACGTTCTTGCCGTCGACATCGCGGCTGGCGCGCACGCACAGCGAGCACAAGATGCAACGGTTAAAATCCAGCAGATATTCCGGATGCGAGGCGTCCACCGGACGATCCGGGTAAAACTGGTTGTAGTGCGGCGACATCATCTTCAGTTCGTAGGCGGTCGCCTGCAACTGACAATTTCCGCTCTTTTCGCAGGAAGGGCAAAAGTGATTGCCTTCGACGAACAGCATTTGCAACAGTGCGCGGCGCTCGTCGTTGATCTCTTCGGTGTTGCTCTCGACCACCATGTCGGGCGAGGGCTGCTGGGTGCAGGAGGCGGTCTGACGTCCGTTGGCTTTCACCGTGCACAGTTTGCATGAGCCGTGCGGTTTGAATTCAGGGTTGAAGCAAAGGTGCGGAATATACTCGCCCGCACTGATCGCCGCCTGAATGATGGTTTGCCCGTCCGTGTAGGGTATGGTCTTGCCATCCAGGGTAAAAGTTTGATTTTCACTCATTGCTGCGCTCCCTCTTTTCAAAGCCCCTCGTTTCGCTCTCCCCCCGTAAACAAGGGAAAGGGCAAACGTGATGCGGGGTAAGCAGGCAATCCGCGTAGCGGATGCTCGCAAAATCATTTATTAACATTGCGGCTCTCCAGATGTGCGCCAGTATCGTCGCGGCCTGTCATTTGTCGTGCCTGGGATAGTGCGCGGTCCAGATCGAAGGCCGGGATGAAGTCCTTATGTGCCAGTCGCTTGTCATAGGCAGGACGGAATTTTTCTATGGTGTTCAGAACCGGATTGCAGGCCGAATGTCCCAAACCGCAGTGGCTGGTGGATTGCAGCAGTACATTGAGTTTTTCGATCTCGGCAAAGTCGTAAGGAGAGCCGTTGCCATCGGCCAGTTTGTCCATCATATTGGATAACAGCGAGGTGCCGACCCGGCATGGCGTGCAAAAACCGCAGCTCTCGTGGGCGAAGAAATGCACGAAGTTGCGTGCGACTTCAAACATGTCGCGCGATTGATTGAAGATCATGAAAGCGCCAGCAGTAGCCAGATCGTCGAAGGCGATGCGCCGGTTGAACTCATCCGCCGATATGCAGACACCGGACGGGCCGCTGACCTGCACGGCCTGCGCATCGTGTGCGCCACAATCGGCGAGCACCTGGGCGATAGTCACGCCAAACGGGTATTCATATAGTCCCGGGCGTTCACAATCGCCCGACACGGAGAGGATCTTGCTGCCGCTGGAAGTCTCTGTGCCGATGTTGGCATACCATGCGCCGCCATTGATTGCGATCAGGCAGGTGGAGGCAAAAGTCTCTACATTGTTGACCACGGTCGGGCAGTTGAGATAACCGTGCGTGACGGGGAAAGGCGGGCGATTGCGCGGTGTGCCGCGCTTGCCTTCGAGCGACTCGATCAGCGCGGATTCTTCGCCGCAGATATAAGCCCCGGCACCCAGATGGATGGCGATATCGAAATCGAAACCTTCTTGACCCAGAATCGATGTGCCCAGCAGATTCTGTCCGCGCCGCTTCTGCAACACCGCCTGCAAATGGGGAAGCAGATAGCGGTATTCGCCGCGCAGATAGAGAAATCCCTGTTTCGCACCTATGATGCGGGCGCAAAGCGTCATTCCCTCGAACACGGTGTCCGCGTAACCGTTCAGCAGCACGCGATCCTTGAAGGTGCCAGGTTCTCCTTCATCGGCATTGCACACCACGTAGTGCGCGTCACCCGCAGCGTCCCTGCAAAGCTCCCATTTCATGCCGGTTGAAAACCCCGCACCGCCGCGACCGCGCAGTTTAGAGGTTTTGATCTCCTGCAACGTGGCGTTGTCGCCGCGCGCAAGCATAGCTTTGAGCGCCGAACCCGGCTGTATCTGACTGTTCAGCAGTATGTCGCGCCGCCTGATATTGTCTTCGATGGCAAAGAAACTGGCAGGCCAAGCGGATAGCGGCACGCGCTCACGTATCAGTTCGGCAATGGCGTTGATGCGCTCCTCTGTGATGCGATTGATAGCGATATTGTTGACCAGCATGCCCGGTCCCTGATCGCACATTCCCGTGCAGGAAGTGGTGCCGATGCAAACCAGTCCGTCTTCGGATAGTTTACCGGCTTCCACCCACAACTGGCTGCATAGACTCTTCATTAAATCTATGTTGCCCGCCATGCGGTCGGTGATGTTGTCGGAAAACAACACGCGATAGGTGCCTGCCGGTTGCAGATAAAGGAAGGAATAAAATCCCGCCACCCCTTCGATTTTCGAGCGGGGCAGAGCCAATCGTTCACTTAAATAATCGATGGCATCGGAATGGATATATCCATGAACATCTTGCGCCGCGATGAGGATTTGCAGCAGGTTATTGTGCTGATGATGCGCGAGTATCGCATCAAGATATTCAGCATGCATATTGACTGGACTGATCATAAAAACCCTTCAGTGAAAACTTCTTTTGTGAGATTCTACACCCAGCGGCGGGTTTTATTGTGTGGGTTGAAAGACATATAATGCCAGCCGGAATGAGTTACCCTTAACCGCCCGCCCAACCTCTGCCATTCAAGGAGCTGATATGTCCATTTTTAAGCAATCCCGTTTTGTTGTATTCCTACTCTGTCTGGCCTTGATCCCGGGTGTTGCTCATGCTCATGCCGGTCATGCCGCTGGCGGGTTGCACGGCATGCTTCATCCATTTACTGGACTTGATCACCTGTGCGCCATGCTCGCAGTCGGCATATGGTCGGTGCAGACGGGTGGGCGAGCTACCTGGATACTGCCGGCGACCTTTGTTTTTGTCATGGCCCTGGGCGGTTGGCTGGGGATGGCGACAACTGCTTTGCCCTTCGTCGAAGGCGGTATCGTTTCATCGCTGTTAATCTTGGGCGTTTTGATCGCGGCTGCGATTCGTTTGCCGATGTTGGTCAGTATGGCGCTGGTTGGCTTATTCGCCCTATTTCACGGTTTTGCTCACGGTAGCGAAATGCCCTACAACGCAACCGGCTTAAATTATGCATTGGGCTTTATATTCTCTACTGTGGCTTTGCATCTGGCAGGAATCGGTCTGGCGTTTTCACTCGATAAATCGGGTCATACGCCATATATCAAAATGGCGGGCGTTGCGATTGCCGCCTTGGGTGGCGCACTCTGCTTTGCGGGCTGATTTCTGATGCATGAGATGTCACTGGCGGAAAGCGCTCTGCAAATCATCGTTCAGGCGGGACGTGAGCAGGGCTTTACACGGGTCAAAACCGTTTGGCTGGAAATCGGTCGACTGGCCTGCGTGGAGCCTGACGCGATGCGTTTTTGCTTCGAGTCGGTGGTGGCCGGCACGCTGGCCGAAGGGGCAAAACTGGAAATTATTGAATCATTGGGGCAAGGGGTTTGCGAGTCTTGCCATAAAGATGTGATGCTAGATGCGTTATACGAGGCCTGCCCGCATTGCGGCGGCTATCAAATCCGCGTGACTGGCGGAGATGCCATGCGGGTACATGAATTAGAGGTCGAGTGACGATGGGTATGCGTGCAGCGATAAACTAAGCTTGCTCTGAAACCGGTAAGCAGCATTTTTGCCTTGCGATAAGTAACAATCTAACTTATAGTTGTGCAACTTATTGAACAAGTGAGGCGGTCATGAAAGTTGTTACCTATTCGCACGCGCGTAATTCGCTAAAATCTGTTTTGGATGATGTTGTTCAGGATGCTGATGTGACGATAATTAGCCGGCGGGATGCTGAGGGAGATGCTGTCGTCATGTCGCTGGACAGCTATAACAGCATCATGGAAACCTTGCACCTGACCAGCAATCCGGTAAATTCTGCCGCTCTGGCCCGTGCAATTGCTCAAGACAAAGCAGGGCAGGCTCAGAAACGTCAATTGCTAGCGATTGAATAGTCATGCGCGCTATTCAGTTTGTGCCGGACGCATGGGAGGCTTACCTGTATGGGCAGGACAAGAAAACACTTAAGCGGGTTAACACACTGATAACTGCTACTGCGCGCGATCCATACACCGGCATAGGCAAACCGGAACCGCTGCGTGGTGATTTGTCTGGTTACTGGTCACGTCGTATAGACGATACCAATCGTTTGGTTTATCGCGCCACTGATTCTGAGTTGGTCATAGTGGCCTGTCGTTTTCATTATGAAAGTTAGTCGGACATTCAATCGCGCAAATCCTGTTTAGATTGACGCTTTCTTATCAGCAGTAAAGATTGCAGCGTGCTTAACCGGACGGTTTACTAATCATCGGCTTTTGGATTGCCTTGTCAGCTTCTGTTCCATCGCCGAGTATCAATCGGAATGTTTATGAAATTTAAAGAAACACTTGGTCAATTTGCCGTGCTGGATATCGCCTTGATTGAGCCGGATTCCGCCAGTCCTCGACATCAAATTGATGAAGAGAGCCTGAAGGTGCTGTGCAATTCCATCAAAAAAGTGGGTGTGATACATCCCTTAGTCGTTCAACCTGAAAATGCAGCCGGGCGCTACACACTGATCGTCGGGGAACGCCGCTGGCGTGCGGCCTTGATGGCAGGGGAGAGCGCCGTGCCTGTATTGATCAGAGGTTGTGACGCTACTGAAGTGTTGGATGTGCAAGTGTCTGAAAACATGGGATCGGGGATGCGTAGCGCGTTAGCGCCCAGAGCGATGGCGAATGCTATTCAAGCGATTTCTGAACGATTCGAAACCCCGGATGCGGCAGCCGGGCATTTCGGCGAGACTCGCGGCTGGCTGAATCAGGTGACTGCAGCAGCTAATCTCTCTCCTAAAATCACCGCGCTGCTCGATTCCGGAAAAATATCCAGCACGGGTACCGCGATCCAGTTGGAGAAGCTGTCGAAGAAAAACGAGGCCAAAGCGGTGGCTTTGATCAGCGAGTTGGAGCAAATGCCGGAAGGCGGAAAATTAACCCGTAAGACGGTGGATAAAGTGCTCTCTGGTGAAAGTGCACGCCGTAAAATTAAAAACGATATTCCCACTGAGACTGATAGCGTTGCCGGGGCGACATGGGCAGGGGAGAGCGCAGGGTTTTACGGGATCAGCCCGGTTAAAGTCAGGCAAGTCGCCACGCTGCTCGGCCTTCCAGATGGGGACGACGCAGCGGTGTTGAGTCGGTTAATCGATCAGTTTCTGGCGCAGGAAAAACCGCCATTTTGATCGAGTTTGGCGGGTTTTAAAATAATCTTTATAAATCAAATTGTTATGAATTTTTCTGACGTACTTAAAACGCTGAATCAGGCATCTTCTTTTGAACTCTACCGCATGCGCGCTGCGATCGACAAGGTGTTGGATGAACCGCGTCGCTTGATGGCGATTCATGCCAAATTGCGTATCGGACAGGACATCGAATATTTTGATCTTCGTGCGAATGCGCTGCGCCGTGGAAAAGTGCTGGAACTGCGCAGTAAACAGGCCGTCATTCTCGATGAGGGTGATAAAAAGTGCTGGCTGATTTCCTATGTCGCCCTCAATCTGGAGGGTGTCGATGTGCAAATTTCTGAACAGGTGCGCCAGGGTTTGGGACGCAACGAAGTGGCCGTCGGCGATACGGTTGGCTTCCTCGATACTAATCAGCAGCAGCGTAGTGGACAGATAATTCGGCTTAATGACAAAACGGTTACGCTGATGTGCGGTCAACAGCAATGGCGGGTCGCCTACGCCTATTTGCATCGCGTGGTCGACGGCATGACTGTGGATCATCATTCACCTGAACTGGATGTCGCACCCATCGACAGTAGTGTAGTGGCCAAATAACTCCCCCGCCTGCTCATTAAATTACTATGCTAATCAATTGTGTTGCTTATCAGAATGGCGTCAAGCAGGCTGATTTGTCTGTTGCGGAAATCAGCGACTACCTCGAACGCCCCGACTGTTTGGTGTGGGTTGCGCTCAAAGACACCAGCGATGTCGAACTCCTGCAGATGCAGGAGAAGTTTGATCTGCACGATCTGGCGATAGAAGACGCGCGTCACGGCCATCAACGTCCCAAGGTCGAGGAATATGGCGATACGCTGTTTGTGGTAATGCACATCGTAGATATTGAAAATGGCGAGTTGTCGGTCGGTGAGGTGTGTATTTTCGTTGGTAAGAATTTCATCCTTTCGGTGCGTAATCTGAGTCAACTCGGCTTTGCCAGTGTGCAGGAACGCTGCCAGCGCGAGCCGCAATTGCTGCGTTTGGGTTCCGGTTTTGTGCTCTATGCGCTGATGGATGCGGTGGTGGATCGCTATTTTCCGGTGATCGACAAGCTGGAGTCGCAACTGGAATTGATCGAAGAGCATCTGTTCGATAAGAATACGGCGCTCATCAATGTCGAAAAACTCTATGAACTAAAGCGTCGCGTGGTGGTGTTAAAACATGCGGTAACGCCCCTGATGGATGCAACGGCCAGACTATATGGCGGGCGCGTTCCTCCTGTTTGCGCTACGACTCAGGAATATTTTCGCGATGTGTATGATCATTTGATCCGCATCAACTCGACGATTGAAACCATGCGCGATACGATCACTACCGCTATTTTGGTCAGTCAGTCTACGGTGTCGATCGAACAGAATGAAGTCAACAAGCGTCTGGCGGCCTGGGCAGGTATCTTTGCGGTCGCCACCGCGTTTGCCGGCATCTGGGGAATGAATTTCCAGAATATGCCGGAACTGGCGCTACCCTATGGTTACCCGCTGGCACTCGCCGTTATCGGTGTGGCTTGCGGAATTTTGTATTACCGTTTTAAACGTTCAGGCTGGCTGTAATTATTGAAAGGGAGTTTCTATGTGTACTACCTGTGGTTGTGGCGGTGGTCAAACTCTGATCGGCGGGCGTGCACTCAAGGTCACGCGCAAAGCGGGCGGGGCGCTGCGATTTAAGGCGCACGAGGCAAGCGGAGGGCCTTCTGCTGAAGTATCCGTGCCTGAGGTGAGCCCGGAAATTTCCTCCGCTCGCATGGTGAAGATCGAGCGCGACATCCTGGCGCGCAACAACGATCATGCTGAAGACAATCGTTGCCAGTTGGCCAAACAGGGGATATTTGCGCTCAATCTGGTATCGAGTCCGGGTTCAGGTAAAACTACCTTGCTGGTGAAAATCATAGAGGCGCTGGATGGAGCTATACCGCTCGCCGTGATTGAAGGCGATCAGCAAACCGAAAATGATGCCGCGCGCATACGTGAGGCCGGTGCCCCGGCGATTCAGATCAATACCGGCAAAGGCTGTCATCTGGATGCGCAGATGGTGGGGCAGGCGATGCAGCGTCTGGAGTTGCCGGACGACAGTCTGCTTTTAATCGAGAATGTCGGTAATCTGGTCTGCCCGGCCAGTTTCGATCTGGGTGAGGCGCACAAGGTGGTGATACTGTCGGTGACCGAAGGCGAAGACAAACCGCTCAAGTATCCCGATATGTTCCGCGCCGCCGACCTGATGCTGCTCAATAAGTGCGATCTGTTGCCCTATTTGGAATTTGATGCGGATCTGGCTGTCGAGTATGCGCATCGCGTGAACCCGGCGTTGCAGGTGATCCGTATCTCGGCCAGCAGCGGTATAGGTATGGATGAATGGCTGGCGTGGATAGCGGCGGGCTGTCAAAATGCCGTCGCACGCAAGATAACATCTAACTAATTGAATATTTTATTAAAAAGTAGCGGGTTGTGCGTGTTGTCCCTGGGTGCCTGGCTGAAGAACACTGTCTGCGTCACCATTGGCAATCAGGCGCGCCTCTCGCCGTTGATCGGTGATCTGGATTCAGCAGATGCGCGCAGGCGCTTGGACGAGGCGGTGGCGCAACTGTGCGAACATGTCTCTATCGAGTTGGTCGTTCACGATCTGCATCCGGATTTTTACAGCACACAGTTCGCGCTGGATTTTGCCGCACAGCACAGTTTGCCCACCCTTGCCGTGCAACACCATCACGCCCACATTGCCGCTATCTGCGCCGAACATCACATCACGGAACCTGTACTGGGGCTGGCGCTCGATGGCGTTGGCCTTGGGACGGACAACACACCGTGGGGTGGTGAATTGCTCCTCGTGTCGGGGGCTGATTTTCAGCGGCTGGGGCATCTGGCACTGTTGCCTATGCCGGGCGGTGACCGTGCCGCTCAGGGGCCATGGCGCATGGCGGCTGCGGCCTTGTTTATACTTGGGCGTGGTGATGAAATCGCGACACGCTTTTGCAAGCAAGCGGGCGCGGCGACCATCGCGACCATGTTACAACGCGGTTTGAATTGTCCCTCCACATCCAGCATGGGGCGCTTGTTCGATGCCGCCGCCGGTTTGCTGGGCGTGAGCGAGGTGCAGTCGTTTGAGGCGCAGGCGGCGATCGCTTTGCAGAGATTAGCAGAACAGCACGGTCAGGTCGCACCTATGCAAGCAGGTTGGCATATCCCTGACAATGGCGTGCTGGATTTTTCGCCGCTGCTAAGCCAGCTGGCCGATTGCCGCGAGGCGGCTTACGGTGCTGCGCTGTTTCACGCCACCGTGGCGGCAGGCTTAGCCGACTGGGTGGTGCGTGCCGCAGGTGCGCAAAACATCAGCCGTGTCGCCCTGGGCGGCGGCTGTTTTCACAACGAAATATTGTTATCCGTTTTGTCGGAACATCTGAAAAAATCAGGATTGCAAGTCTTGACGGCTCAGTTGATGCAGCCCAACGACAGCGCAATTTCGTTGGGGCAGGCATGGGTCGGAATTCAATATATAAAAAATAAATATATAAATATTCAATAATATATATTATTTTATTAATTTAACTTATAAAGGTTTATCTCATGTGTCTGGCCATACCCGTACGCGTCGAACAGCTCACCCCGGGCGATAATGCCATCGTCAATCTGGGCGGTGTGCGCAAAGAAATCTCGCTGAGTCTGGTGGAAGATGTCAGTGTCGGTGACTATGTGATTCTGCATGTCGGCTACGCGCTGCAAAAGCTGGATGTCGATGAGGCTGAACAGACACTGGCTCTGTTTGCCGAACTGAATGCACACACCGACGCTCAATTGGCGGACGGGTCACTGGCATGAAATACGTCGACGAATTTCGCGACGGTGAACTGGCGAAAAACATTGCCGGTCATATTGCCCGTGAAGCTGAATCGCAAAAAATCTATCGCTTGATGGAGTTTTGCGGCGGCCACACCCATGCGATTTCACGCTACGGTTTAGCCGATTTGTTGCCATCTAACGTGCGCCTGATACACGGCCCCGGTTGTCCGGTGTGCGTGCTGCCGGTGGGACGTGTGGATCAGGCGATAAGGCTGGCCAGGGAGCAGGGCGTGATTCTGTGTACCTATGCCGACACCCTGCGCGTTCCGGCTTCCGACAAGCTCACGCTGATGCGCGCCAAGGCGGCGGGAGCGGATGTGCGGATGATCTATTCGACGCAGGACGCATTGAAGATTGCGCGGGATAATCCGGCGCGGGAAGTGGTGTTTCTTGCCATCGGTTTTGAGACCACTACGCCACCGACTGCGGTTGCGGTAAAACAGGCGCGGGCTGAAGGAATAAGCAACTTCAGCATTTTGTGCAACCATGTGCTGACGCCGGCGGCGATGCACGCGATTTTAGCCGTGGCGAGCGGCGTGGGGCTGGACGGTTTTATCGGTCCGGCTCATGTCTCGACGGTCATCGGCAGCGAACCCTATGAGGTGTTTGCCCGTGATTACGCCAAACCGGTGGTGATCGCAGGGTTTGAACCGCTGGACGTGTTGCAGGCTATATTGATGCTGATACGCCAGATCAATCAGGGACGCGCTGCCGTTGAAAATGAGTTCACCCGAGCCGTGTCGCGCTCCGGCAATCTCAAGGCGCAGGCGCTGGTCTCGGAAGTGTTTGAATTAAGATCATTTTTTGAGTGGCGCGGTTTAGGAACGCTGCCCTTGAGCGCGTTGAAGCTGCGCACAGCGTTTGCAGCCTTCGACGCCGAACTTAAGTTTAACTGCGACTATCAGCCCGTGCCGGATCACAAGGCCTGCGAATGTGCCGCCATTTTGAGGGGCGAAAAATCGCCGCAGCAGTGCAAAATTTTCGGCACGGTTTGCACGCCTGAGAATCCGGTCGGTTCCTGCATGGTATCGAGCGAGGGGGCCTGTGCAGCGCATTATTCCTTTGGGCGGTTTCGGGAGGCGACACTATGAGCTACAACAGAGAGCTGGATTTAAAACACGGACGCATCGAGATGTCGCACGGTTCAGGCGGACGCGCCATGGCGCACTTAATCAGCGGTTTGTTCGCCAGTGCGTTCGACAATCCCTATCTGGCACAGGGCAATGACGGGGCCGTTTTACCGCAACCCGCCGGTCGTCTGGTGATGTCGACCGACAGCCACGTAGTTTCTCCGCTGTTTTTTGCGGGCGGTGATATCGGCAGTCTTTCGGTGCACGGCACCATCAACGATGTGGCGATGATGGGCGCGCTGCCGCTCTATCTGTCTGCCGCTTTCATTCTGGAAGAAGGTTTTTTGCTTGCCGATTTAAAACGCATCGTCGATTCGATGGCTAAGGCGGCGCGCGAGGCGGGTGTGCCTATCGTCACGGGGGACACCAAGGTGGTGGAGCAGGGCAAGGGCGACGGGGTGTTTATCACTACCACGGCGGTCGGGGTGGTGGCGGACGGTATTGATTTGTCCGGCGACAGGGCAAGACCTGGCGATAAGATACTGCTGTCGGGCACAATCGGCGATCACGGTATGGCGGTGATGTCGCAACGTGAGAATTTGAGTTTTGATGCGCCCATCGTCTCGGATACGGCGGCGCTGCACGGTTTGGTGCAAGTCATGCTGGCGACTGGTGCGACCTTGCGCGTGTTGCGCGATCCGACGCGCGGCGGCTTAGCGACCACGCTCAACGAGATATCGCAGCAATCTGGCGTTGGCATGCTGCTCGATGAAGCGTCGATTCCGGTCAATCCGACGGTCGCTGCGGCCTGTGAATTTCTCGGCTTAGATCCCTTATATGTGGCCAACGAAGGCAAGTTGATCGCAATTTGTGCCCCTCGCGATGCCGATCGACTGCTGGCTGTGATGTGTGCTCACCCGCTGGGCGCTCAGGCGTCCATCATTGGTGAAATCATCGAAGATGCTCACGGTTTTGTGCAAATGAGCACGCGTCTGGGTGGGCGACGCATGGTGGACTGGCTCGCGGGCGAGCAGTTGCCGAGAATATGTTGATTTATCCCAAATAATCCATTAGAAATTACAGGCCCTCATTCATGACCGAAGCGATGCAAGCCTGGGTCGATTGCGGCTTGAGCCCAAAGCCCCTCAAACCACTGCCGTCGTCGTCGCGCGACGGCTAGTCGCAATACGTTTTTTTCGTTGCCGCCATCCCAGAATGCACCCACTGCAAATACCTTGTGGTGCAGTGTCGCCAGCGTGTGATGAACACCTGATTTCATCACTGCCTGACGGAATAAGCTCATCAGATTATAGGCCAGCATCGCCATGCCGAGCGCAGCTTCAGTTGCCCAGAATTCCGCCATATTGAAGCTGTCCAGACCGAAGTCTGCCTTGAGTTCCTTGATCCGATTCTCGCAATCTGCGCGTCCCCGATACAGTCGCCATATCTGCAAGGCAGGTAACTCCAATGAGGTTACCATCGCCCCGTAACGCCACCCCTGTATATCAGGATCATCGGCAAATAAGCGCAAGGTCTTACCCGGCGCCTGTGCGCGAACCTTGATGCTCTGGCGCACAACAACGATCCGTCGTGCTTCTTTCCAGCCATGCGCCTGATAGCTGATTTCGCCCATTTCCAAGCCCGGCTCAATGATCCAGAATTTGCACTGACTGACCATGGCCTGCTGCAACGCCTGGGTCAATCGCGCACTGATAATGTAATCAATGCCTTTGGTCTGCAGGAAATTCATAATGGATTCATCGAAGAAGCCACTGTCTGCACGTAACAAGCCGACTGTCTTGTTGCCCAAATGACGTAATGTGGCTTCAAGAAAAGCCAGGATGTTGTTCGCACTATGCGTATCGCCCGGACGCAGCCAGAAGTTCGCTACCATGCGTGATTCGGCAATGAAGGCCAGCAAAGGGTGATGTGACTTTCGCCCCGGTTTGCTGGGGTTATAGCCTTTGGCTGTGCCCTGTTGAGATCCGCAACGGGTAATGATGGTGGAGTCCACATCCACCGTGAGTCGGTTGATGCTGATTCGGTCGAAAAACCAGCGATAGATTTGATCTTGCACCTGTTCGTTTCTGGCCATGTCAAAACGGTTGAAGAAACGCATGATGGCTTTGTGTCCAGCTACTTTGTTCCAGCCAAACAGACGTGTCAGGGTGGCATCAAGTCGGGTGATTTCGGCATGCGCAAAGCGGTTCGCCCCACACCAGATGCTGACCATAAATTGTTCGATAATCTGCACGGGTTGGTAGCCCCTATTAGAGCCGGGCTGGGGTAAATCCCACTGCGTGGCGGCTTCGGAAAACCGGATGCTCTGAAGCATTCGCCGCATCAACGCCAAGCCTCCCCATGCAGAAATCTCGCGGGAAGTGAAACGCACTTCAAAATCGTCAGGCTGGCTCATTATTGCTCCCTGAATATCCACCTAATTCTATGTTTATTAATGAATTTCATAATGGTATCCATTAGGAAATTCAGAAACCCAGTGCGACAATTATTCACCTAAAATCGCTAATGGACAATCTGGGTTTAT
>Ga0208863_1001372_pt1 | contig 15739 bp, 12 predicted proteins | sample RifOxyD3_FD_184040 | JGI IMG/M metagenome (GOLD analysis project Ga0208863, IMG submission 184040) | Soil microbial communities from Rifle, Colorado - Rifle Oxygen_injection D3 (SPAdes) | ecosystem: Environmental > Terrestrial > Deep subsurface > Rock core/Sediment | place: Rifle, Colorado...
CTGGATTCCCGGCTGCAGGCCGCGGCAGCCGCCGTACTTGCCGAGGGGCTTACGGCGCGGTCTGAGCCTGGCCGCGGTGACCAGCAACGGCAGGGTGCCCTTCTTGCCATGGAAACCGGTACCGGCCGCGTGCGGGCAGTAACCGGCGGCCGAAGCTTTGCGGCAAGCCAGTTCGACCGGGCCATCCAGGCCCGGCGGCAGCCAGGTTCGGCAATGAAGCCGTTTGTCTATGCGGCGGCGCTGGAAAGCGGCCTTACACCCGAGACAATCATTGAGGATAGCCCGCTCACTCTGCCGGGGCAGGGGAATGGCCAAGCCTGGGAACCGCGGAATTTCGACGGCCGATTCCGCGGGCCCATGACCCTGCGCGAGGCCCTGGTCCAGTCAAATAACATCGTCACCATCAAGCTCCTGCAGCAGGTGGGCATTGGCCGGGTAGTGGCGCTCGCCAAACGGTGCGGCATCAGCTCGCCGCTTAGCGCCGACCTTTCCCTGGCCCTTGGCTCCTCCGGCCTTTCCCTGCTTGAACTGACCGCGGCCTACGCGGTTTTTGCCAATGACGGCCGTTATCTGGCGCCGGTTTTCGTCGACAAAGTTGTGGACCGCGATGGCGTCGTTCTTGAGGAAAACCGACCGCGCGCCCGCACGGCAATCAGCGTTGCCGCGGCCCGGCAGATTTCCCGGCTCCTGGCCGAGGTGATCACCAACGGGACCGGCCGGGAGGCCGGCGGCCTGCCCGTGGCAGCCAGCGGCAAGACCGGCACTACCGACGACAACATTGATGCCTGGTTCGTTGGTTACACGCCCGGTTTGGCTGTCGGGGTCTGGATCGGCTACGACCGCCAGAAAAGCATGGGCCAGGAGGCCACCGGTGGCCATGTGGCGGCGCCGATCTGGCGGGAGTTCATGCGACGGGCGATCAGGAATTGACGAAAGGTGGCCGGTCTGTCATATTGCCAGTCAGAATTGATCGGATAGGTTGTGTCGATACTTGATGTCCAGGAAACAGGCCGCTCTGCCAGGCAATGCTGTTGGCTTAAGGAAACAATCTCTTGCGATCTAACAGCGAATATCGAATATCGAACAAGAAACCGCAGAATGATGAAGTAGTTAACCTTCGACATTCGATATTCCTTAACGTCCAAGGAAGGGCTAATGCTGCGGGAGCCAGGGATGGCGGGAGTGGCGTTCGATATTCTGCGGTTCAATAATACAAAATTCGCTCAAATCAAACGGCATTGGTCTGCCAGGTGGCCGGCAGGGGAAGAAAATGGATATCCACCACTTGAAAATTTTTGCCGCGGTCTTTCGGCATCGCAGTTTTACCCGGGCTTCGGCCGTGCTCAACATCAGTCAGCCCACCATCAGCGAGCATATCAAGAACCTGGAGGCGGAGTTGAACTGCAGCCTTTTTGACCGGCTGGGCCGGTCGATTCTGCCGACCCGGGCGGCGGAGGTCCTTTACCCCAGAGCCGCGCAGATCCTTGACGACCTTGGCAAGCTGCGGGAGGAAATGGCCGCCGCCACCGTTCAGGTTCGGGGTGAACTGGTCATTGGCGCCAGCACCATCCCGGGCACCTATATCCTGCCCCGGCTGGCTGCCGCCTTTAAGAATAAACACCCGAACATCTCCTTTACCATTCTCATCGAGGATTCCAGACAGATCACCGACAAGGTGCTCAACCATGAGATTCTGCTCGGCATTGTCGGCGCTCGGATGGAGTCCGGCAGTCTGGAGTATCAACCGCTGGTCGAGGACGAAATGGTGCTGGCCGCCCCGCCCGGCCTTGTTTCTCAAAAGACGGTTCAGGCGGCCGATTTGCTGACCATGCCCTTTCTTCTCCGGGAAGAGGGGTCCGGCACCCGGCGGATCATGGAAGGTTTCCTGGCCGCGCAACAGATCGAGGTCGGCCAACTGCAGATCGTGGCGGTGCTTGGCTCCACCGCCTCGGTAAAGGAGGCCATGCGGGCCGGCTTGGGCGTTTCAGTGCTCTCGCGGTTGGCCATTGTCGATGACCTGGCGAGCGGCCAGCTGGTGGAGATCCCGATTAAGGGGATGCGGATGCGACGGGATTTTTATCTGATCTTCCACCGGAAACGCACGCTGCCCGTGCTCTATCAGGCGTTTTTTGAAAGCCTTCGGCAGGCGTGCGGGGGAGAATGATCGGTCAGGGGCCGGGCAATGTCGTTGACGTAAGGAAATAATCTATGGCGATTTAACAGCGAATATCGAATATCGAACAAGAAACCGCAGAATGATGAAGTGGTTAACCTTCGACATTCCTTGACGTCCAGGGAAGGGCTAATGCCGCGGGAGCCAGGAATGGCGGGAGCGGCGTTCGATATTCTGCGGTTCAAAAACACAAAATTCGCTTTAGACAAAGGCATTGAAGGGCAGGGGGGCGTCATCGCTTGGGTCGGCCGCCGGATTTCGCGTCCGGCGCCGGTCCGACCCGTTCACGCCGCTTGCGTTCTCGGAAGAAAAGCCTAAGCGGCGCTTTATCCAGTTTGAGGTTCTTCCGGAAAAAGTTTGTCAGGTAGCGCTGGTAGGAGAAATGGAGGTCCTTGGGATAGTTGGCCACCAGGGCAAAGGTGGGCGGCCGGCTGGTAAGCTGGGTGGTGAAGTAGAATTTCAGCCGCTTGCCGCGGGACATGGCGGGCGGGTGGGCGGCGGTAGCCTCCTGCAGCAGCAGGTTGAGGCGGTTGGTTGGAAAGGTGCTCGTGTACTGCCGGAACACCGACTTGATCACCGGAAAAATCCGCTTGATACCGGCGCCGGTCAGGGCGGAGATGGTCAGGACCGGGGCATATTCCACAAAGATCGTGGCCCTGGCTACCTCTTCAAGCAGCTGTTTCTGGCGTTTGGTATCGCCCTTGAGCAGATCCCATTTGTTGATAAGCAGCATGCAGGCCCGGCCTTCGTCCAGGGCATAGCCGATCACCTTGGTGTCCTGCTCGGTGATGCCCTCGCCGGCATCGATCAGGATGAGGACGATGTCACAGCGGTCCAGGGTGGCCAGCGCCCGGATCACGCTGAATTTTTCAATTTTTTCCTGGACCTTGCCCTTGCGGCGGATGCCGGCGGTGTCGATCAGCAGGTAGTCCTGGCCGTCGAGGGTGAGTAAGGTGTCCACCGCGTCTCGGGTGGTGCCGGGGATTTCAGAAACCAGCATGCGCTCCTCGCCCAGCAGCCGGTTGACCAGGGATGACTTGCCGACATTGGGCCGGCCAAAGCAGGCCAGACGGATAATGTCCGCTGGCGCGGCATCTGGGGTAGGGGCGGGCCGCAATCTGTCGTGCAGGTCTTCCAGCAGGGTCGGGATGCCGTAGCCGTGCTCGGCCGCCACCGGCCACAGTCTTTCCACCCCCAGTTCGTAGAACTGCGGCAGCAGGCTTTGCTCCAGTTCGGGGCCATCCACTTTGTTGACCAGAAAATAGGTGGGCTTGTCGGTTCGGCGCAGCAGGCCGGCGATTTCCAGGTCGGTCGGCGTCAGACCTTCCCGGGCGTCAAGCAGCAGGAAGAGAATGTCCGCCTCCTGAATCGCCTGCATGGTCTGTTCGCGGATGCGGCCGGCCATGGTGTTTTCGGCCGCGGCCTCCAGGCCGCCGGTGTCCACGAGGATGAAGACGCGGTCCACCAGATGCACCCGTTCGTAGTGCCGGTCCCGGGTGACGCCGGGCGTCGGGTCGACAATGGCCCGCCGGGAACGGGTGATACGGTTGAATAAGGTGGATTTGCCGACATTGGGCCGGCCGATCAGGGCGACGATGGGGGTGGCCGGGCTCTGCTCCGGGGTCTGGTCTGTCATGTGTGATCCTGTGGTATTGGGGGGCAGAAGTCAGGATTCAGGAGTCAGAATTCAGAATGCTCCGTGAATACGCCTCCAGTTTTCTCATTCTGACGACTGGCTTCTCAATGGCGTTGACTTAACGAAAAAATCTAATGCGATCTAACAGCGAATATCGAATATCGAACAAGAAACCGCTGAATGATGAAGTAGTTAAACTTCGACATTCGACATTCCTTGTTCGATATTCTGCGGTTCAAAAACACAGAATTCGCTTAACTTAACGGCATCGCCTGGCTTCTGGATTCTGACTCCTGTACTCCATAAGCCTGAGGCAGTCGGCAACAAGTTTACGCAGACAAGGATAGTCGGCGCCGGCCGGCAATGCAAGCTGTTCGTGGAGGCTGGCGAGTGCCGGTCGGAGAAAGGCGTGGAAGAATTTTTTCTGCTTTTCCCGGTACAGAAAGGCAAAGGCGCCGATGATCTGTAGGTTGCGCTGCAGGGCGAGCCGGTAATAACCCTGCAGGAAGGCCGGGCGGTCCAACGGCAGGAGCGGCGTCAGACAATCGAGATAGTGCTCCAGCAGCTCGGCCTGCAGAGTCCGGGGCAGACCGGCATAGGGGTCAAGCAGCAACGAGGCCAGGTCATAGGCTAATGGTCCGAGCCGGCCGCCCTGAAAATCAATGACCCGCAGCCGGCCCTGGTGCAGCATCAGGTTGCGCGACTGGAAGTCCCGGTGCAGAAAATAGTCGGCGGGTTCGGCCGCGGCCTGTTCGGCCAGGGCCTCGAATTCCTCGGTCACCGCATCCTCTATTTTGTCGATGCCCAGGTAGTTCTGGCAGAAGGCCCGGACAAAATAGCCGGACTCGCGGCTGAGCATGAGCTGCCGGTCGTAGCGGGGCGTGTCCCAGCACCAGGCCGGCTCGAAATCCCGGCCGCCGGCCACCTGCATGTGGGCAAGCAGTGCCACCGCCTGCCGGTAAAGGGTCAGCCGTTCAGCCGGCGTGGCTCGGCCGGCGGCCTCATGGAGCAGAGTGTCTCCCAGGTCTTCGCAGAGCAAGAGCCCGCTTTCCTGGTCAAAGGCGTGAATTATGGGCACCGGCACATCGCGCGCGGCCAGGTGGCGGCCGATTGCTACGGCGGCCCGGGCCTCGGCCAGGCCTTGGGTGCCGGCGGCCGGCTGCACCGCCACCAGGGTGGAATTATCGGCCAGCCGCAGGCGATAAAAGCGCCGGTCCGAGCCGTCGCCGGCCAGCGGTTCAACCTGCCGGCACTGTTGCGGGTCGGCATTCATGTTTCGCAGGCAGCCGGCAACTGTTGCCCTGAGGTGTTCGGGGATCAATTTTTTCGACCCTTCCTGGTGGCCGGCGGCAAAGGCACGCCGGTCGGCGGTTTCCTGTTCTCAAGCACCTTTCTGACCGTGGTCGCGATTTCTTCCATGGTGAACGGTTTTATGACGAGATCCCTGATGCCAAGCGCCAAGGCCTGTTCCCGGCTGATCTCCGCGTGGTAGCCGGTGCAGAGAATAATCGGCAGGCCTGGCCTTACCGCCAGAAGTTTTCGCGTCAGTTCCTTGCCGGTCAGACCCGGCATGGTCAGATCGGTGATGACCAGATCGAATTCGCCGGGGTTTTTCCGGAAGGCCTGCAGGGCCTGCGGGCTGCTGACAAAATGCGTGACCCGGTAGCCGAGCACGGTGAGCAGGTGCTGCAGCATGCGGACGATCTCCTCGTCGTCATCCACCACCAGGATCCGTTCGCTGCCGGTCGGGATCGTTTGGCCCTTTGGCGCCTTTGTCGCGCTTTCATGGTCGGACGGCAGCCGTGGCAGGAAGATGTCGAAAATGGTGCCGACGCCCGGCTCGCTGCTCACCTCGATGTGGCCCTCATGGCTGGTGACGATGCCATGGACCACCGCAAGTCCGAAACCAGTGCCCTCGCCTTCCGGCTTGGTGGTGAAATAGGGCTCGAAGATTCTTTCCAGAGTCGATTCGTCCATGCCGCAGCCGGTGTCGCTGACTTGCAGATGCAGGTAGGCTCCCGGCTTCATGCCCTCCGTCTTTCTGAAATCGCCTAGGCCGATCTTTGCATCGGCAAGGCTGATTCGCAGAATGCCACCCTTGCCGCGCATGGCGTAGGCAGCATTGAGGCCGAGGTTCATGAGGATTTGGTGGATCTGGATCGGGTCGGCCAGGGCCATGCCGCTCTCCGGGGAGATGTCCGGCTGGATGTCGATGGTCGACGGCAGGGAGGAGCGTAATAGCCTGAGTACCTCCTTGACCACGATGTGCAGGCGAGTCGGTACCCGTTTTCTTTCGGTCTGCCTCGAGAAGGAGAGAATCTGCTGCACCAGTTCGCGGGCCCGGTTGCCCGCGCTGATCACAGCGGCGATATCCTCCAGCAGCGGGCTGTCCGTTGGCAGGGCGTTTCTGATCAGATCGGCATAACCGAAGATGGGCATCAGGATGTTGTTGAAGTCGTGGGCGATGCCGCCGGCCAGGGCGCCGATGGCCTCCATTTTTTGGGCCTGGCGGAGCTGGGATTCCATCCGTTTTTGGTCGGTTATGTCGCGGGCGATATGGGCGATGTGGGTTATCTTTCCCTGTTCATCGAAGATCGGCGAGGCGGTGACCAGAAAGGTTTTACCAAGGTTCACGTGCTCGATCTCGGCCCGGTGCACGTCCATGTCTTGCAGCGAGGCGGTGATCGGGCAGTCCGGGCAGGGTTCCGCGAGGCCCCGGAACAGCTCGTAGCAGTGGCGGCCGCGCAGGTTTTCCTCAGTGCTGTCGAAGGTCTGGCAGGCGGCCTGGTTGGCGCGGACAATGCGCATGTCGACGTCCTGGATGGTGGCCAGGTCGCCGAGTCCGGCAAAGGTTCTTTCCCACTGTTCCCTGGCCCGGCTGGTTTCCTCCTCGGCCCGCTTGCGTTCGGTGATATCCAGGAAGGTAAGCACCACGCCGTTGATCGCCCCGCCGGTGGTCCGATAGAGGTGTGTTCCCATCAGGAAGAAGAGGCCGTCCCGGCTCGATACCTCCTTGCTGTGCGGTTCCTTGTCCCGTAGCGCCAGGGTCGCTTCCGCTGCCAGATCCACATCCAGCAGGCTGTGGGAAAAATGACTCAGTGGCCGGCCGATATCGGTTGGCGTCAGCGGGATGATCGCCGTGGTCGGCGGCGTGAAGAATCTGACGCGGAACTCTTTATCCAGAAAGATCGTGGCGATTCTGGTGCTGTCGAACAGGTTTTTTAAATCGTCATTGGCCTTGCGCAGTTCCTCGACCCGATTCTGCAGTTCAACATTGACCGTGAGCGCCTCCTCGTTGAGCGACTGCAGTTCCTCCTTCGAGGTCGCCATCTCCTCGTTGGCGGACTCCAGTTCTTCGTTGGCGGACTGCAGTTCTTCGATGGTGGCCAACAACTGTTCCCTGGTGCACTGCAGTTCCTGTTTGAGTCGGGCGGTCTGGTCGCTTGCCTGGCGGGTTTTTTTCTTTGTTGTTTTCCTGCTGGTTTTTTCCGCCCCGGCCAACGGGATCACGCCGTCCAGGCCGGAACTGGTCGCGCGCGGCCATGACGGAAACGACTGTTTGGTCGATTTACGGCGGAAGATCTTCCACTGGCTGTCCAGCAGGGCGAAGTGTTCGTTGAACTGGGCAATGTTTTCCGAGGTGCCAAGGAAAAGCAGGCCGTCCGGTTTCAGGCTGTAGTGAAAGGCCGGCAGCAGTTTTTTTTGCAGGTCTTTTTCAAAGTAGATGAGCAGGTTCCGGCAGCAGAGCAGGTCCAGGTTGATGAACGGCGGGTCCTTGATGATGTTGTGGGTCGTGAAGACCAGCATCTCGCGGATCGTCTTGCTGATCCGGAACGAACCGCTTTCCCGGGTAAAGAATCTCTCCAGCCGTTGCGGGCTGATGGTTTGTGCGATGGCAGCCGGGTAGAGGCCGGCCCTGGCCAGGGCCACTGCGTTCGGATCAATGTCCGTGGCAAAGATCAATGCCGTAGTAAAGAACCGATTGGTGTCCGCCATGATCTCCTGGAGCAGCATGGCAATCGAATAGGCCTCGCAGCCGTTGGCGCAGCCCGGCACCCAGACCCGCAGCGTGGAGCTGCCCGGCGACTCCTGCAGCAGCTTCGGCATAAGCTTTTCCTTGAGCGTCTCAAAGGCCGCCGGGTCCCGGAAGAAGCTGGTGACGCTGATTAAAAGGTCCTTGAATAACGGTTCCGCCTCGTCGGCGTTGTCCTGGAGATGGCGGGCATACTCGGCCAGATCACTGAACTGCAGGGTCCGCATTCTCTTTTCCAGACGCCGGCGGATGGAGGCTTTTTTGTAGAGGGAAAAATCGTGGCCGGTCCGGCTGAGGAGCATGTGCAGTATTTCTTGGAGGGGGGCGGGCGGTTTCGCCATCGTTGCTGCGGGTTTTGCAGCCAGGGAAGAGGGCGCGTGCCGGGCGGACCGCTGAAGCGGATTGTCGCCACCTCGCTTCTTTCCTTCCTTGGTCATGGCATGCCTCGCCGGTGATGGCCCGACTTTTGGCCGCTCGCCGCAGAGTCAGAAAGCTGTTCTGGAAAGTCAACGGGTTGCGGGCACAGCATTTCAGATCATGAGCGAATTTCTGGTAATCTGCTGATGTAAATAATTTTATTTTATGCTTTATTGAGAAAAGCAACAATACTAATTTTCGGGCATGGAGAGCGTTGTCAACGTATCCGTGGGGTTTGTTTGTCCCTGCGGGCTGCGGCCTGCTGTCTGTCAATTTTATGCTGAGGGAGCAAAATTTTTATGTGGGTTTCCCCTGACCGCCGGGAATATGTCAAGGTCGTCCTGCCCGCCGTGGCGGCGGTTCTTTTGTTTGTCGTCGCCATGTTCGGCGTTTTTTTGCCGAATTATCAGCGGAGCCTGCTGGATGACAAGAAGGAGATGATCCGGGAACTGACCATAACCGCCTGGAATGTCCTGGCACTGATGGAACAGAAGGAGGCCCGCGGCGAGCTCGATCGACCGGCCGCCCAGCAGGCCGCCATGGAGCAGATCCGGCAACTGCGGTACGGCGACGAGGGCAAGGACTATTTCTGGATCAACGACATGCGGCCCGTGATGATCATGCATCCCTACCGGACCGATCTGGAGGGCCAGGACCTCTCCGGCTTTGTGGACCCGGCCGGCGGCCATCTGTTCCTTGATTTCGTGGAGACGGTCAAGAAGGCAGACGAGGGGTATGTGCAGTATCTGTGGCAGTGGAAGGATGATTCGAAGAAGATCGTCCCCAAGTTGTCGTTTGTCAAAGGCTTTGCTCCGTGGGGCTGGATCATCGGCACCGGCATCTATCTGGAGGACGTGCGACAGGAGATTCATGGCCTGACCAGGAAACTGCTCCTCAGCACCCTGGGCATCCTGGTGCTGGTCGGCATGCTGACCGTCCTGCTCGTTTCCCAGGCGCTGAAGGCGGCGCAACTGCGGCGGCGGGCCGAGCAGGATCTGCGGGACCATCAAGCCCATCTTGAGAACCTTGTCTTGGCCCGGACCAGTGATCTGAAGCAGGTCAACGAAAAACTGGCCGACGAGGTGGCGGAACGGGTCCAGGCCGAGGAAGCGGTCCGGCGGCAGAACACGTTTCTGCATACGGTCATCGAATCGCTGCCGTACCCTTTTTTCGTGGTCAACACCCGGACCCATGGCATCATCCTTGCCAACTCCGCGGCGGCCCGTCAGGGGCAGGGAGAAGACGTCACCTGCCATGCCCTCACCCATGGCCAGGACCAGCCCTGCGACGGAATCGACTACACCTGCCCCTTGCAGTTTGTCACCCAGACCGGCAAGTCGATGATCTGCGAACATGTGCATCTCGATGAAGCGGGCCGGGAACAGATCATGGAGGTGCATGCCGCCCCCATCTTCGATGATGACGGTCAGGTGGTGCAGATGATCGAATATGCCATCGACATCACGGACCGCAAGCGGGTGGAGGAGGAGCGCGAGGAGTTGATCGTCGATCTGCGGGCGGCGCTTGCGCAGATCAAGACCCTGCGCGGCATTCTGCCCATCTGTTCGTTCTGCAAGCAGATCAGGGATGATAAGGGCTACTGGAACCAGTTGGAGCAATATGTCACCGAGCATTCCGGGGCCGAGTTCAGCCACGGCATCTGCCCGAAATGTCTGAAGGAACACTATCCGGAATTTGTCGAAAAGAATGGCGGCTAGGTTATGGAAAAGGCAGAAACGAATATCGAATATCGAACGCCGCTCCCGCCGTCCCTGGCTCCTGCGGCATTAGCCCATCCTTGGACGTCAAGGAATTTCGAATTATGAAGTTTTGTCTTCTCGGGTTTTGAATGTCTGTTTTTGTCTTTGCAAGGTCTCGGCAGTTCGATTTATACGAACGGCAACATCAATCAGCCGCTCCTCAATATCGAACATTATGTTTTCCTTCGACATTCATTATTCCTTGTTCGATATTCGATATTCTCTTTTAAAACTCGAAGTACGCGGTTTTAGCCAGTTAGGCTGAAGTTGTTTGAAAGTCAGTTCCCGGCGGCGGAGAAACTGGTCGGTCGTCCTACACCATGATCGTGTCATGCAGCACGGCGCCAGCCGGGATGACGGCGTTGTCCCAGACCACAACCCGGCCGAGGGTGGCGTTGTCGCCGATCCGGACGCCGGCCCCGATACTTACCCACTCTTCGAGCCGTACATTTTCCCCGAACACCACATCCGGCGCGTGCTGGAAAGGCCGGTCGGCCGCCGCCGCTGCAAGTTCAGGCCCGGCCGCCACCCTGCCTTGCAGCAGGCCGGCGTGGAGTTCCAGGTAGTCCGGCACCGTGCCCATGTCGGTCCAGAAATGATCGCGGACAACCTCGGCCCGGAGCCGGCCGCCGCGGGCGAGCAGTTCCTGGTAGCGGTCGATGATGTTGTAAAAACCGGAGCCGGGGATCGGCCGTAGGATCTCGGGGTTGAGCACATGGATGCCGGTGAAGGCCAGGAGTTCCAGGCCGGGCGGCGGTGCGGCCTGCTTGCTGAAGCCGTGGATCAGGCCGCGTTCGGCCACCAGCACCGTGTTGAACCGCGGGCAGTCGTGCAGGACTAACGTCGCGTCGCAGCCGCTCGCAAGATGGCGGCGGTAGATGGCGGCCAGGTCCAGATCGTGAAGGATGTCGCCGTTCACCACCAGGAGCGGTTCCGGGGTAAAATGCGGCAGGGCCCGGCGCAGGCCGCCGCCAGTGCCGAGAATCTCTTCCTCCACTTGAAGGATGATCCCGGCCTCGGTTTTGACCGCGGCGCGGATCTGTTCCCTGAGATGGTGGGCATTGACAACGATGGTTGCGCAGCCGGTCCGGCGGAGGCTGGCGATGGTGATGGAGAGCAGGGGCCGGCCGAGGATAGGGAACAACGGCTTGGGCCGGATCAGGGAAAAGGGGCGCAACCTGGTTCCGAAGCCGGCTGCCAGGATCATGGCCTGCATGGAGTTTTGACCCTCAATAGGAAATGGAGCCGTCGGGGTTTTCCCGGGCACCGACCACCACGAGGCCGGCCTTGTCCGCCGCCGCCACCACCGCCTCCTGGTCGAAAAGCAGCGAATGACCCGCCTCCACCGCCAGGACCGCGGCCTTGGCCTCGGCCAGGGTGGCGATCGTGGTCAGGCCGACGGCCGGCAGATCGAAGCGGAAATCCTGGTTCGGTTTTTTCACCTTTACCACCACGGCATTATCCCGGCCCAGGCTGCCGCCGCGGCGGATGGCGGCGTCCGTGCCCTCGATCGCCTCGACCGCCAGCACGGTCCGGTTGCGGACCACCACGCACTGGCCAATGTCCAGTTCGCCCACGGCCCGGGCCATACGCCAGCCAAACCTGATGTCTTCGGCCTGCCCGCGATCCGGTTTTTTTTTGCTGAGAATGCCCTGTGGAAACAGCAGTTCCGGCAGATACTCGGTGGACGGCGCCACCCGGATGCCGTCCTTTTCCAGCTCGCCGGCCACGGCCCGCAGAATGGCGTCGTCCTGGCGCGAATCGATCTTGCCCCAGAGGCTGAGCCCCCTGAGGTCCGGCCGCACGTCCCGGAAGATGTTGACCTTGTTGATGGAACCGAGCAGCACTGTTTCCCTGACCGCTTCCTGTTTGAAATGCTTCAGTATCTTGCCGAGTTGTCCCAGCTTTACCCAGTAGAAGGCATCCACCTCTTGGGCGAGGTCCGGCGAGGTCTCTCCTTCGTGGGCCACTGCCACCACCCGCCGGCCCTGGCGGCGCACGGCTCTGGCAAAAAGCAGCGGCAGCTGGCCGCTGCCGGCGATGATGCCGATTGTCGAAAGGCTGTCAGCCATGGCGTTTTCCTTACTCCTTGTAACTGATCATAGGGGTAGAGTCGCGCGTTTGCGCTCTGCCCCCAACCGTAAGCGATTGCAGGGTGCCGCAGATGCGCGAAAGAGGCCTGCGAGCTATAGCCCGCCTATGTGAGCAGGCCGATGACAAAGCAGGTGCGGTGCCCTGCAATCGCTTACTCCTTGTCGTTGGTGGTGCGGACCACCCCCTGCTTGCTGGTGCGGAAGAAATCCACCAGTCGAGTCACCGGTTCGCAGTTCGGGATTTCCTCAAGGGTCTTTTCCAGGGCCTCCTTGAGCAGCAGGCCGGACGTAAGGAAGATGATCCGGAAGGCCTTATCCAGCAGGCGGATCGTTTCGTTGTCGTAGCCGCACCGTTTCAGCCCTACCTTGTTGATGCCGGAAACCCGTGTCTCCTTGCGGGTGCCGGAGACGATGATGAAGGGGGGCACATCAAGGCTGATGCCGGACATGCCGCCGATATAGCTGTGCTCGCCGATGCGGGTGAACTGATGGACCGCCACCATGCCGCCGAGGATGGCCCGATCATGGATGGTGACATGGCCGGCCAGGGTGGCGGCGTTGGCCAGAATGGCATGGTTGCCGACCACGCAGTCGTGGGCGATGTGCACGTAGCCCATCAGCAGATTGTTGCTGCCGACCGTGGTTTCGTTGCGGTCGGCGGCCGTGCCCCGGTGGATGGAGACGTATTCCCGGATCTGGTTGTTGTCGCCGACTACCAGGGTCGAATCCTCGCCTTTATACTTCAGATCCTGCGGTGGTGCGCCGATCGTGGCAAAGGGGCCGATGACGTTGCCGGCGCCGATACTGCTCGGTCCGCTGATCAGGCAGTGCGATTTGATCTCGGTGTGCGGTCCGATTCGGACCCCTTTCTCGATGATGGTATAGGGGCCAACGGTTACTGATTCGTGGAGTTCGGCGCCGGGATCGATGATGGCGGTCGGATGTATGGTCATAGCAGAGAGCCTTGTCGAATAGTTGGAGAATTTGTTGCATTCATGGGGCATACGGCGCCGGCAGCTCAGGAAAAGGCGGCCATCAGTTCGGCCTCGGCGACCAATTTGTCATCCACCGTGGCCCGGCCCGCCATCTTCCAGATCTTGCCCTTGTGCTTGAGCACGGTCATTGCATAGATAACCTGGTCGCCCGGGATGACAGGTTGCCGGAAACGTACCGCGTCAAGGCCGGCGAAATAGATGAGTTCCTTGCCGATCATCTCCTGTTTGCTCAGATAGGCGAGGATGCCGCCCGCCTGGGCCATGCCCTCAAGCAGCAGGACGCCGGGCATGATCGGCTCGCTCGGGAAATGGCCCTGAAAAAAAGGTTCGTTGATCGTGACGTTTTTTAGCCCCAGGATTTTTGTGCCGAGTTCGATCTCGAGGATGCGGTCCACCATGATGAAGGGATACCGGTGCGGCAGCAGCTTGAGAATTTCTTTGATGTTGATCTGTGCTGGGTTGGCAGTCATGCAAATCCTCCTGTGGGTCATTGCCCGGCAGCGTTATCCTTGCCGGCCAGTTCGGCCACCATTTTTTTCAGCTGGCGCAGTTCGTCGTACAGTTTGGGCAGCATTGCAAAGATCGTGCTCGCCTTTAACCACTGGCGGTGCGGGATGGCCGGGATGCCGGCGACGACCTCGCCTTTTTTGAGGGCGGAGGTGACCCCGGACTTGGCCGCGACCATGGCGCCGTCTTCCAGGCGGATATGGCCCTTGACTCCCACCTGGCCGCCAATCACCACGTTGCGGCCGAGTTCGGCGCTGCCGGCAATGCCCACCTGGGCAACCAGCAGAGTGTTTTCGCCGACCACGACGTTGTGGCCGATCTGCACCATGTTGTCGATCTTGACGCCGCTCTTGATCCAGGTTGTGCCGAACGTGGCGCGATCGACGCAGACGCCGGCGCCGATTTCCACGTCGTCGTCAATCCGGACGATGCCCACATGCGGCCGTTTGACATGGCAGCCGCGTTCGTCGGTGGCATAGCCGAAGCCGTCGCTGCCGATCACCGCGCCGCCGTGGATGATGACCCGGGCGCCGATTCTGCAGTTTGGATAGACCGTGACGTTGGGATGGATGACCGAGTCGTCGCCGATTTCAACGTTGTCGCCAAGCACCGCGCCGGCATGGATGGTGACGCGCTCGCCCAGCCGCACCCGGCTGCCGAGAACCGCCAGGGGGCCGATGCTCACCGCCGCCGGCAGCAGACAGCCGGGGCCGCAGTGCGCTCGCGGGCTGATGCCGGTGGCCACAAAGGGGCTTGCCAGAAAGAAGTTGTGGATGCGCGCCGCTGCCAGATTCGGATCTTTTACCCGGATGAGCGGTTTGTCGGCAACAATAACGGCCAGCGGCACGATGACGGCGGCAGCCTGGCTGGCGGCAATCTCCGTTGGCTGTCGGCCCTTGATCGCAAAGGCGATTTCCCCGGGGCCGGCGGTTGCCAGATCGGCCAGACCGTGGATTCGCACCTGCGGGTCGCCTGCCACCTCGCCGCCGACCAGTTCGGCCAGTTCAGCGATTGTTGCGTTTTTTTTCTCCATGGTTGGTCAGTCGTCGTTTCAGGCTGCTAAAATAAAGGGGAAAAACCACAGGAGCGGCCTGTAGCGTGGTTGTCACGGTAGCGGCTAACATAATCGGTTGCGGGGTTCTCTTCAAGCCCCAACTTGCCTCGAGTCTACGGATCAGCGGTACAAGAGCACTTCCTGCCGCAGCCGGTCGAAATCATCCAGACCCGTCTGCCAGGCCGCTTCGAGATCAGCAATGGCTGCTCCCTGCTCCAGGCCGGCGCGGATGGCGGTATCGCCCAGGATAAGATCAAGCGGCAGCCGCGTGAATTCGTATTCGTAGGGCGGTTCCTTGTAGCGCAATTGCTCGGGATAAAGCTGGATGGCGGCCTGCAGCAGAGCAAGACTGGTGCGGTAGGGCCGGAAGGCGGCAGGCTCGGTGACGTGGATATGGAAACCGGCGCAGGTTTGTCCAGCCCATTTGTTGCTGGTCGGCTCAAACATGAGGGGCCGCAGCAGGCAGCCGGGCAGTTCGGCCAGTTGCCGTGCCCTGTCGAGCAGGGGGCCGGGTTCGAAGAACGGGGCGCCGCACAGCTCAAAGGGCAGGGTGGTGCCGCGGCCCTCGGAGATGTTGGTACCCTCCCAGAGGACTTGACCGGGATAGACCAGGGCGGTTTCCGGGGTCGGCATGTTCGGCGACGGAAAGAGCCAGGGCAGGCCGGTGTCACGAAAGAGCATGGAGCGCTGCCAACCCCGCATGGGGATGACCGTAAGCGCGGCGTTAATTCCGAAGCAACGGTTGAAGAGGATGGCCAGTTCGCCCAGGGTCAGCCCGTGGCGCATGGGAATGGGGTAGAGTCCGACAAAGGAGGCGCAGTCCGGCGTCAGCAGGTTGCCTTCCACGGCCAGGCCGCCGATGGGGTTGGGCCGGTCGAGAACCACCACCTGCTTGCCATAAGCGGCGGCCGCCTCCAGGCAGTAGGCCACGGTGTAGATAAAGGTGTAGACCCGGGTGCCTACGTCGTTCAGGTCGATGAGTAAAATATCCAGATGGTCGAACATGGCCTGGTCCGGCTTGCGCAGCGCGCCGTAGAGGCTGAAGACCTTAACACCGGTGGCGGGGTCCAC
>Ga0208863_1001374_pt1 | contig 15713 bp, 15 predicted proteins | sample RifOxyD3_FD_184040 | JGI IMG/M metagenome (GOLD analysis project Ga0208863, IMG submission 184040) | Soil microbial communities from Rifle, Colorado - Rifle Oxygen_injection D3 (SPAdes) | ecosystem: Environmental > Terrestrial > Deep subsurface > Rock core/Sediment | place: Rifle, Colorado...
ATTATGACATCAATGTTGACAGTACTTACTTAGATACTAATGCTAAGATTGCTGCTGGTACAACAAAGACTTATGAAATCCGCGCCACCTTTGCTGGTGTAGCAACAGGAGATTCTGTGGATGTACAATTGAAACAGGATACTGGTGTTATGACAAATGGTTCAGTAACTAATAATACTTCTATTCTATCTGATGCCGTAGGCAACTCTGATAGTTTAGAAAGTTTCATCTGGTCTGATACAGGTTCTGATACAAACGGAGCCACATCATTCGAATGGACAAATAGTTACAGACTATTATCATGGCCTTCTGCAGTTTCAACTCTTTCTAAATCATAATTGATTTTAGAATAGTTGTAAGCATTTCCCACCCCTTTTTGGGGTGGGTTTTGTTTTACTTGAAAAAAATATCTTAAAAGTGTAAAATAGAGAAGAATTTTCAGTTTTAATCTTTAGCTAAATTTATGCAAAAAATACTAGACAAGATATTGAAAGGGCTTATTGCTCTAAGTTTTCTCATACCACTGTTGGTACTTTCAAAAATATACATTTTCCCTTTTATCGTACCTAAAATAATTTACTTTAGATCGCTTGTTTTGGTGATGCTTGGAATATATCTGGTTTTGCTTGCTAGTAATTTTGGGAAATATAGACCAAAGTTTTCTTGGTTGAATTTGGCTGTTTTGGGTTTTTTTGCTAGTTTTATTATTTCTACTTTTGTCGGCGTGGACTGGTATCGAAGTTTTTGGGATAGCCATGAGAGAATGCTTGGTGCTTTTACGATGACACATTATCTTTTGTATTATTTGATTGTCAGCTCTGTCGTCAGAGAGTGGACAGATTGGAAGTGGCTTTTGAGATTTTTTTTAATTAGTGGTTCGGTGGTAATGTTTATAGGAGTGCTACAAAAATTTGTAAATCCAGATTTACTCTTGAATAGAGGTAGTGATAGAGTATCAGCTACTCTTGGTAATTCTATTTATTTTAGTGGATATGGATTATTTTTGTTTTTTGTTGGAGCTTTGCTTTCTGTCAAAGAAAATCTGAAAGCAAAGAATATCGAATTATTTTCTTTGGAAGCTGGTTGGTTTTGGATAGAATGTGCTTTGTCTCTACTAGGTTTGTGGGGGATATTTTTGGGAGGAACACGTGGAGCCTTGGTTGGTCTTATCGCCGGTTTATTTGTTTTGGGTTTGGTGTACTTCTTTACCTTAAAAGAAAAGAAAAAATTGAAACAAATTGTCTTGCTTGGTTTTGTGGCTTTTGTGGCCCTTTTTGTTGTTTTGTTTATCAATAGACAAGTTGATTTTGTACAAAATATCCCAGCGCTTGGTCGTCTTCTCAATACAGATGTTTCAAAGACTAATACCAGAGTGATGGCTTGGGGAGTGGCTATAGACGCTTGGCAGGAAAAACCAATTTTTGGTTGGGGACCAAATAATTATTATTATGCTTTCAATGAATATTATAAGCCAGAATTCTTGGAGCATGGTTTTTCAGAAACTTGGTTTGACAATGCTCATAGTGTGATAATGAATACTTTGACAGTACAAGGTATTGTTGGTTTGTTGTTTTATCTAAATATTTTTGTAGTAGCGACTATCTATTTGCTCAAAAAATATAAACAAGGCGGAATTGATCTACACTTACTGGCTTTTTCTATTGCTTTCTTATGGGCTCATTTGGTAAGTATCTCAACTGTTTTTGAAAATCCTACTTCTTATCTTTATTTCTTTTTCTTTTTGGCTTTTGTTGCCAGTACTTTGAATTATTCGTCAGAAGAAGATATCGCAAAAAAAAACAAAGCAGTGTCAGGACCTCTTTTGATAGTAGTGAGTTTATTTATTTTGCTTTTGCTATATAGTACAAATATCAATCCTGCTTTGGCCAACAAAAGAACTTTGGCTGCTATACAGAAGATAAATGCAAGAGTAGCATATTTGGCTGAATATGATTTGGCTTTAGCTACCCCAACTCCCCACGTAGATGATATACGCAATGATTTGTCACGTATTTTGGGGGATCGCGTTTCTATAATATTGCGTGATCAAAAAATAACAAACAAATGGCAATCAATAGAATCTTTGTATAATCAAGCATCTGAAAATTTGGAAAAAAATATAGAGCTTCATCCTCAAGATATCAGAGTTATTTTGCAATTGGCACAACTTAGAATTTATGGAGCTGTGGCCAAGCAAGACAGCAATTTGTTAATTGAGGCTGAAAAATTGTTGGAAAATGGCTTGGCTTTGTCTCCAAAAAGACAACAAACTCAATATATGTTGGCCGGTGTAAAAGAAAATTTGAAAAAATATGATGAAGCTGTTCAGATACTGCGTGAAAGTATTGAGAATGATGAGAAGATTGCCAATGGTTGGCAACAGTTAGAAAGTTTGTATAGAGCGATGGGGGAAGAGGAACTAGCCAATCAAGTAAAAATTGAGTATTCTCAAAACATGAATTAACTGTAAAAGTTTTGGTTGCATTGTCTACATGATTATGATATAGTATTCTTATTAATTTTAGGAGCAAGGGAGGGGGTTTTTGGCCAAAAATTTGATCTAAATATAGTAGGTTGATTTTTTGGCCAATTTTAATTTTTTTATGCTTTATTCAATTATTATACCTGTATATAATGAAGAAAAAAGGATAAACAAAAATATTGATGAAATATTTGATTTTTTTTATAAACAAAAGGTAGAAACTGAAATTATATTTGTAAATGATGGTTCTATCGATAGGACAGAGGACATTTTACGAGAATATCAGAAAAAATATAAGTTTAAAATAATTTCTTACAAAAAAAACAGAGGAAAAGGATATGCCGTGAAACAGGGTATATTAAGTTCTAAAGGTGATTGGGCTGTTTTTTTTGATATAGACTTGGCAACTCCTTTGGAAGAATTCAATCACTTTCTTTCTATAAAAAAACAAGATGTTGATCATATAATAATAGGAAGTAGGAGATTGAAAGAATCAAATATAAAAAAATCAGAATCAGGTATTAGAGTTTTTTTGGGTAGTGCTTTTACAAAGATATCAAATTTGCTCGTACCTAATGTAACAGATTTCACTTGTGGTTTTAAATGTTTTTCCAAAGAAGCTAAACAGATAATTTTTCCATTGGCGAAAATTGATAGATGGGGATTTGATACTGAACTTTTGTATATTGCCAAATTAAAAAATATTTCTATAAGACAAATGGCTGTAAAATGGAGACATGATGATGATTCACGTGTCAATGTTATTAAAGCTGTTTTTAGTTCTTTACATGAAATTTTCCAAATGAAGATAAATCAAATGAAAGGTTTTTATAAATAAAATTATGGAAGAACTAGAATATAAAAAAATGTTTGAAATAGAAAATAATCATTGGTGGTTTATTGCTAAACGTAAATTAATTAAGATTCTTTTTAAAAGATTTTTGCAAAATATAGAATCTAAGGATTTAAAATCTTTGGATGTTGGTTGTGGTACCGGTGCTGTGCTTAAGTTTTTACAAGATGCTAGCTATAAAGCAAAAGGAATAGACTTTAGTGATACAGCTTTAAGATATTGTAAAAGTAGAGGTCTTGATGTTCAATATGGTATTGCAACAAAAATACCAATGCCTGATAATTCTTTTGATATTATTACAGCTTTGGATGTTGTAGAACATATTGAAGATGACAAAAATGTTATAAAAGAACTATACAGAGTTTTAAAACCAGGAGGTATTTGTATAATTACGGTACCTGCTCACATGTGGTTGTGGTCTTATCATGATGTCTCTTTACATCATAAAAGAAGATATTCAAAAAATTCATTAAAACAATTGGCAAACTTGGTATCTCAGGATTTCTTTATTTCTTGGTTTCATATGTTTATATTGATTCCTGTTACTTTTGTGCGTTTTTTTGGCAAATTGTTGAAAAATAATAAGTCAGATGTAGGTAAATCAAGTTGGTTGGTTAATTTTGTTATGTCTATTGTTTACTTTTTTGAGCTTGGTCTTTTTAGTTTATTTGGTAGAATACCCTTTGGTACCTCTTTGGTTTTAGTTATCAAAAAGTAGTATGAAAGATTTTTTTTTCAAATTTAAGTATATAATATTTTTTGTAATATTAGCAATAATTTTTTGTTTTAATTTAAGTAACTTGGCTATTTTATTTTCAGGTAGTCAATGTTTTTTTCTAAGTTATTGGCCGTTTTGTAGTGATAATTTTTCTCTATTTAGTAATACTACTAGGGTAGTACTATCTATACTTTTGTTTTTTGGGCTTATTTTTTCTGGTTGGAAAGTTTTCACTCTTTTAAAAAATGATAAAGGAGAAATTAAAAAATATAGTTTATGGATTTTTTTTGCTATTTTGTTTGCTTTTCTTATAGTACCTTTTACTTCAAATGATATAGTCTTTTACTATGATGTTGGCAAAGCTGCTATTCAAGATAATCTAAATCCTTATGTCGACAATTGGGAAAAAACTAATTTCTTTTTTGATATAAAAGAAGTTTCCAATTCTGCGGGTGTGATGTATGGCCCTGTCGCAGTTTTATTGATGCAGAGTATTTATCTGTTGAGTCAGGGTAATATAATATTATTTATTTTTTTGTGGAAAGTATTGATGATTTTGGTATTTTTGTTGTGTAGCCTTTTGATGTATAAATTATTGTTACAGAAAAAAATAGAAATTAAAAAAAATAATTGGTATTTATTTTTTTTGTTGCAACCTATTTTTTTGCTGGAGTGGGTAGTCGCAGGACATTTTGATGGTTTGTGGTTAATATTTGTGCTTTTGGCTTTTATTTTTGCAGAAAAAAATAATTGGGCTTTTGTTATTATTTCTTTGACTATTGGTATTTGGATAAAATTTTTGCCAGTTTTTGTAGTTCCTTGGTTTGCTTTGTGGTTTTATCAAAATATTAACAGACAAAATTGGATAAAAAATATAGCTCAGGTAATTATAGGATTGTTTAGTAGTTTGGTATTGTCATGGTTAGTGTGGTATAAGTACTGGGTTGGATTTGAAGTTTTCAACTCAATTTTGTTGCAATCAAAATGGGCTGTAAATAGTTTATTTACAGTTTTGTATTATAGTTTGAAACCTTTGTTTGTATTTTTTACTCCTAATTTTCATATTTATCTTACGTCACTTGTTCAAGGCTCATTGCTTATTTTTTTTCTATATATGATTTATCCCTTAATTAAGGGAATCTATGTCATTTTATTGAAGAAAAAAAAATGGGATAGTAGTAAGTATATCTTAGCTACTTTTATTAGTTTGTTGGCATATTTATTAATTTGGCAAAAATCATTTTGGCCTTGGTATATGACTTGGATCTTACCATTTGGTATTTTATCATTTCTTTTATTTGAAAATAAACTAACGAAAAATATTATAATTTGGATAAGTACTATACCTTTGTTTTTTTATATACCGCAATTAATTTTTGGAGATAATACAACATATTTATTGTTTTATTATTTTGTTTTTTTTGTTATATTACTTTATCCACTTATTCAACTATTCAAATGGAGAAAAAATAATTATGAATTGGAAATTGATAAAACAAATTTTTAAGAAAAAAACCATACATAATGTCGGTTATGTATATTTTGGGTCTGTTGTGAATGGTATTTCTCTTTTTTTAATAAACGTACTTTTGGCAAGAATGTTGCCAAAAGATGTTTTTGGTATTTTTTCTCTGGCAGTACTTTCTATTGGTACTGTAGCTGAGATGTCGGATTTTGGATTAGATGGTGGTTTGACTAGGTTTGTACCATATTATATAAAAAATAATCAACTAGACAAATTGAAACAACTTGTCAAAACTATTTGGGGTTGGCGAGTATGGTTATCTACTATTCTTACTTTTGGTGGAATTATTTTGGCAGATGTCATTGCTAAATATATTTTTGGTCAAGAAGTTTTGACAAATTATTTGCGTGTGTCTTTTTTGGGAATTGCTGGTGTAGTTTTGTTGGGTTTTACTAGTACTTATCTCAAGGCTTCGGAAAAATTTCGTTATAATTCTGCCGTACAAATTTTGAAAGGTGTAGTTAGATTGTTGGCAATTGCTATTTTGTTGCTCGCTGGAGTTACTGATATTTTTGTTTTTCTTGGTATTTATATAGTTGTTCCTTGGATTTTGTTTTTTGTTACATATGGACAATTGCCAAAAGATTTTTCTAAAGTTCAGATAGAAAAAACAGAAAAGAAAAAAATGCATAAACAATTGGCTAATTTTAGTTTTTGGCTTACTGTTTGGTCTTTTTGTGCCATCATATCTAGTAGGGTAGATCAGATTATGCTTAGTCATATGCTTGGTTTGGCAGACGTAGCTATATATAGTTCAGCTTTTCAGTTTGTATTTTTTTATAGTATTTTACAACAGTCTATTAGCGCTGTACTCATGCCCAAAGCTAGTGCACTTTCTGATTCAAAAGTATTGATTGCCTTTGTAAAAAAAGTTTTTTATTATATTATACCTTTGTTAATGTTACTTGCTGTTGTTATTTATTTTTCTCAGTATCTTTTTGTATTCTTTTTTGGTGAAAAATATATGACAGCCATACCTGTTTATTTGGTGCTTAGCTATAGTATGCTGGTATCAATTTTTCAAGTTCCTATTTCTTTTATTCCGCATATCTATAATAAGACACATTTGATTGCTTTTTCTGGATTTTTGCAATTAATTACCAATTTGGCATTAAATCTTTATTTTATTCCTAAGTACGGTGTTATGGGGGCTGCCTTTACTTTTTTCCTTGGTGTGATAATATCTGTAGTATATAATGTGATTTGTTCCGTGTATTTGCTTAAAAAAGGGCGTATTAACGTAGTATAAGTATGAAAAAGACCATTACAGCTCATTGTATAGTAAAAAATGAAGAAAATTTTATTTTTTATGCTATCAAATCCGTGGTCGATTTTGTAGATAAAATCATTGTTTTTGATACTGGTTCTGAAGATAAAACTGTAGAAATTATTGAAAAATTACTAAAAGAATATCCTGAGAAAATAGTTTTTGAAGAGAAAGGAACTTGTGATAAAAAAAGACATACAGAATTACGACAAGAAATGTTGGAAAAAACAACAAGTGATTGGTTTATGATTTTGGATGGGGATGAAATTTGGAATGATAGAGGAATGAAGGAAGCTCTTGAGATTGTTAATTACGGTGAAGATGAAAAGATAGAGTGTTTAATAGTTCCTTTTTATTTGTGTGTTGGTGATATATATCACAAATATTATAAAAAAGGTGATTTTGAAATTTTAGGTAAAAAAGGTTTTTTTTCTCCAAGACTTATAAAAATTGTAAAAGATATACATTGGTCAGGTGATTATAATGAAGATACATTGCTTTTTAATGATGGTAAAAAGGTTTTTAGAGAAAATAATACTATATTTTTGAAAAATAAATATTGGCATGTTACCCATTTGAAAAGATCATCTTTGGATGATAATGATTATAGTTCTGGGGGGACAAGAAAGAAAAAATTGAGGTTGTCTTATTTTTTGATAGGTAGAAAAATAAAAGAAAGTATTCCAAGAGTATTTAAAATAAGTGAAAAAAAATTAAATATATCTTTTTTAAATTCTTTTTTTAATTTACTTATACTTATTAAAGGTAAACTATTTGTATTATGAATATATTAGTTACTGGTGGCGCTGGTTATATTGGTGCTCATTTTGTAAATGCTTTTTTAGAAAAAAATGATGTGAATATCATCGTTGTTGACAATTTTAGAGAAGGAAAAAATAACATCATAAAAAATAAAAAAGTTAGGTATAATAATGTAGATTTATTAGATTATTGTGCTTTGCATAGTATATTTAAAAAAAATAAGATAGATATTGTCGTCCATTTTGCCGCTTTAGCTTCGGTCCCTGATTCTGTTGTAGATCCTCAGGGATATTATGAAAATAATATTATAGGTGGTTTTAATTTATTGAAGTGCATGAATGAATTTAATGTGAAAAAAATCATTTTTTCTTCTTCTGCCTCAGTATATGGTGAACCTGTTAAAGAACTAATAGATGAAAATCATCCAAAAGTACCAACTAATCCTTATGGTTATACTAAGTTGGTCTTTGAGCAGATGTTAGTTGATTATAATAAGGCTTATGGATTGAATTCCATATCTTTCAGATATTTTTGTGCTTCTGGTGCTAGTGAATCCTTATTGTTGGGTGAATATCATACACCTGAAACTCATGTTATACCATCTTTGCTGGAAACAGCTTTGGGTAAAAGAGAAAGATTTTTTGTTTTTGGTGATGATTATAATACGTTGGATGGTACAGGTGTGAGAGATTATATACATGTAGATGATATTGCTTCTGCTCATGTAGTTGCTATTAAAAGACTTTTCAAAAATGATAATGTTTGTGAAGTTTTTAATTTAGGTATTAATAAAGGGTTTAGTGTTCTTCAATTAATAGAAGCTACAGAAAAGGTTACTAATAAAAAAATTAATTATACTATTAAAGAACGTAGAAAAGGGGATCCTTCATCTTTAGTTGCCGATGCTAAAAGAGCTACGGAGGTTTTGGATTGGAAGCCAAAATATTTAGACATAGAGAAAATAATAGAGACAGCTTATAATTCTTATAAGAAAAAAATATGAAGGCGATAATATTAGCAGCTGGTCTTGGTACTAGATTAAGGCCTTTAACCAATGAAATACCCAAGTGTTTAGTCCCTATTGGGGATAAACCTTTATTATGGTACCATATAAGTAGGTTACATAAATTTGGTGTTGACAACATCTTAGTTAATACACATTATTTACCTGATAAAGTAGAAGATTTTTTAAAAAATTATCAAAATTATGATAGTAAAGGTCTTATTATACAAACATCTTTTGAGATTGATCTTCTTGGAAGTGCTGGTACATTAAGAGAAAATAAGTCCTTTTTTTTACAAGATGATATATTTTTAGTTGTTTATGGAGATAATCTGACTAATATTGATTATAAAAAGTTGATTGATTATCATTTGGAGAAAAAGGGTATATGTACAATAGCTTGTTATGAGGAAAAAAATATAAGTTCAAAAGGAATGGTTGTTTTTGATGAGGACAATAAAATAACGTCCTTTGTTGAAAAGCCTACAAAGGAAAAAATTATTAGTAATTATGCAAATGCAGGAATTTATGTGTTTGATAAAAAAATATTTGACTATTTGTCAACATATACAAGAATTCCTTTTGATATAGGTCATGATTTATTTTCTTATAATTTGATTGAAAATGAAAATGTATTTGCTTATCTTATGGATGAATATTTGTTGGATATTGGTACTCTAGAAACGTATGACATTGCAAATAAACAAATTTCTAAATTAATTTTTTAAATTATTAAATATGTCAGGAAATAAATTTGGTGGTGAAAGACTTGAATCTAAAAGTAATTTATCCAGGAATAATTTATTGGAACATTTGGCTCGTTATAGACTGGTTGCAAATAATAAAAATGGTGTGGGTATTGCTTTGGATATTGGTTGTGGTGCTGGGCACGGATCTAATTATTTGTCTAATAAATTTAAACAAGTTTATGGTGTAGATCTTTCACCAGAGGCTATTGATTATGCCAAGAAAAGTTGGGATACTACTAATATAAATTTTTTGTGTGGTTCCGGCACAGAAATACCTTTTGGAGATAATTTTTTTGATGTGGTTACGGCCTTTGAAGTTTTTGAACACATAGAAGATTGGCCAAAATTTTTAGAAGAAATTAGTAGAGTTGTAAAAAAAGAAGGTCTTGTGTATATTTCTACACCTAATAAAGATATATATAATCCACATACAAAAAAACCAGTTAATCCACATCATTTTTTTGAAATGAGGATTGGAGAGTTCAAAGATGCTTTGAATAAATTTTTTGTAATTAAAAAATTTTATGGTCAACGTACTCCTGTTTATAACGATCATTGGGTCTGGAAAATTGTAAATCCTATACTTTATATATTTAGATTTTTTATTAGTTATAAATTGAACAATAAAATTAAATTATCAATAATCAATTGGATTAAACCAAGTTTAGAAGATTCTGACATTGTTTTTTATGAAGATAATGAAAGTATAAAAAAATCTAGATTTTTAGTTGCTGTTTGTAGTAAAAAAAAATATGGTGAGTAAAATAAAAATTGTTTCTGTAATTAGTGATTTGGGCATTGGTGGTACCTCTAGGCAGTTGACGACTATTGACAAATATTTGAATAAAGATTTTTTTGAGCATTATATAATATCCACTAATTCAGATGATAAAGCCAGAGTAAAATTTATTAAAAATAATAATTTGTTTTTTGTTTCAGATCCTTATAAAATAGTTCAATTAATTGAAGAAAAGGGGATCGATTTATTATTTTTTCAGAGACATGGTAGAAATGAATTGTTGCATGATAAGATAAGTAATCTTTTGAATGAAGATGTATCTGTTGTAGAACTAAATATTTTTAGTTCTAAGGATTATGGTGATTTTGGAAAAAAATGTGGTGCTCATGTTTTTGTAAGTAGTATTAATTTATTGAAATATTGTCGTCAGAATAAAATAGACTTTGATTTTAAAAAACACAAAGTAATGCATGCTTTGGTAGATTCTGATAATTTTTTGAAGGATGTTCCAACTGATTTAAATGTAATAGATTATAAAAGTAAACTTGGCATAAAAGATGAATTTGTTATTGGGCGTATTGCAAGACCTGTTATGGGTAAATGGGATGATATGACTATATTAATGTGGAAAAAATTATGTAAGATTAATAATAAAATTAAATTTATTGTTTATGGTGTTCCTGATTGTAGAAAAAAGATGTTAGAAAAAATTGGTATAAGTAATAATTTGATAATGTTGGATTCTACTTCGTCAGATTATGAATTGTCTCTTTTTTATAATAGTATAGATGTTTTAGTACATATCAGTCCAATTGGAGAATGTAGTAGTGCTGCGATTGATGAAGCTATGCTTTTCAAAAAACCTGTAATTGTGAATTCTACTCCTTTTCCTAAATATACTTTTTTTAGATCTCATACTAGAGATAATGGACAGTTGGAACAAGTAACCAATGGAAAAAATGGTTATATTGTAAAAAATGCGACTGCTATGGCAAAGGCTATAGACAAATTATCTAAAGATAGTGTTTTGGTTAAAGAATTTGGAAATATAAATTATAAAAAAGTATTGAATAACTATGATGCTAAAATAGGTATAAAAACATTAGAAAAAATATTTTTGGAAAGTGTCTTAGATAAAGGTAAAAAATTATCTAATTATATTTTAAAATATTATGATTCTTTGAAATTTTATCCTGATAAAAATATGATAGATGAATGGTTTGAAAAATATGATAAAGTTTTATGTGATGTCTACTGCATAGAATGTCAAGATACTAATATAGAAAAAATAAAAGGTTCACTTTTAAAGGTTAAAAGGAAATTAAAGAGTTTTATTAGTAGAGTATTTAATAATAAATAATATGATTATAGTTAGGGCACCTTTAAGGATTAGTTTTGTTGGTGGTGGAACAGATCTTCCTGATTTTTATCATCAACATACTGGTAGGGTTATATCTGCCACAATTAATAAATTTGTTTATTTAGTAATTAACCCTTGTTATATCGAGGATAAATTAATTATTAAATATAAAATAACAGAGATCGTTGATAATCCGAATGATTTAAAGCATAGTCGTTTCAAGGCTGCTTTTAATTATTTTGATTTTAAAAACAAAGGTTTAGAGATAGGAACTTTTGCCGATATACCTGCCAGGACAGGTTTGGGGTCTTCTTCTAGTTTTTCTGTAGCTCTCATGAAGAGTCTTAGTTTATTACAAGGTAAAAGTATGGGGCAGGAAGAAGTAGCTCAGGCAGCTTGTCATTTAGAAATAGATTTATTAAAAGAACCTATAGGAAAACAAGATCAGTATGCAGCTGCCTATGGTGGTTTTAATATTTTTCAATTTAATGAAGATGATACTGTCGATGTGGAGCCCGTGTTAATAGGTTATGATAAAAAAAATGAGTTAGAGGATCATATGCTTTTGTTTTATACTGGTATTACTCGTGATGCTTCAAGTGTTTTAGTAGATCAATTAACAAAAATTAACGATAATTTTGATATATATTGTAAAATGGCTGATTCAGTTGATAACTTTAAAGATAAATTAGTTTCTGGTGATATCAAGGGAATGGCAAATATGTTACATGAAGGATGGCTTTCTAAAAAAAGTTTAGGGGATAATGTTTCCAATGATTTGATAGATCGATTATATCAAACTTGTATATCTGCAGGAGCTTGGGGTGGAAAGATATTAGGTGCTGGTGGTGGTGGTTGTATGTTTTTGTTAGCAAGTCCAGATAATCATCAAAATATTCGTGAAAAAATGTATCAGATTGCTAAAGAAAATAGTTTGGAAAATTTTAAGGAAATTCCTATTAAGTTTACACAATCTGGTGCTGATGTTTTATTTAATAGTAAGTTTAATTAGTATATGGAAAATTTTATTAAAAATTATATTCAAGAAACTTCAAGTGCTCTTGAACATGTAGATTATGAGTCAATAGCTAAAGCTATCAATATAATACAATCAGTATATGAAAGAGATGGAAATATATATATTTTTGGGAATGGTGGATCTCTTGCTTTAGCCACTCATTGGGTAAGTGACTTTAATAAGACAGTTTTTAGTCATAATCTTGATAAGCATACAAAACGTTTTAGGGCTATACGGCTCCCCTCTACTGAGGAAGAATTATCTGCTTGGGCTAATGATATTGGTTATGATATGGTTTTTGCAGGACCTTTGCAAAACTATCTTCAAGAAAGAGATTGTATAATAGCTATTAGTAGTTCTGGTAATTCTGCTAATATCATTAAAGCCGTACAATTGGCTAATAAGTGTAAAGTGCCTGTAATAGGTTTGTCTGGTTTTGACGGCGGTAAATTAAAAGAATTATCTAGTGTTAATATCTTAGTTAAGACTGAGAAAGGTAAATATGGTATTGTAGAAGGATCTCATGCTGTGATATTACATTTGATTACTGATTATTTTCAAGGATATTTTGATAATTTAGTTGATAAAAAATAGATGTTGATATGTCTAAAAAAATTTTATTTTTAGATAGAGATGGTGTAATAAATAGAAGGGCTGAGGAACATCATTATATAACTAAGGTCGAAGACTTTGTTTTTAATGATGGTATTTTTGATATGTTGAATAAGTTTATAGAAAAAGGATTTGAAATAATAGTAATTACTAATCAGCGTGGTGTTGCTAGAGAAATTCTTTCCTTAGATGATTTGAGGAATATACATTCTTATATGATAGGTTTTTTTAAAAAAAATGGTATAGCTGTTTTGGATATATTTTATTGTCCACATAATGAAGGTGTTTGTAATTGTAGAAAACCACGTCCAGGATTGTTAGAGCAAGCTTGTTTGAAGTATAATATAGATTTAGAAAAATCTGTTTTAATTAGTGATAGTGCATCAGATATTAGAATGGGGATAGATTTTGGTATAAATAAAAATTATCTAATAGAACTTAATAATCCAAAACTTCTTAATATTGACTGAAATGGAAAATAAAAAAAATACAATTTCAGCTTGTCTTGTCGTTTATAATGAAGAAAAAGTCATAGAAAAATGTCTTGCTAGTATAAAAAATCTGGTAGATGAGATCATTGTTGTACATGACGGGGAGTGTAATGATAATACTCTGGAAATAGCTAAAAAATATACAGATAAGATTTTTGTAAGAGAACATGCCGGAATTATGGAAGCGCATTTGGTTTTTGCTTATGAGCAGACTTCTTCAGAATGGATATTGAGGATTGATGCTGATGAATATTTTGATGAAGTGAATCTACCAAAGATCAAGGATTCTATAAATAATGAAAATATAAATTTATATAAATTTAAATGGGAAATGTGGAATGGTTTCAAATCAGTTTATTTTAATGGTTTGAGCAAGGAGTGCCTTTTTAGAAAAAAAGATTATCATTTTTGTGGTATCCCTCATTCTTCTGGTTGGTCAGATGGTGAAAAAGGTAATTTGGATATTTTTTTGCATCATAGACCTGCTTATAATAATATAGTTTGGACCTCATTTTTCAAAAAAATGAAGAAATGGGTACCTATTCATGCTAAGTATTTTTTTTCAGATTTAGTAAATTATGATTGTTTCCAAGTTGATAATGATGTTTGGAAGTTAAAAACAGAAAAAATAAAGAAATATTTATTTTTTTACATAATATTTGAACCTTTTAAGAATTTTGTTGGGCAAATAAAAAATGGATTATGGAAAAGTTGGACAGGTTTTAATATTGCGTTACAACAGTATGTATATTATACTGTACTCTATTGGAAAGTATGGAAAATAAAAAAAAGAAAAAAATAGCTCTTATCCGTGGGGATAGTCTCAATGAGTGGGAGGGTGGACTTTGGAATGAATTACAAAGTGATTTTGATATTACTGGATTTTGTAGTAAAAATAATCTTTATTCTATTTCTAATTTGACATACCCTGTCCGAAAATTTGCTTCAACTTCTGATAATTTTTTGATGAGAAATGTTTCAAAGTTTAAATATGGTATTTTTCAAAACATGAAAGGATTAGAAAATGAATTAGAACATTTTGATATTGCTCATACAGCTGAGATTTCTTATTATTTTACCAATCAAGCTGTTCGTGCAAAAAAGATAAATAAAAATCTAAAAGTAGTTACCACTATTTGGGATAATAGCTTTGGCAGGTTTGAATATAATTATTGGCCAAAATTTTCTATGCCACCTAAATATTGGCGAGAAAAAATAAATCAGATCATTCAAGAAAATGTAAAAGGTGTTGATTTGTTTTTACCTGTTTCAGAATTTTCAGCTCAAATGCTATATGATTATGGTGTCCCAAAAGAAAAAGTGCAAATATTGACTCCCGCTGTAATCTTGAAGGAATGTGATGATATTGATATTTTTACTTTTATGAAAAAAGAACATAATACTGATTTAGAAAAAGAAGAAATTTATTTATCCGTAAGTAGATTGGTGAAAGAAAAAGGTATTTACGATGTATTGTATGCTTGGAAAATGTATATAAAAGAAAAAAAGAATAAGAAACTTATTTTTGTGGGTAATGGATCTGAAAGAGAAAATTTGATTCGTTTGACCAAAGAGTTTGGTTTACAAGAGAGTGTATTGTTTATAAAAAATATTCCAAATGAACTTTTGCGTAAGTTGTACTTACATGTGAAGTGTCTTGTCTTGGCTAGTTTGCCAACATATTTGTGGCAAGAACAATTTGGTTATGTTTTAGCAGAAGCTATTATTCAAGATTGTCCTGTTATTGCTGGGCAGTCCGGTGCTATACCAGAAGTGGTAGGGGATGCTGGAATTTTGATTCAACCTGGTAATCCTTTGTCTATCAAAAAGGCTTTGGAAGATTTTGATAATCTGGAAATTTATAAAAAGAAAAAAGAAAATTGTAATATTGTAAAGCAAAAATTTTTGGTGGAGAAATTTCAAAAAGAATTATCTGATGTTTATATTAAATTGTTGGAAGAATAATATGAATATGTTTTTTTGTACGAATTGTAAAATATCATTAGAAAAAAAAGATAAAGATTTTATTTGTATAAAGTGTGGTTTTTGTTTGGAAAATATAGATGGTGTTTATGTTGATAAAAGTGTTTTTTCTGAGAAAGATAAAAATTTTTATGATGAGATATATAATGAA
>Ga0208863_1001379_pt1 | contig 15675 bp, 13 predicted proteins | sample RifOxyD3_FD_184040 | JGI IMG/M metagenome (GOLD analysis project Ga0208863, IMG submission 184040) | Soil microbial communities from Rifle, Colorado - Rifle Oxygen_injection D3 (SPAdes) | ecosystem: Environmental > Terrestrial > Deep subsurface > Rock core/Sediment | place: Rifle, Colorado...
GCCCGTGGCCCGACAAGAGCTGAAGAGCCCAGCAGGCGGCCAGCAGGCCTGGCATGCGCGAGAGCCAGGCCAGCCAGATCCACGGCACCCACGAGAGCGCACCCAGCAGGGTGGGGATTCCGGAGGTCACGCGATAGATGAGGAACGGCGACAAAGCATAGGCCGAGGCCAGGATGGCGGCGCCGACGCGGTCCAGGCGTTGAAAACGGGCGAGGAGGAACACCCCCGATCCCGCCCATAGGATGTGAAGGATCTGGTCCCAGGTGAGCGCCGAGACGACCGGGAGTACGGCTCCCAACAGCGAGGGCGGATAGAAGAGGACGGCCTGGGGATTGGCCGCATGAGGCACGCCCAGCAGGATGTAGGGATCCCAGAACGGAAGACGCCCCTCGATGAGCGCGCCCGCGGTCATCGACCTCAACGGCGCGTGGTAGGTATAGAGGTCGCCGTGGTTGAAAAAGACAGTGCCCGGACGGCACCAGACCGGAGCGAGCAGGGCCAGGACCGCGATGAACCATAGGGCCAAGACGAAGAGGTCCTTACGCGACATGGGTGACCGCACGATGATACCAATACGCTCCAAGCCCCAGCAACGCGGCTGCCGAGAGCAGGACGCCAAGGCTCCAGAAGACGGGGTCGTAGCGGAAAAGCAGGGTCCAGGGCCCCTCGGGAACGGACAGCTTTTGGAATGCTCCCAGGGCGGGTTCGGCCGCGGCGCAACGAGAGCCCCGCGGCGTCTCCAACGTCGAGCGCCAGCCGGGATACCGCGGCTCGGAGACGAACACCCAACCATCCCCGTCGCCGGAAATGCTGAAGCGGTCCTCTCGATGCCTCTCAAGCGGCAAGGAACGCCCGACGCCGGGCGGCTCCGCGGGAATCCCAGAAGGCAGCGCCGCGCCCGCCTCGGTGGAGAACCGATAAGCCAGAGCCGGAGGGACCGCCAGTCGCGAGACCGCCCAGAGCGAGCGTCCCTCGTCGACGAGACTCGCGCTCGGGAGAGGGGCCTCGGGCGTGAGCAGGCGGGAGGCTCCCGCCCACGGCATCCAGCGCACGGCCTCGTCGACGCCGCGCGCGCTGAAGACGCGGTCCATGAAGGCATAGTTCGCCGCCGGGACCAGAGGCTCGCCGAAGTTGCCCAACGCCCGGAGCCGATAGGGAGCGTTGGTCAGGCCGTAAAGACGCGTCTTCCAATCGAGCACGCCGCTGCCGGAAGAGGATTCCAGAGCGCGCGGCGAGAGCAGATATCGCGCGCCTCCTTGACGCTGCTGAAGTTCCCGCACCAGGGGGCCCGCCTGCGTGAAGATATCCCGAGGCGCCACCGGGGTGGCCCGCCAAGCGCACACGACCAACTCGGCCGCGAGGAGAACGGTCAGGGCGGGCGCTGAGCGCAGCCGGGAAAGACCGGCCGCGACGAGCGCCGAAAGGGGAAACAAGGCGAGATAAGAGAGATTGCCCGGATAACGCACGAAGCGCAGCGGCGGCAGGATCTCCCAAAGGGCGCGCGAGACTTGGTTCGAATCTCCCAGGATGAGAACGGCGACGCCGAGAAGAAGGAGCGCCATGCCGGCGGCGCGACGGCGCGGAAGGAAGAACAGCCCCGCGCCCGCGGCGGCCGTCGCGATGAAGCCGATGTAGACGCATTTCCACCAATCAGCGGCGGGATGGAACCCCGACAGCGGGACGAGGAGAGGGCTCACCCACTGGCGCAGGTCGGCGGGAGAGAAGCTCCATTGGAGAGCCTCCTGAACACCCACACCCCCCGCACGCCGCGAGAGCGCCGCCAGCTCCAGGGCCGGAAGAAGCTGGGCCGCGCAGACCGCCAGCGCCGACAGGGCCGCCACAGTCCAGACCCTCGTCCAGTCAGCCGGCCCGGATGAGAAGCCGCGGCGAAGGATAAGAGCGAGTATCCAAGAAACCGCCACGGCACCCGGGAGAAAAGTGGGATACCCGGCGAGGAACATCAGCGACAAGAGCGCCGCCAGAGGCGCGGGACGACGGAAAAGGAGGAGAAGCGCCGGGGTCCACGCCAGCACCGCGAGATGGTTCAAGAACGGCATGCGGCTGATCATCAGGCCGCCCAGCGCCAACGACAGCCCTCCGCCGACGCTGGCTCCCCAGTTCAGGCGCAAGGTCCTCAGCCAGGACGCGGCGAGCCATCCCGCCAGAAAATAGTGAAGCAGGTGGAAGAGCGCGGCCGCGGTCGAGAATCCGAACGTATAGAACAGGATCGTCGGCGGGTAGAGGAGCCCCCCCTGCATGGAAGCGAGCATCGGCATGCCCAAGTAGAGCGAGGGATCCCAGAGAGGGGCTCTCCCGCCCTGGATGAGCTGGGTCGGGGCGGCGCGCCAAGGGTGATGGAGATAGGTGAGGTCTCCCCAGAAAGGCGTCAGCCCTCTCAGCCAGATCGGGAGGAACAGAAGCAGGACGCCCACGGCGAAGAACGCCGCGGCCGCCGCTTCGGACCCGAATCGCTCAGTCCTCCTCAAGCCGGCCCCGCTCTCAACGTCGGGCAAGTGCGCGCTCCGCGCGCGCGCGCCGCGGCCGCATCCGCGGGCCGCCCCAGCCGCGAATAGACATCCTCGAGCAGGAGCCAGTTCGTGGAGCGGTAGGGGTCGAGGGAGACGGCCCTCTCCAGATGGTTCGCGGCAGCGGAAAGAAGAGGGGCGTCCCCTGGCCCCGCACGCGACAGAAGGAGTTCGGCGCGCAAGCGCGCGGCCTCTGGATGCGGGCGAAGGTCCTCGGAAGCGGCCAAAGACTCTTCGACGACGTCGGGCAGGGCTCCCGCGGAAAGGCGTTCGGCCGCCTGTGCCCGTAGGCGGTCGGCCCGCCAATTGCCCCGCGTCCATGTCCCCCCCAGCCAAGCCAGAACGAGAACGAAGGCCACGCCCGGCAGCTTGCGCGATCCGCGCACGGCCACCCCTTCCTCGGATTCGGGCAGGCAGAGAGCCGTCGACAGGCAGAAGAGCCAGAAGACCCCCGGGATGCTCAAAGGGTAATCCACCAAGCCGTGCGCGAGCGCCGCGACTGGCCCAAAACGGCGGGAAGGACCGGCCCGGCGCAGCATCGACGCCAGGCCCGCCGTCCAGACCAGCAGGTACAGCCAGCCTTTTTCGGCGACGGTCTCAAGGAAATGTGAATGCGCGTAGAGGGAATTGAGTTCCGGGCGAGACGCGCCATGGGCGTGGAGGGCGTAGGCGAACGACCCCGGACCCAGCCCCAGCCAAGGCGAGGACGCGGACATGCGCCAGGCGGCCGTCCACCATTCCACGCGGTGGAGGACCTCCGGAGAGTGGAGCTTGGCGTAAGCGGCGACAAGACCCGCGAAGCCGACGACGGCTCCTGCCCAGAATGCGACCGGGCCGACGCTCTTGCGGTGCAGGAGGACGGCTACGGAAAGACCCAGCCACGCCCCCACCGAGCGCGTCCACCAGAGACAGACGAGCAGGCCGAAGGCGAGCACCCAGTCCCTGCGTCGCGCGGCCACGGGCAGGAGCAGCAGGACCGCACCCGCGAAGATGTTCGTGTTGAGAAGGGCCGAAGGAGGACGCGGCATCCCCTCGCGCCGCTGATACACGGCCAGCAGCACCAGTACCCAGGCTGCGGCATGGAGGAACCTCTCAGCGAGAGCTCGATCCTCCGAAGACAGCAGCGTCGCGGCCGGGAACAGCCAGAGGCCGGCGGCCGCGGCGGCCCAGGACGCAAGACTGTAGGCCGGCACGGGGCTCATGAGCGCGGAAAGCAGGGACAGGGCGCTCAGGGCCGCGGCCCAGATCAGAGGGCCGCGCGAAGGGACCGGCGCCCGGCCGCGCAGCATGGCCGCGCAGAGGAACAAAGAAGAACCGGCGACGAGGAGGAGCAGAACGCAGGACTGAGCCCAAAGGTCCCAGGCTCCTCGGAGGAGGAGCCCCGCGGCGACCTGCCCACCGACCAGCGCCGCGAGCACGGCGGCGTCAGTCGGGCATGATCCGCGTCGTAACGAAGATCAGCAGCTCGTTGCGCACCCGGGATTTACTCTTCTTTTTGAAGAGCCAGCCGAGGATCGGGATGTCTCCGAGAAGCGGGATCTTGGTGATGGTGTCCTGCATCGTGTCGCTGATGAGGCCGCCGATGACGATGGTCTCGCCGTCGCGCACGAGGACCGTGGTGCTGGCGTTGCGCGAGTCCACCGCGGGGGCCCCTGTCAGCGTGCTGCCGGAAGCCGTGACCGAGGGCTGGCTCACCGTCGGGTTGATGACGAGGAGGATGCGGCCGTCGGCGTTGATGCTCGGCGTCACCGTCATCTGGATGCCGGTGGTCACGTAGTTGACCGTCTGTGTCTGCACGCCGGTCGACGCGACGTTGGAGGTCACGTACGGGATCTGCGTCGTCACGTTGATGTTCGCGGCCTGGTTGTTGAGCGTGGCGATCTTCGGGTCCGAGAGGACCTTCGCCTTGCCCTCGGAGGCCGCGGCGGTCAGCGTGGCGGAGAGGAAGTAGTTGTTCGTGATGCGGCCCACCGTCAGCGCGCCGAAGACCCTGTCGGCGGCGAGCGCCACCCCGGTCCCGCGCGCGCTGGCGCCCGCGCCGATGAGGGCGTCGGCGTTGCTGTCGATCGGAGACGCGATCGGCGAGGCGGCGGCGTTGGGCGTGGCGACTCCGCCGATGAGGGTGGTCCCCATCTGGCCGGCGGCGCGTCCGCGCTGCGAGCCGGTGTAATCCCACTGGATGCCGTAGTTGAAGCCTGAGTTCGTGTTGACCTCGACGAGCTTCGCCTCGATGAGGACCTGCCGCGGCCGCTGGTCGAGCTGCGCGACGAGGTTCTCGGTGGCGAGCATGCCCTCGAGGGATTCGGTGATGATCAGGGAGTTGGTCTTGACGTCGACGCTGGAGTTGCCGGTGCGCCCTTCGGCCGTGCGGACCGAGTCGATCGTCGCCTTCACCTCGTTGGCCTTGGCGTAGTTCAGCGGGATCACCTTGGTGATGTTGGTCGCCGCGGTGCGCTGCTTGGTGAGCTCGGCCGGGGTGATGACGCGCAGGATGTTATTGCCGACCTGGTCGGTGCTCAGCTGCATCATGGAAAGGATGGTCCGGAAGGCCTCGTTGAAGGGCACGTTGCTGAGGTGGAGGGTCAGCGAGCCGCTCACATCCGAGCCGTAGATGATGTTGATCCTCGCCTTGGCCGCGAGGAGCTTGATGATGTCGCGGATATCCGTGTTGTCGAAGTCCAGGGTGACCCTGTCCCGCGGCAAGCGGCTGATCAGGTCGCTGTAGATGCGGCCGCCGAGACGCCGGTCGGACTTCACCTCGTCGCCCACATCGTCAGGGATGACGATCTTGTCCCGAGAGGCATCCTCGCTCTCGGCGATGGCGGCCAGCTCCGGGTTCATGTTCCCCTTGAGACCGGCGCGCCTGAAGGCGGCAGCGGCGGACAGGTCGAGCTTGACGACCGGCTTCGCAGGCACGACCTGCTTGACGACGACGGCAGGAGCGACAGGGGCGGGCGCCGCCACGGGCACGACATGAGCGGGAACGGGAGCGGGAGCGGGAGCGGGGGCAGGGGCTGGGGCCTTCGCAGCGGCTTTTGCTGCCCGCTTGGCCACGACTTTGGGTGCAACAGGGGCAGCAGGAGCCTCGGAAGCGACGACCTTCGTCACGGCCGGAGCAGCAGCCTCGGCCTTAGGGGCAGCCTTCTCCCCAGCCGCGGTCCCCAGCAGCTGGACCGTCAGGCCTTTCGCGTCCAAGCCGACCTTGTAGCCGGCCATCTTCACCAGATCGAGAACGACGCGGGTGACCATACGCGGCTCCCTCTCGAATTGAGCGGATCGCACGCCCTTCAGGAAATCACCCTTTCCCTCGGAGGATCGGAGCCCTCCCTCATGCCTCACGTCGAAAAGCTCCATCACGAGTCGCGGCGGCGTCTGGGTCAGGAAGCTGTTGTACTGGACCGCGGTGCTGAGTTTGATGGAGACGAAATCATCCGAGATGTCCACTCCCTGGAACACCGCGACAGGCGAGACGGACGCCGCCTCGGCGGTGAAGGCCGCCGCCGCGCCTTGCGGGATGACGAGCGCGACCGCCAGCAGGACCGCGGCCGCTTTCTTCAGATCATGGATGTTCATGGGCATCTCCCGCGTCCCTCTTAGGGCTTCTTGTCCTTCTCGTTGTTCTCGTCGGTCTCGCCCAGGACGAAGACCTGGACGTCCTTGTCGGCGGTGACGAGCTCGACGCGCTTCTGTTTGAGCTGGATGCGCCCCGTGACGCCGGGGACGCGCTTGTTGCGGCTATCGAAAAGCCTTCCCGCGCGCAGCAGATAGGTCTGGCCCGTGTCGCTGCCGAAGATGGCGAAATCGCTGGAGCGGTCCTTAAGGAGGCCGCGCAACTGAAGCGAGTGGATGTCCGTGGCCACGGGCTCGGCGTCCTCATCGACAGCGCGCATCGGGGCGGAACCTCCCATGGACGCCGGCAGGAACGGGTCGCGGACCCGGTCTCCCGTGTACAGGCTGGAGATGGTATGGGTGCTCGCCCCGATGAGAGACGTGGCCGCGGCAGGCGCGGCCGGGCTCACGGGCGCGGCGGCGGCGGCCAGCGCGAAGAGGACGACGCAGGAGGAGGTGATCATCCTTTATACTGGTAGGTCAGAAGGGTGAAGGTGACGGTGATCTCGCCGTCGGAGCCGGCGGAGGGATAGACCACATCCTTGACGTTGAAGATGCGCTCCTCGAGGGCCACGGCGGCGAAGAAACGACCGATGTTGTGGTAGCTCCCCTTGACCGTCATGGGGTAGCTCAGCTCCGTGAAATATTGCGAGCTCTTCTGCGGCCCGGGGGAGAAGCTCATGAGCGTGACGCGGCCCTTCTGCGCGAGACGGGAGAGCGCGAGCAGTATCTCCGGAACCGACTTGGATTTCGGCAGGCGCTTCTCGGCCTCGACCGCCTGCTGGTTGAGGCTGGCAAGCTCGTCCTGCAGCCGCTTCAGGCGGGAGGCCTGAGCCTCGGCCTTGGTGATCTTCGCCTCGGTCTGCGCGATCTTGTCGCTGAGCTCGGTCTTGCTCTGGGATATGGGAAGCCAGAAGAACTTGACGTAGATGAAGGCGAAGACGCAGAAGAAGATGGCTCCCGCGCCCAGGTACTGTTGCTGCTGCTTCGAGAGTTTTATCGCCATGTCAGAGTTTGATGGTGTAGGTCGCGACCACGCTGAACGTCCGGAGGTTCGCACCGGACGCATTCACGGCGCCCAGCTCGACGCCGGCGAAATGGGAGTCGGCCTCCAGCGTCTTGATCCAGGCGGCGACATGTTCGTTGCTTGTCGCCGTGGCCGAGACCGAGAGCTTGAGCCCGTTGTTGCCCACCGTCGTGGTGTTCATCTGAACGATCCGCACGCCGGAGGGGACGGTCCGCGCGAACTCGGACATGAAGATGGGGTAGAAGGATCGGCCCTTCAGGAGGTCCTCGATGACGCCGAGGCGCGCGCGCACCGCCGCGGACGCCTTTTCGAGCTCCTCGACCTGAGCGACGATCGCGGAAAGCTTCTTGAGCTTGGATTCCTTGTACGAGAAATCGCTCTCCAGCCTAAGGAGGCCGAACCAATGGCCGAGCGAAACGAGGACCAGGACCATCGCCAGCAGACCGCCGACCACGGCGGCCTGCAGCATCAGCTGCTTCTGCCGCGCCTTGGCCAGGATCTCCGCCGGGACCAGGTTGATCTTGATCATTCTATTCCCAGTCCCTGTTCTGCCTCAAGGCGAGCCCCATCGCCACGCCGAAAGAGGAGCGGGCTTCCTCAGGGATGTCTTCGGCGCCTTTGACGAAAGAGAAGGGGTCGAGCACGGTCACGGGGACCTTCAGCTCTCCCGCGAGATGCTTGTCGAGGTTCCTGGCGCGAGCCGAGCCGCCCGAAAGCACGATCCGGCCGATCGAGCGGTCCGGACCCTGCGAAAGATAGAAATCGACCGAACGATGGACCTCTCCGACGAGGTCGCGGGCGACCTGGCCGACGGCCTGTGAGACGCCGAGGGCGTCGCGGTTGCCGTCGGCGAGGGCCTTCTCCTTCTCGGCCGGATCGACGATGACGCCGAACTGCTTCTTGAGCTCGTCCGCCTTCGGCGCCTCGCACTGGAAGGCCTTCATCACGGCCTTCGTCATCGTCTGCCCGGAGATGAAGACGTCTCGGACCACGCGCGTCACGCCGTTCTCCACGATGGAGAGATTCGTGACCATGTGCCCGATGTTCAGATAGAGGGTAGCCGAGGTCTCCTTGGGGTCGCGCGTGCGCTCATGGACGTTCTCGAGCGCGAAGCTGTCCACGTCGATGATGGCGGGATGGAGCCCGCAGCTATCGAGGATCTCGAGGCGCGCGGAAACCAGGTCCCGCTTGGCAGCGACCAGAACGGTCTCCATCTTCTTCTGGCCTTCCTCGACGATCTCGCTGAGGATATGGAAGCCGAGCTGGACCTCGTTGATGTCGAAGGGGATGAAGGGCTCCGCCTCGGTCGCCAGGGTCGACTGGAGCTCGACCTTGGTCAGCCGGGGGAACTTGACGTAGCGGACGATGACGGAATTGCCGGAAAGAGAGGTCGCGACGTCCCTGACCTTGACCCCTTTCTCGATGAAGAAGGCGCGCAGCGCGTTGACGACAGCGATCTTCCGCTCGTCGATGGGAGCCTCGGTCTTGGCGCCGATGGGAAGGTAGCCCCAGGCCTTCAGGTGCGTGGACGGGCCCTCCTGCTTGAGCAGGACGACCTTGATGGCGTAAGACCCGACGTCCACTGCCACTACGTCCTTGGGGCCTAGGAAAAGCTCGGCAACCCCTTTCAGGGCTCCGAAGCGGGCCTTCACGTCTTCCATGTTCATCGCCATTTCGAGTTCATGCCATTAAAAAAGCGCCGACGCCCCGCCGTGTTTCCCGGCGGGTCGGACTCGGCGCGTTTTGTAACGACATGCGATTTATAACAGGTTTCCCCATCTTTGTCAAGACCCGCCTGATAATCGTCGGATGCCCGACCTTCCGCCTCCTTTCGCCCCATCCCGGGATTTGATAACATAAAAAACCATGAAGTCCATCCTTTTCGACTACGGAGGGACCCTCGATTCCGACGGGTCCACCTGGCTCGAACGCTTTCACCCCATTTATAAGGAATATGGGATCGATGCCCCGAACGAACGCTTCGACCGCGCCTTCTACGATTCGGACGACAACCTCCCCGCACGCTTCGCCCTGGATGGCTTGGACCTGGAGCAGACGCTGCGCCTGCAGGTACGAGAGGTCCTCCGCGGCCTGGCCCCCGACCGCCTGGAACTGACAGATCGGATCGCCGGCCGCTTCGCTGCCGACAGCCGCGCCCACTTCCGGCGCTTGGACCCCGTCCTTCGGCGATTGGCGCAACGATTCCGCTTGGGCGTCGTCTCCAACTTCTACGGCAACCTCGACGGCATCCTCCGCGCGGAGGGCCTCAAGGAGCTGTTTTCCGTCGTCGCCGACTCCGGGGTCCTGGGCGTGAACAAGCCGGACCCCGAGATATTCCTGCATGCAGCCAGGGCCCTGGACAGCCGTCCCGAGGAATGCGTGATGGTCGGAGACTCGGTTCCCCGCGACATGAAGGGAGCGGCCGGCATCGGTATGAAGAGGGCGTTAGTCTGCTCCCGGGCGGAGCCCCCCGCGGGCGGGCAGGACTGGACGGTTCGCTCGGTCGTCGACCTGGAGACGATCTTCTTATGACCCTCCTGGCCGGGATCATCGCCGCGGGGGAAGGATCGCGTCTCGCCAAAAGCCATCCGGGCATCGTCAAGCCGATGCTCCCTGTCGCTGGACGTCCGCTGTGCCACTGGGTCATGGACGGCCTGCGCGCCTCGGACTGCGGGGGCGTGACCGTTCTCACGAACAGCCGCGGCCGGGCCGTTCCCGCCAGCTTGGAGGGGTCCTTTCCAGGGATCTCCTTCGACTTCGTCACGGCGGATACCGCCTCGTCCTTCGAGAGCTTCCGTCTCGTCTCCCTGCGCCTGGCCGCCAAGGCCGATTCGTTCATGATCAGCACGGTGGATGCTCTGATCCCCCCTCTCGAGGTCGCCCGGTTCTGGAGACTGTGCCGCTCCTCGCAGGCCGAGGCCGGCCTGGCGCTGACCGGGCATGTCGACGACGAGAATCCCCTGTGGGCGGACATCGACGCCGCCGGAAGGGTGACCGCGATCGGAACGGACGCCGAGGACCGCCGCCTCGTGACCTGCGGCCTCTACTATCTCACACGCCGCGCGGCTCAACGACTGCCCGCGGCCTGCGACCACGCCCGCCTCAGGGATTTCTGGACCTCCCTCGTCCGCTCGGGCGCGCGGGTCGAGGGCGTGAGCCTTTCCAAGACCCTCGATGTGGACCGGCCCGAAGACCTGGCCGCCGCCGAGGCATTCCTCACGACGGAGACGAAACGATGAAGGCTTTAGGCATCTATCGCGAAGTCCAGAACTCACCGAACCGCGAGTCGGACGACGCCCTCGTGCTCAGGGCCGTGATGGAACAGCTCTCCATCCTGAAGACCAAGACGACCCTCATCACCCCCGAGGAATTCGACCTCGTCGACGCCTCCGGCTACGACCTGATCGTGCCGATGTGCGAGACCTACCCGCGCCTGATGCGCCTCAAGAAGATCGAGGCGGAGACCGGGGTCGTGATGGTCAATCCCCCCGAGTCGGTCCTGGGCTGCTACCGCACGCGGATGCTGGAATCCTTCGCCGCGACGCCGGGCCTATCCTATCCTCCGACCGAGGTCCGCCGCACGAAGGCCGACGCGAACCGCACCCCCCCCGCCTTCGAGGCGGACGGCGGATACTGGATCAAGCGCGGCGACGTGCACAACACCTGCACGTTCGACGTCGTCTTCGCCCGCGACTGGGCGGAGGCCGAGACCATCCGTCGCGAGTTCGAGGGCCGCGAGATCAAGGACATGGCCGTCCAGCGCCATATCGACGGCGACCTCATCAAGTTCTACGGCGTCGGCCCCGGCCAGTGGTTCACCTGGTTCTACCACGACCCTTCCACCGCGCGGCGCCTGCCCTTCGAGATCGAGGACCTGGCCGCCCAGGCGGAACTGGCGGCCAAGGCCGTCGCTGTCGAGGTCTTCGGCGGCGACGCCATCATCACGCCCGAAGGCGCGATCTACGTCATCGACATCAACTCCTGGCCCAGCTTCGCGCGCGTACGCGCCGAGGCCGCCGTCCAGATCTCCCGCCGCCTGCGCCTGCGCCTGCGCCAGACCGCCGAAAGGAAGAAATAACATGACACCCCAGACCCTCGCCGCCACGCCCTACGCCGCGGGCCCCAAGTCCCAGGCCCTCTTCGATGAGGAACAGCAGTACATCGCCCCCGGCCTGCAGACCATCGCCCTCTACGCCCAGATCGCCGCCGAGGGCGGCGAAGGCTCCGTCCTGCGCGACGTCGACGGCAAGACCTATCTCGATCTCGTCGCCGGCATCGGCGTGGCCTCCCTCGGCTACGGCCATCCGGATTGGGCCAAGGCCATCGCCGAGCAGGCGGCCCGCACCTCCGTCGGCTCCTTCACCTCGCCTCACCGCCTGAACTTCCTCAAGACGCTCGCCTCCGTCACGCCGAAAGGCCTGACGCGCTGTCAGCTCTACAGTTCCGGCGCCGAGGCGGTCGAGGCCGCGCTGCGCCTGGCGAAATCAAAGACCGGAAAGTTCGAAGTGCTCGGCTTCTGGGGCGGCTTCCATGGCAAGACCCTCGGCGTCATGGGCCTGCTCAACGACGGCTTCAAGAACTCCTACGGCGCGATGGCCCCGGGGCTGCACCTGTCCCCTTATCCCGACGCACGCAAGTGCCCGTTCGGGACCAAGGGCGAGCACGACTGCGGGGCGCACTGCCTCGAGTTCCTTCGCGAGAAGATCAAGAGAGAGACGACTGGCGCCGTGGCCGCCGTCATCATGGAACCGGTCCAGGGCACGAACGGCAACGTCATCCCGCCGGCCGGTTTTTTCAAAGGGGTCGGAGACATCGCTCAAGAGATCGGAGCGGTGTTCATCTCCGACGAGATGATCACCGGCTTCGGCCGAACGGGCAAGATGTTCGGCTGCGACCACGAAGGAGTGGTCCCCGACATGATGACCATCGGCAAGGGCTTCGGCGGAGGCTTCCCCGTCTCCGGCGTGGTCACCTCGACCGAGATCGCCTCGGCCAAGCCCTGGGCGAACCCCTCGGGGTCCTCCTCCAGCTACGGCGGCAACCCGCTGGCCTCCGCGGCGTGCGACATCACGCTCCAGGTGATCCTTCGAGACAAGCTCGCCGAGAACGCCGCGAAGGTCGGCGCGGCCATGCTCAAGCGCCTGCAGGAGATGCAGTCCCGGCAGCCCCTGATCGGGTCGGTGCGCGGACGCGGGCTCATGATCGGCGTGGACCTCGTCGATCCGAAGAGCGGCCAGCCCCTCGACAAGGCGATCTGCCGCGAGATATTCGAGGACGGCCTCAAGCGCGGCGTTCTCACCATGGCCTACAACCCCTCTTTGCGCATCAACCCCCCTCTCGTCATCTCCGAGGCGGAAGCGCTCAAAGGCCTGGCGCTGCTGGGCGAGGCGCTGGACGCCGTAAGCCGCCGGAGAGGCCTCTGAAGAAGATCCGCCGCGTCGGCCTCGTCGGCTTCGGAGCCATCGCCGAGCATGCCTACCTCCGCGCGCTGAAGGAGCTGGGCGTCGTCGTCGCCGCCGTCGCCGAGGTGTCCGCCCCGCGGCGGGACGCCGCGGGGCGCTCCGTTCCCTCCGCGAAGATCTACCCGACCCATGCGGAGATGCTCTCCACGGAAAAGTCTTTGGACGCGGTCATCGTGGCCACGCCTCCCCTCTACCACGCCGACGCCGTCCTGGCGGGATTGAAGGCCGGCCTTCACGTCCTGTGCGAGAAGCCTTTGACCTTGGATCCGTCCGCCTTCGAGAACATCCGTTCCGAATCCGAGTCGCGTCGTCTTTGCGTCTATTCCGTCAATAACTGGGCGTACTCCCCCCAATGGTCGCGCCTGCTGGAGGTCGCCGCGAGCGGCCGCCTCGGCGCCATCCGTCACGCCGAGATCCGCGTGCTGCGCACGAAGCCGTCCGTCTCGGCCCTGCCCGGCGATTGGCGCAAAGACCCGGCGGTCTCGGGCGGCGGCATCCTCGTCGATCATGGCTGGCACAACCTCTATCTGATGCGCCGCCTGCTGGGCCCCAAGACGATCCTCGTCTCGGTCGTCCTGGCTCCGGAGGACGCCGCGGACGAGGTCGCCACCGCGCTCCTCCGCGCGCCAGGAGCGACCGGAACCATGCACCTCTCCTGGAAGGCGGGAGAGCGCTCGAACTCCGCCTTCGTCGCCGGGGAGCGGGGGACGGCCGAGCTGCGCGACGACCTGATCATCGTCAAGGCGGAGGGCAATGAGGAGACCATCCGCTTCCCCGAGAAACTGTCCGCCGGCTCGGCCCACCCGGAATGGCTCGCGGCCATGTGGCCGTCATTCGAGGCCGAATGCTCCGGCCGCGGCCAAGGCGACAACCTAGACGAATCAGCGTTCTGTCTGGGATCCATCCGCTCCGCTTATGACGGTCGGGAGGCTGCCCGTGCCTGATAAGCGGCCGGCGATGGACCGCGCGATCCTCTGGGTGACCCACCCCACCCTGCTCTGGCTGCGCGTCGCCGGGCTGCGCGTCATCGAACGCCAGCTCTTCACCGCCGCCCGCGCCGGGATCCGGCTGATATGGGTGGGCGTCAAGCAGCCCGAGCCCTCCGATCTGGCGGAACTGCGCCTGCCGCCCGGCCTCGAAGTCCGCTGGATCACGCAAGGCGACGCCTCGCTCAACGAGTGCGCCCCCCCTTACCTCGGGATCTCGGCGGACCATTTCGTGCGCGTCGAGACCCTGGCGCACATCGCCCGCCAGGACTACCCGGAGTCCGTCTCCTTCGAGGACGCCTCCGGATTGGGAGTCATCCAGGTCGTCCTCACGCACGAGGAGGCCGTCTCTCGTCGGAAGCTGCCCCTGCCCCCCGGCTCGTTCCGCCGCCTCGAAGCGCCCCTCGCCGCGGACGAGACGATCGAATGGCTGATGGTCGCCGGGCCGAAGAGCCAGGACGGCTTCATGGCCCGCAACTTCGACCGGCACATCTCCCTGGCCGTCTCGAGCCGCCTGCTCGACACCTTCGTCACACCGAACCAGATGACCCTCTTCAGCACCCTGCTGGGCCTGATCGGGGCCTCCTTCTTCCTGGGCGACACACGGCTCGCCTATGTCTGCGGCTCGCTCCTGATCTGGCTCCACTCGGTCCTTGACGGCTGCGACGGGGAACTGGCGCGGGTGCGCTTCCAGGAGAGCGCGTTCGGCAGCGACCTGGATTTCTGGGGAGACAACTTGGTCCACATCTCGCTCTTCTCCTGCCTGGGCCTCGGCTTCTGGTTCAACGGCAACGGCATCCATGTCCTGGCGCTGGCCGCCGTCGCCGATGCCGGGGCCGTCGCCTCCGCCTGGACGGCATGGCAGCACCGGATATCGGGGCGCAAGTCCGGGTCGTCCGCTCCGGAGGCCGGCGTCACGAACGAGGCCCCGGGCGACGGGATCGACTCCAAGCTCTCCCGCCTCGAGAACACCCTGGCACAGCGGGATTTCATCTATCTGCTCGTCATCCTGGCGCTGCTCGACTGCGTCTACGAGTTCCTCTGGGCCGCGGCCATCGGCGGCCTTCTCTATTTTGGAATCATGTTGTATCTCAGGAGAGTCAACGAAAATGAACAAGCACGACAGCCGCATCCCTCCCGCTAAGGGCAAGCTCGGCATCCTCCTGCCGGGAATGGGAGCGGTGAGCAGCACCTTCATCGCCGGCGTGGAGCTGACCAAGAAGGGCCTGGGCAAGCCCATCGGCTCGCTGACCCAGCTTCAGACCATCCGCCTAGGCAAGCGCTACGAGAACCGCACGCCGCTCATCAAGGACTTCGTGCCCCTGGCCTCCCTCAGCCAACTCGTCTTCGGCGGGTGGGATTTCTACACCGACGACATGCTCGTCGCCGCGACCAAGGCGGGGGTGCTCGATGCCGCCCAGCTGGCGCCGGTCGCCAAGGAGCTCGCGGCCATCAAGCCGATGTCTCCCGTCTACGACCCGGCCTACATCAAGAACATCAAGGCGCTCAACCCCAAGAAGGGCAAGACCAAGATGGACCTGGCCCAGCAGGTGATGGCCGACATCGAGAGCTTCAAGAAGAAGAACGGCTGCGACCGCGTGGTCATGCTGTGGTGCGGCTCGACCGAGATCCTTCCCGAGAGAACGGCCGTGCACGAGGACCTGGAAGCCTTCGAGAAGGGCCTGAAGGACAACGCCCCGGAGATCCCTCCGTCGATGATCTACGCCTATGCGGCGCTCAAGCTGGGGATGGCCTACGCCAACGGCGCCCCGAACCTGTCCGCCGACGTCCCCGCCCTGGTCGAGCTCGCTGAGCTCAACCAGTCGCCGATCTGCGGCAAGGACTTCAAGACCGGCCAGACCCTGATGAAGACCACGCTGGCGCCGATGTTCAAAGCACGCATGCTGGCGCTGAGCGGCTGGTACTCGACGAACATCCTGGGCAACCGCGACGGCGAGGTGCTCGACGACCCGGGCTCCTTCAAGACCAAGGAGAAGAGCAAGATGTCCGTGCTCGATACCATCCTCGAGCCCGAGCTCTACCCCGACCTGTACGGCAAGTTCCAC
>Ga0208863_1001381_pt1 | contig 15652 bp, 18 predicted proteins | sample RifOxyD3_FD_184040 | JGI IMG/M metagenome (GOLD analysis project Ga0208863, IMG submission 184040) | Soil microbial communities from Rifle, Colorado - Rifle Oxygen_injection D3 (SPAdes) | ecosystem: Environmental > Terrestrial > Deep subsurface > Rock core/Sediment | place: Rifle, Colorado...
GCCAAGATGTGGAAAAAGCACTGCAACGCCTGCAAAGCCGTCACGGTTGGCTAGATCGGTGCATGCAAGCCATGGCGATGAATTTACCGAAGGCGGTCGTTTGGCAACAACTTCGTGCGTTGCGTAGGGTGCTTAAGTAGCGCGGCAATATTTAACCATGGGTTAAATATTTTGACGGGCGCGCTCAAATACCAAGTGCAACATTTAGAGGAGAATGTTGCATGGGAAAAATATACAAGCAGATGAGTATCGAAGAGAGAACACTGATCCAGACGCAGTTATCAATGGGTTTCAAACCTGTCCAGATTGCCCGTGAGTTGGGTCGTTCCGCTGGGACGTTGAGTCGTGAGTTAAAGCGCAATAGATGGGTGCGTCAGAAGCTGCCTCGTGGTGTTGCGGACCTGCGATTGCAGGTGGTTATCGTGCCGATGTGGCGCAACGGCGTGCCACGGCTTGTGCGGTCAAGCCGCACACGTTGCGCAAGGTGCGACCTGGTACAGTGCTCTGGAATCAGGTCGCACATTATTTGCAAGAGGGTTACTCGCTGGAGCAGATTGCTGGCACACTGTCCGCAGCGCATCCCGTACCCCGACTCTACAAGCTTCCCATGAAACCATCTACACCGCGATTTATGGATGCCTCGTGGTGATTTGCGCACGGAAGTGGTTGGTTGGCTGCGCTTTGATCATGCCAAACACCGTCCGCGTGCCAGGGGTGAGGACAGGCGCGGTCAGATTCCTGATATGGTGAGCATTCATGACCGTCCTGCCGAGATTGAGGAGCGACTGGTGCCGGGGCATTGGGAGGGTGATCTCATCAAAGGGGCACACAATCGTTCATCCGTGGGCACACTGGTCGAACGCACCACACTGTTTACCGTGCTGGCCAAGATGGAAGATGCCAGCGCAGCCTCTGCGGTCAAGAGTTTCGGATTTGTTCTTAATCGTATCGAGGCGCAAAAACGCCTGTCGATGACTTACGATCAGGGCAAGGAAATGGCAGGGCATCAGTAGTTGGCACCGGGAAGAGCTGAATCGCTCCGCGCTGGGGCATGAGGAGTGGGTTTACTAATTAAATTTTCGTGGCGTCCTTTGCTACCTACCTCAGCTCCCTCGAATTTAATCAGCTGCTTTCCATTTGAATTTTTATGCGCATATAATGCGCATGTTAAATCTAAGAGTGATTGTCATGACAACAACCAGTTCTGTTCGTAAGCGTGCGGTAAATCTGACATTAAATGAAGATATCGTTGCGCAGGCTAAGGCGCTAACGCCCAACCTCTCCGCAGTGGTGGAAACCTTATTATCCGGCTATGTGGTGCAGATGCAGCGTGAAAATTTGGGGCGGCAAGAACAGGCAAAGCAAGTTGCAGGGGTGTGGAACGGATTTAATGAGCGATCAGGTTCGTTCGCCGACGAGTATTTCACACTGTAATGGCTCAGTTCGACATTTACCGTAACACTGGGCGGCAACAGCAGAGCATTCCGTTTGTTGTCGTGGTTCAGTCATCGTTGTACGACCATTACCGTCGAAGAGTGGTTGTGCCGTTGGTGCGGCACAGTACATTAACGGGTTCTGACGTGTTGAATAGTAGCCGGATGAATCCGATATTTACAGTCGATGAAATTGAAGTAGTCTTGCATCCTCTGGAAATCGTTTCTGTCGGGCTGGAACAGTTGGGTGCCAAGGTTGGCTCACTTGCCAGTGAAGGCAATCGCATTACCGATGCGCTGGATGAATTGCTGACTCAGGCGTGGAAGTAGGGTGTAGATGGTTTTAATAGCGTGAGGTAGCGTAGCGTTTGTGTGACGGTTTCAGAGTGGAAAAATCGGATGGTCGTTCGCTGGTCTTTTTAAGGTAAGCGCTCCATAAACCACGGACTTGTTGTCCAACTTCAAATTTTGCACTTCAGAGTTGAATCCGCCTTTGATAAATATTGTCCGGAGGTTGGGATGGAAAAATCCCCCGTTGTTGAAGTTGCCGCTGCGGTATTGCAGCGCTCTGATGGTTCTTTTTTATTGGCTCAGCGCCCTGCCGGAAAAATATGGGCGGGGCACTGGGAGTTTCCGGGTGGCAAGGTCGAAGCGGGTGAATCGTTGCCTGATGCATTGTTGCGCGAGTTGCGTGAGGAGTTAGGGATAACGGTTGTGACCGCATATCCGTGGGTCACGCGTGTCTTCGTTTATCCACATGCGACGGTTCGTCTGAGTTTTTTCCGTGTCACTGCATGGCAGGGGGAACTGTACCCTCACGAGGGACAACAGTTTTCCTGGCAGCAGGCGACTGAGGTAGTGGTTGCGCCAGTATTGCCGGCCAACGGCCCGGTCATTCATGCACTGGAATTGCCTCATCTCTATGCCATCAGTAATGCTGCTGAACTGGGCGCCGAGGAGTTTTTGCGGCGTTTGGAAATTGCGCTGCAGGGTGGATTGCGGCTGCTTCAGTTGCGCGAAAAAAATCTATCGCCCGATGAGCTGCGTACCTTGGCGCATCGTGTCGTTCAGAGGGCGCGCGAGTATGGTGCCCGCGTGTTGATAAGCGGCGATACAGCGATGGCTATTGAGATCGGTGCGGATGGCGTGCATCTGACGGCAAGCCAGCTTGCCGGATGCGTTGAGCGTCCTGCTGTGACGTGGTGTGCCGCCTCTTGCCACTCGCGTGAGGAGTTGCATCGTGCAGAAGACCTAGGGTGCGATTTCGCGCTGTTGAGTCCAGTATTGCCGACGCTAAGTCACCCGGGAGCGCACCACCTAGGTTGGAATAATTTCGCCGCAATGTCTGCGGGCTTGTCGATTCCCGTCTATGCACTGGGTGGTTTGAACCACACTGATATGCATACAGCCTGGCAGCACGGTGCGCACGGCATCGCGTTATTGCGTCAGGCCTGGTAAGTCGGGGAAGTAAATTCCTGCTGTTCGTCGCCGGGAACTTCAACCCGGAATTCTTCGTCCGCCCATTTGCCAAGATCGATCATCTTGCAGCGCTCGCAGCAAAAGGGGCGAAAACGATTATTGGTATCCCAAGGGGACTCCTTGCCGCAGTGAGGGCAAGCGACGATAGGCGGTCGGCTCATGTGGTCAGTGTGCAGAAGGTTAAATCAAATGGAACATCTTGCTCAAACAGCGTCGATTTGGCCGCGTAATTCGCGTTGATAAAGCGAATATTGATTGCGTATTTGTTTGCACCCAACTCTGGTATACAAGCTAAATCCGGATTCAGGCTTACGCGCAGCAATTGTGCTGCACGCCCTCCCTGCATTTGCTGGAAAGTCCCCTGATGCGCGACGAAGCTGATTTTCCGGCCATTTTCTCGCAACAGATGCAGCAAGATTTTTATCGCGGCACTAATCGGTAGCAGGGGGGTTAGCCATTCGTGCAGATTTTCCCGACGAAGAGCCGTGGTTTGTTTCTGCCAATAGTGATAGGAAGGCAGGTCAAACTGGCAAGTGCCACCGGGCATGCCAGCGCGCTGCTTTATGCTCATCAGCCACTCATTTTCACGCAGATTTAGTCCGACTTTTCCTGTCATCGATAACAAAGAGGCTGAGGCGTGTTCAATCTCACTCAGAACGTTCTCCAGTGCTTGTTCAGAAATGGCCGGATTGTTGTGCAGACAGGCCAGCGCGCGCTTTTGGCGTTCGAGTTCTTGTAATAATTCAGACTTAAGGTCGGGACGACTAGCGACTTCATGAATTTCAAATAGCGTGGTAAGGGCAGTATGGTGATCCATGCTGAGCTCGCCAGCCAGGAAATAATTTATGCGCTCGAACAAATCCTCAAGACGCATCCAAGTGCGTATCTTTTCATTGAGCGGGAATTCGTATCTGATCACGTCGTTATTGCCTGGTATGCGTTTGAAAGAAAAACAGAGCCGCAAGATATATTGAATATCCGCCTGCCGTCAAATGTTGTTTTTATTATGTATGTTCAAGTAGCGAAGATGCAACGCTGCAACCTGATTTGTCAGGTCATTTGGTGAGCCATCATTTTGAATGATGTCATCTGCGCGCGCAAGACGTTCCTCTGATGATATTTGCTGAGCGATAATCGCACGGATTTCAGTTTCGTCAAGTCCGCTGCGCCCGCTTACCCTGAATATTTGGTTTTGTTCGCTGCAATGAGTCAGCAATACGCGGTCAGTCAGTTCGAGAAAGGACGGATTTTCAAGCAGCAAAGGCGCCATGAGTATGACGTAAGGGCGATCGGAGCCGGCAGTGACTTGTCCTCTACTCTGCTCAAGTATCATCGGGTGCAGAATGTTTTCTAGTCTGTGTTTGGCGCTTGAGTCAGAAAAAATTAACTGGCGCATTTTTGCGCGATCCAGCGCGCCTGTCTCTGTCAAGTATCCGGTACCAAAGAGGGTGCGAATCGGCGGAATGGCTAGGCCGTTCGCCTGCGTTAGCTGATGGGCAATTTCATCCGTGTCGACAATCGCTGCACCCTGTGCGGCAAACAGTCGTGCGACCGTGCTTTTTCCGCAACCGATTCCGCCAGTCAGACCAACGCAAAGCGACTTATGGGTACCGCAAGTTGATGGTGTCATGACCCCAATAATTGCAAATAACTTTGAGTGAGTGTGGTTCCCCAAAATAAGGCGATCAGACCACCGCCTGCCAGATACGGACCGAACGGGATGGGAATGTTGCGTCCATGTTTGAGGGCGACGATCAGGGTGATGCCGACCACAGCGCCGACCAGTGAGGACAAAATGATGATCAGCGGCAGCATTTGCCAGCCCAGCCAGGCGCCCAAGGCCGCCAGCAGTTTGAAGTCGCCATAGCCCATACCTTCCTTGCCGGTCAACAGCTTGAACAGCCAGTATACGGACCAGAGTGCAAGGTACCCGAAAACAGCGCCGAGTACGGCGTCGGGCAGTGTGGTGTAAATATTGTTCAGATTGAATAGCAGCCCCAGCCAGATCAGCGGCAGGGTGATGTCGTCCGGTAAGAATTGCGTATCGAAGTCGATGGCGGTGAGGGTTATCAACGCCCAGATTAGCAGGCAGGCACCGGTCGCGGCCATGCCGAATTCGAAGTGATAGGCCGCAAAGCCGCACAGGATGCCGCTGATGGCCTCAACCAGCGGATAGCGGGCGGAGATGGCTGCATGGCAGCTCTTGCATTTGCCTCGCAGCAGCAGATAGCTGAGTACGGGAATGTTTTCCCAGGCGCTGATCTGGTGATGGCAATGCGGACAAGCGGAACGCGGCACGATCAGGTTGTAGCGGGCTACATCGTCGAGCTGTGTCTCATTGAGTTCTGCACATTGCGACCGCCAGCCCAATTCCATCATTTTTGGCAAGCGATATATCACCACGTTAAGGAAGCTGCCAACCAGCAACCCCAACACAACGCAGGTACCGATAAACAGGGGGAGGGAGGAGGCAAGCAGGTCGAGTAAATTCATTAGAAAATTCGAGTAAAGGGAGAAGGGAGAAGGGAGAAGGGAGACGGGAGAAGGGAACGTAAGTCGCAGCGGTTTTACCCCTGTCCCTTCCCTCTTTACCCTTTTCGTTGTTTTAAACGACTTGGCCCATTTTGAAAATAGGCAGATACATCGCGACGACCATGCCGCCTATCAAAGTGCCGAGCACGACCATGATGATGGGTTCCATCAGGCTGGATAGCGCCTCGACGGCATCGTCTACTTCGGCTTCATAAAAGTCAGCGACCTTAGACAACATCGCATCCAGAGAGCCCGCCTCTTCGCCTATGGAGACCATTTGTATCACCATGCTGGGGAAAACCTCGGTATTTTGCATGGCCATCGTCAGGCTGTTCCCTGTGCTCACTTCGCGTTGTACACTCTTGGTGGCGTCAAAATAGACAGCATTCCCTGCAGCACCCGCTACTGAGCTCAGTGCCTCTACCAGAGGCACGCCGGCTGCAAACATGGTGGATAGTGTGCGACTCCAGCGGGCGATGGTCGCCTTGCGAACTAATTCTCCGAAGACAGGCACCTTAAGCAGCAGCCTGTCCATGAAAGCCTGCATCGGTCTGCTGCGCTTCCAGAAGTAGAAAAAAGTGTAAAACGCACCTCCTGTCCCACCAAAAATAGCCCACCAATAGGAGACGAAAAAGTCGGAGATGGTCATGACAAACAGGGTAGGTGCAGGTAAGTCAGCGCCAAAGCTGGAAAATAACTCCTTAAAGGCCGGGATGACGAAGATCATGATGACGGCCGTGATGATAAATGCCACCACGATGATGGAAATGGGATAAAACAAGGCGGATTTGATTTTGCTCTTGATGGCCAGGATCTTTTCCTTGTAGGTTGCCAGCCGGTCCAGCAAGGCGTCCAGAATGCCGGCCGCTTCACCTGCGCCTATCAGGTTGCAATATAAGTCATCAAAGTAGAGTGGGTGTTTGCTGAAAGCCTGCTGCAAGCTGTTGCCGGTCTCGATATCAGTTTTAATTGTCAGCAATAATTTGGATACAGAAGGATTGTGGTGTCCCTTGCCTACGATATCAAACGCCTGCAGCAGTGGCACACCAGCGCGCAGCATGGTAGCCAGTTGTCGGGTGAACAGGGTGATGTCTTTTTCGGTAATCGCTTTGGAATTGTCGCGCACGCGCTTGATTTTTGTGACGTTGATACCCTGGCGACGCAGGTAGGCTGATACATTGGCTTCGCCAATTGCACGCATTTCCCCCTTGGCAAACTTGCCCGCTTTATCTTTTCCTTCCCATGCGTAAGAGTATTCTTTTGCTTTCGTCGGTGCGACAGCCATGGCGTGTCCTCTGAGTTGCTGTTGGCAGGCATGATGCCGAGCTTTGGCACGATTGTAAAGCAGATGAAACGGGGCGAGGGTAGTAGTAAGTGGTAAGTTGGGGGTGGGTTTTTCTACTATCTACTCGCGACGGTCCTCTCACCGTTGATTTATTTGCGGAAACAGGCGAGCAACTTTCACGATGCGATCCTGAGTTTGTATGACTTCTATCGGATAACCTGCGACTTTCAGGCTGGTGCCGGTTTCCGGAATGTCTTCCAGGTGCTCAAGGATCAAACCGTTGAGCGTTTTTGCACTGTCGAGCGGCAGATGTAATCCCAGCTTACGGTTGAGTTCGCGCAGACTGCTGCTGCCTTCCAGTAAAAAACTGCCGTCGTCCTGGCGCAGAAACTTACCGGTTTGGGCCGGTGAATGGGTGGTGAACTCACCGACGATTTCTTCGAGAATATTTTCCAGCGTGACCAGTCCCAACAGTTCGCCGTATTCATCGACCACCAGTCCCAAGCGCGTGTGACGTTGCTGGAACTGTTGTAATTGCTGTAGCAACGGCGTGTCGGACGGGATGAAATAGGGCTCCTGTAGCACCTCTTTGAGTTGCGCAGGATCCAAGCGTTGATCTTGCAGCAAGGCCGGCACGCGTTTAATGTGCAAGATGCCGATGATATTGCCCGGCGTGTCCTCAAAAACCGGCAGCAGCGTATGGTGGCAGGTGATGACTTGCTCATGCAGCGATGCCCTGTCGGCGTTGATGTTCAGCGATTCAATCTGATTGCGCGGAATCATCACGTGATTGACGGTGATGCGTTCCAGATCGACCAGGTTCAGCAGCATCTTCTGATGCTGGCGGGGCATAAAATGCTCGGCTTCCAGCACCATGCCGCGCAGTTCTTCCAGGGTTATTTTTTGTTTACTTTGATCGGTCTGAACCTTGATGTGCAAAATTTTGAGAAATAAATTAACCATGCCGCTGGCGATCGCGACGACGGGGTGAAAAAGGGTGATGAGCGGGGAGAGCAGGTAGCTGGAAGGGAGCGCCACGCGTTCAGGATAGCTGGCAGCGATGATTTTGGGCATGATTTCGGAAAAGACCAGCAGCAAAAAAGTGATAATCAGTGTGCCTGCCAGCAACGCCAGCTCGCTGGTGCCGAATAAACGCAGGATGACAATATTGGTGATAGCGGCGGCAGCGACATTGAGCAAGGTATTGCCAAAAAGTATTGAGCCCAGCAGCTTGTCAATTTTTGACAGAAGCCGACCGGTCAGCTTTGCGCTGCGATTGCCTTTGCGTATCAGGTGGTTCAGGCGGTGGCGGTTGATGGCCATCATGCTGGTTTCTGCGGCTGAGAACCATGCGCCGAAGATCAGCAGAACCAGTAAAATACCCAGCAGCGTGTTTATAGAGAGGTCGTCCAAAATAAGATCGCTGTTAATTTACCGGGACAGTGTGCGAGAGGCGGTTGGCGATGTCAAGTTGTCCGCCGCGCAGACCAGAGCATCATCAGCGCGCCGATGATCACCATGGGCAGGCTGAGCCATTGACCCATGCTGATGCCCAAAGTCATCAGACCGAAGATGCCGTCATCCGGATTGCGGGTGAATTCGGCCAGAAAGCGGAAGCTGCCATAGCCGATCAGAAACAGGCCGGAAACTGAGCCGACCGGACGCGGTTTTTTCGCATACAGCCAGAGAATGATGAACAGTAGCACGCCTTCCAGCGCGAATTCATAAAGTTGCGAAGGATGGCGCGGCAAGTTGTCCACGTGGGCAAACACCATGCCCCAAGTCGCATCGGTTGGGCGTCCCCACAATTCGCCGTTGATGAAGTTGCCCAAACGTCCGAAGGCCAAGCCGGGTGGCACCAAGGGGGCTATGAAATCCATCAGTTCCAGCCAGCGCAGTTTATGCTGGTAGGCGAAAATCGCCATGGCGACGAGGACGCCCAGGAAACCGCCGTGAAACGACATGCCGCCTTCCCATACCGCCAGTATCTTGAGCGGGTTGGAGAAGTAATAGCCGGGATTGTAGAACAGCACTTCGCCCAAGCGTCCGCCCAGAATGACGCCGAGCACGCCATAGAACAGCAGGTCATCAAGAAGTTTATTGTTGAAATGTTGAATGTTTAACGCAACGATGCGTTTTCTGCCCAGCCAGATGAAAGTCAAGAAGCCGGCCATATACATCAGACCGTACCAGTGTACGGCCAGCGGGCCCAGTTGCAATGCGACGGGATTGATATGCGGATAAACTAACATGTAAGACCTCTGCACAACTACTGATAAAGCAACTAGCCACTGACTAAGTTGCCAAACTACGCCAACCAAGTCATTGGTTATGCGCTTGCTGATGCGGCGTAAAAAAAATTATTCAAAATCCTCGTGTACAAAAGTACATTCCAGTTTTTGCGAGTTGGGCGGTAATGTTAAGCCGCCCATCCCTGCTAAACCCGCTTCACCATTTTTTGCCTTGCCTCAACTGCGCTCGCTACGTTGTGTAGAGGTCTTATGGTGGAATCGGGTAGAATCGACAGTCTGATTATAGCTTACGTAAGAGAGAGATCATGCCAGTTTACCGTTCCCGTACTTCCACCCATGGCCGCAACATGGCCGGCGCACGCTCGCTGTGGCGCGCGACCGGCATGACCGAGGGCGATTTCGGCAAGCCCATCATCGCGATCGCCAATTCATTCACCCAGTTCGTTCCCGGTCACGTCCACTTGAAAGACATGGGGCAGTTAGTCGCGCGCGAGATTGAAAAGGCGGGCGGAATTGCTAAAGAATTCAATACGATAGCGGTGGATGACGGCATTGCGATGGGGCACAGCGGTATGTTGTATTCGCTGCCCAGTCGCGATCTGATTGCCGACTCGGTGGAATACATGGTCAACGCACATTGCGCCGATGCGCTGGTGTGTATCTCCAATTGTGACAAGATCACGCCGGGCATGCTGATGGCGGCGATGCGCTTGAACATTCCGGTGGTGTTCGTCTCAGGCGGGCCGATGGAGGCGGGCAAGGTTAACTGGAACGGTGTGTCACGCGGCCTCGATCTGGTCGATGCGATGGTGGCGGCCGCCGATAGTCATTACAGCGATGCGGAAGTCGATGCGATCGAGCGCTCCGCCTGTCCGACCTGCGGTTCCTGTTCCGGTATGTTCACGGCGAACTCGATGAATTGCCTGACTGAAGCCTTGGGGTTGTCCCTGCCGGGTAACGGTTCGCTGGTTGCGACGCACGCCGAGCGTAAGCAATTGTTCCTGCGCGCAGGTCGCGTAATCGTCGATTTGTGTCGCCGCCATTATGAGCAGGACGACGAGTCGGTGTTGCCGCGCAATATCGCGACCTTCAATGCCTTCGAAAATGCCATGACGCTGGATATCGCGATGGGTGGTTCGACCAATACCGTGCTGCATCTGTTGGCGATTGCGCGTGAGGCGGGGGTTGATTTCACCATGAAGGATATGGATCGCTTGTCGCGCCATGTGCCGACGCTGTGTAAGGTTGCGCCTTCATCCGAGTATCACATGGAAGACGTGCACCGCGCTGGCGGTATTCCGGCTATCTTAGGGGAACTTGATCGCGCCGGTTTGCTGCACGGCGAAGTGGGCTCTGTGTATGGAAAGACTTTGCGTGAAGGCTTGGCGCAATGGGATATCGTACAAAATACTGATGGTACGGCAGATAAATTTTTCCGCGCGGCACCGGGCGGAATAATCACTACCATCGCCTTTTCGCAATCGATGTTGTATCCGGATACGGATTCCGATCGCAAGACGGGTTGTATACGCGACAAGGCGCATGCCTATTCGCAGGATGGCGGCCTGGCTGTGTTGCACGGCAATGTGGCGGTGGATGGATGCATCGTCAAGACAGCCGGTGTGGATGAAAGCATACTGAAGTTTACCGGGCGCGCACGCGTGTTTGAGAGTCAGGATGATGCGGTGGCCGCAATATTGGCCGATACCATCGTCGCAGGCGACGTGGTGGTGATACGCTACGAAGGCCCCAAGGGCGGGCCGGGTATGCAGGAAATGCTGTATCCGACCGCGTATCTGAAATCCAAGGGCTTGGGCAAAGTCTGCGCTTTACTCACCGACGGGCGCTTCTCGGGTGGTACGTCCGGTTTGTCGATCGGTCACGTTTCGCCGGAAGCGGCGGCAGGCGGTGCAATCGGTCTGGTTATCGAGGGCGATACCATCGCCATCGATATCCCGAATCGCAGCATAGTACTGAGTATTTCCGATGAGGAAATGACGCGTCGTCGCACCGAGATGGAGGCGCGCGGCAAACAGGCCTGGAAGCCGGTCAATCGTGAACGCCATGTGTCGGTTGCCTTGCGCGCCTACGCGGCGATGACCACCAGTGCCGATAAGGGCGCGGTGAGAGATGTGTCGCAAATTGAATAAACAACAGCGGGTAGCTCGCTGCTCGCAGCAAACAGTAAACTGGGGGGTATATGGTTCAAGCATTGAATAAGCAGTTTGGTATCAACGGGCATCTGGTGTTTAACGTGGATGCCAGCGGCCTGATCGTGGCGGAAATCAACAATCAACTTGGCAGTGCGTCGCTGTGTTTGCAGGGCGCGCATCTGATGACCTGGCAGCCTAAAAGTCAGGTTGTGCCGGTTGTGTGGTTGTCGCGCGACACAAAGCCAGCGACGGGTAAATCTATTCGTGGCGGCGCGCCGGTGTGCTGGCCGTGGTTTGGCGCGCATGCGACAGAATCAGGCTTCCCGGGACACGGTTTTGCACGCACCGTGCCCTGGCGCGTGGTCGAATCGGGTAGCGAACCCGATGGTGCGACACGTTTGACGTTGCGTTTGGAGCCGTCTGACAAAACTCGCGCACAGTGGCCGCATGAGTGCAATGTGGATTTGACCGTGATCGTGGGAGAAACCTTGCGCATGGAAATGCGCACCGAAAATACCGGCACGGATGATTTTGTGATTGGCGAAGCCTTACATACCTATTTCCAGATCGGCGACATCGGCGCTGTGAGTGTGACCGGTCTCGAAGGCTGCGAATACTGGGACAAGGTCGGCGGCTCTAACTTGCGTCGTCAGGGAGGCGCGATCACTTTCGCTGGTGAAACCGATCGTGTTTATATCAACACCGGCAGCGCATGCGTGATACACGACGAGCAACTCAGCCGCCGTATTCATATTGCCAAGTCTGGCAGTATGTCGACGGTAGTGTGGACGCCTTGGGTCGAAAAGGCCAACAAGATGGGCGATATGGGGCAGCCGGACGGCTGGCGCGAAATGGTTTGCGTGGAATCGGTGAATGCGATTGAAAATGTGGTGAAGGTGGCCGCAGGCACCACGCATACGTTGATCGTCGAATATCACGCCGAGCCCTTGTAGGTTAATGGAGGTGTGAAATGATGCGAGTAAACCTGTTGTGGGTATCGTTGTTGCTCGCTTTGTCCGCGTGTCAGCCGGATACGCCCGCAAAAAAGGATGTATCCGCTGTGGAATCCGCGCCGCAGGTGGCTGTTGCCGTGGCAACGCTGCCGGAGAACGATCCACTTGCGCTGGCGAAAAAAAGCCATTGCCTGAGCTGTCATGATATCGACAAAAAACGGGTCGGTCCCGCCTGGAAGGAAGTGGCGGTCAGGTATCGCGGTGATTCCGGCGCTGAAACACGGTTGATGAATAAAGTCGCTCAGGGCGGTGGCGGCGTGTGGGGTGCAGTGCCTATGCCAGCTCATCCCCAGTTGAGCGAGGCTGATCGCAGGACGTTGGTTAAATTTGTGCTTAATTTGCAATAAGCTGTCAACGAAGGGTGGATTGGCGGCGTTAATCGCTTACGGTCAGAAAAGTTGGTAGGCAAACTGAGCGGAGTTGTTTAGAATCAGCAGCGGAGGCGTTGCCTTCACATTTTAAAGTTTCCCAGACAATAAAAACGGAGAGAATAATATGAAATCTATCGTCGTAAGCGTGACAGTTGCAGCAGGTTTGATGATCGCAGGTTCCGCAATGGCTGTTGATATGCCGGAAATCGCCAAGAAGAACAATTGTACCGCTTGTCACGCAATTGACAAAAAGGTAGTTGGTCCTAGCTGGATGGATATCTCCAAGAAATACAAGGGTGACGCGACAGCCGCCGAGAAGCTGTTGGTCAAGGTATCTAAGGGCGGCGCGGGTGCATGGGGTTCTATGCCTATGCCTGCTAACGATGCAGCCGGCAAGAAGCAACCAGAAATGAAAGAAATGGTTGCATTCATCATGGCCCTGGCCAAGTAATTGTTGTAACGGGACACGTCCTGAAAAAAGCCGGCGTAAGCCGGCTTTTTTATGAGCTGCAAAATTGACAGTCTTGCACCTGCTACGCATAATCGCGGGCTTGTCGCTATCCGTTGTCCATTATCAGGGAATAAAAATGAGATTACCTACTTTGTTTTGTCTGACCGCGTTGACACTGGTCGCGTGTGGTAAATCGGCTAACGATCAGGTTGCTGCGACGGGTGAAATGGTGGTGCGTATCGGGGCGGTTGCTCCCCTGACCGGTCCACAGGCGCATCTGGGTAAGGATAATGAGAACGGCACGCGGATGGCTATTGATGATGCCAATGCAAAAGGCATCATGCTGGGTGGCAGACGAGTACATTTTGAACTAATCAGTGAAGACGATCAGGCAGACCCCAAGACCGCGACCATCGTCGCGCAAAAGTTGATGGATAACAAGGTAGCCGGCGTGATCGGTCATCTCAACTCCGGCACCAGCATTCCTGCGGCAAAAATTTACAGCGACAACGGTATCCCGCAGATTTCCCCTTCGGCGACCGCAGTGTCCTATACGCAGCAGGGCTTTAAGACGGCATTTCGCGTCATGGCCAACGATGCACAGCAGGGGCGTGCGCTGGGTGAGTATGCTGTGAAGAATTTGCAGGGGATGAAAATCGCCATCATTGACGATCGTACGGCCTACGGACAAGGTTTGGCGGATGAATTCGTCAAAGCTGTACGGGCTGCCGGTGCCGAAATTGTGGCGCATGAGTACACCAGCGACAGGTCGGTGGATTTTACTGCGGTGCTGACCGCAGTCAAAGGCAAACAGCCTGATCTGCTGTTCTACGGCGGTATGGACGCGCAAGCCGGTCCGATGGCCAGACAAATTAAGTCGCTCGCGTTAAATGTGAAATTCATGATGGGTGATGGCGGATACACGCCGGAATTTATCAAGCTGGCGGGAGAGGCTGCGGAAGGTGCGTACGCCTCCTTGCCCGGTGTACCGTTAGACAAGATGCCCGGTGGCCAAGCGTTTTCTGATCGATTCGTCGCCAAATATCAGCCTATCCAGTTATACGCGCCGTATTGCTATGATGCGGTCAATGTGATGATCGCCGCGATGCAGAAGGCGGATTCGGCAGAGCCTGCCAAATATATGACGGCCCTGGCCGGTATTTCTCATCCGGGCATTACGGCAAATATTCAGTTCGATGCCAAGGGGGACTTGAAGGGCGGGGCTGTGACGCTGTATCAGGTTCATCAGGGCAAGTGGCAGGCGCTCGAAACGGTCGGCGCGGGGCAATAAGTCTTTAGGGCTCTGTAACCGTACATGGAAATATTTCTTCAGCAAATCATCAACGGTCTGGTACAGGGCAGCGTCTATGCGCTGGTCGCCCTGGGTTACACCATGGTGTACGGCATACTGGGGCTGATCAATTTCGCGCACGGCGAAGTGGTGATGGTAGGCGCCATGCTGGCGCTGTCTGCCCTGACCGCGATGATAGGCTGGGGGGTGTCGCCTTTACTGGCGTTGCCGCTGAGCCTGTTGCTGGCGATGGCAGGTTGTATGCTGTTGGGATACAGCATCGAACGCATCGCCTATCGCCCTCTGCGCCATGCGCCGCGTCTGGCCCCGCTGATCACGGCGATCGGCGTCTCTATCGTGTTGCAAAATCTGGCGATGATGATCTGGGGGCGCGAGTATCACGCCTTCCCGCAACTGATCGCCAATCAGCCCCACCATATCGCGGGCGCAATGATCAACGATATTCAAATTATCATCATCATCATGGCGTTAGTCATTATGCTGGCGCTGATGGCAATCGTGCACCGTACCCGTCTGGGACGTGCGATGCGTGCCGTGGCAGAGAATCAACATGCCGCGCAACTGATGGGTGTGGATGTTAATCGCGTGATTTCGGTGACCTTTATGTTGGGCTCGGCCCTGGCGGCGATCGCAGGCCTGATGATCAGCGCCAATTATGGTCTGGCGCATTACTACATGGGATTTTTGCTGGGCTTGAAAGCTTTCACGGCGGCGGTGCTGGGCGGAATTGGCAACCTGCGCGGAGCGATGCTGGGGGGGGTGTTGCTCGGCTTGATTGAGAGTCTGGGTGCGGGCTATATCGGCGATCTGACCGGCGGATTCATGGGCAGTCAATATCAGGATGTGTTCGCCTTTTTCGTATTGATCGCGGTGCTGGTGTTCAGACCTTCAGGCCTTCTGGGTGAAAGATTGGCAGAGCGTGCCTGATGAATAAGCATCTGAATAATAAGGTTATTTATTTTATCTTGTTGGTGGCGGTGCTGGCATTGCCATTTGCTACCGATGCATTGCTCGGGCGCGGCTGGGTGCGCATCGTGGATTTTGCGATGCTCTACATCATGCTGGCGTTAGGGCTCAACATTGTGGTCGGTTACGCGGGGCTGCTGGATTTAGGCTATATCGCGTTCTTCGCGGTCGGCGCCTATTGCTACGCGTTGACCGGATCACCGCATCTGGCACTGGCTTTCCCGATGTTGTTCCCGGACGGCCTGCATCTGTCGTTCTGGATTGTGGTACCGATGGCGGCTCTGCTCGCGGGTGGATTCGGCGTGTTGCTGGGTGCACCGACCTTGCGGTTGAGAGGTGATTATCTGGCGATCGTCACGTTAGGTTTCGGTGAAATCATCCGTATCTTCATGAATAATCTGAATG
>Ga0208863_1001382_pt1 | contig 15652 bp, 12 predicted proteins | sample RifOxyD3_FD_184040 | JGI IMG/M metagenome (GOLD analysis project Ga0208863, IMG submission 184040) | Soil microbial communities from Rifle, Colorado - Rifle Oxygen_injection D3 (SPAdes) | ecosystem: Environmental > Terrestrial > Deep subsurface > Rock core/Sediment | place: Rifle, Colorado...
GAATTTACCGTCAACATCGCGCTGATTGAAAATGGCGCGCCTGTGCTGGGCGTGGTGTATGCGCCCGTCTTGGACGTATGCTATTTCGCAGCGCGCGGGGCAGGGGCGTTTGTCAGGCGGAGTACAGAAGAAGCGCAAGCCATTCGCGTCAGCAATCCTGTGCCCGGCGAACCCGTCAAAGTCGTTGCCAGTCGCTCGCATGCAGACGAACGTACCACTGCGTTACTTCAGAAACTGGGCGATTATCAGTGCATCAGCATGGGCAGCTCGCTCAAACTTTGTCTGGTTGCCGAAGGTGCGGCGCATTTTTATCCGCGCCTGGGCCCGACCATGGAATGGGACACGGCAGCCGCGCATGCGGTGGTGAAATACGCAGGTGGACGAGTGTGTGATTCAGCGGGTGCCGAACTGCGCTATAACAAACCTGATCTTCGTAATCCCGAGTTCTTTGTACTATCCGCAGTGGATAACAGTCTTTCCCCCTTCTGACGGGCAATAATTCAACTGACCTGACATTTCGATCCAACGCTAGATTGCCACCCGCCACGCTTTGCTCGCGGTCGCAATGACAGTTCGGGTGAATAAATCAGCATCTACCTATGTCTTTTGGTCTATAGGAATCTAGTATTCCTGTCTATAGAATGCCCCATCGAATTTCGAACTTTGGGCGCCTTATGAATCATTCCACAAATGTCGTGTGGCACCAGGCTACGGTTACCCGTGCGCGACGTGAGGAGCGGAACGGCCATCGTGGCGCGATCATCTGGTTTACCGGATTGTCCGGTTCCGGAAAATCCACCCTGGCGCATGCTGTCGAAGAGACGTTACACCAAAATGGCTGTCGCACCTTTGTACTGGATGGCGACAACGTACGCCACGGCTTGTGTGGTGACCTGGATTTTTCAGAAGAAGGCCGGATTGAAAATATCCGTCGTATAGGCGAAATGGCCAAGCTCTTTATGGAAGCGGGCATCATCGTACTGACGGCCTTCATTTCACCTTACAGAGCAGACCGCGAACGCGTACGCGGCATGGTTAAGCAGGGTGACTTTATAGAGATTTATTGCAACGCATCCATTGAGGTATGCGAACAACGTGATGTAAAAGGAATGTACAAAAAAGCGCGCGCCGGACAGATTGCCGAATTTACCGGCATCTCATCACCGTATGAAGTACCGGAAAATCCGGAGCTTACAGTGAATACCGGTGTAGCAGATCTTGATTCCTGTGTTGATCAGATAATCAGCGAAATGTTGAAACGTGGTATTTTCCTGCCCGATCAACGTACAACTGAAACGCGATAAATCAAGCCATGCGACTCACCCAAGCGCAACAGTTAATCACCAAAAACATCGTAAAGCGCGTACTGGGAACAGTGAGCCGGGTATGGTTATTCGGCTCGCGTGCCGATGATACGCTCAGAGGGGGCGACATTGATTTGCTGATTGAAATCGATGCGGTGTTGCCAAACAGGGCGAAAGTTTTGTGTCAGTTGCACGGCGCGTTAACCCTTGCGCTGGGTGATCGCAAGCTGGAATATTGCTTAAACCTGCGCGTACCAAGGATGCCCCTATATTCAATATTGCCAAACGCACAGGAGTGATACTTTGAGCCTCGATTATTTGCCGGAACATACCGGAACATACCGGAACGACCTGTTGGCTTTGGCAAAAAAAGAAGTGACGCATCTTGCCTATACCCATAGCATTTAATTTGCCCAGCCATTAACCTTGAATGGGTTCGTGCATTGGAAAACGTGAAGACATGGCGGAAAAATAGATGCTTTTGTCGGCAGCTTTGGCGGCGCTCACCAACACCGACAAGATCATGAATGATACGCTCTGGATCGGCGTGTATCCGGCACCGAAGAGATGCTGAGTTTCGTGGTCGAGAAGATTGAAGCGTACTTTGGTGTGAATTTCTAATGATTGCTGTTTTCTATCATCTGAAGGATCGGAGCCGTGCCATGCGAGCCACGTCTGAGAAACTAGGAGTAATTGATATATTTGTCCATCGTTATTTTGGTGAGAATGCAGGGATTTGACTTTTTGGTTTGCGTGTTGACGATAGAAAAAAGGCAAAGATTACGATTTTTTAGTCGAAACCAAATTGAATGATGCGGATGAAATTGTTGAGCGCAAGCTGGCCTTGATAGACAAATTGCAGAACACAGATGAGTTTGAAGATGAAAAAATTGACATTGTCGTCAAGCGCCAACTCTGGTTTTGAGATGCCGATTTAAACCATTACCAAACTTGAAGGTGTTCTGATATGACACCAGAACAATCTATGCGCATTTATCTGGTTGAATGTGATTTGCATGCGGCAGTATCGTGTGAAGATACTTCCACCTGAAATGAGTAGCGATGTTGAAGTCATTGTTTTTCCTCGCTTATCATTGAAATCGGTAGAACAACAGGAAGGATGACAATGACGATATGCGTATTGTTTCTATTACCAAAACATCCATTTCGGATGTTCATGGCTTTGCTCTTGCGGCGATAGGATTTTCTGGAGATCTGTTCAACCTGCTGTTTGTCGTTGCATGCTTGCACGGTGTTGGTTGATACAACCAACTGCTGTCCATATCCACCGCAATCTGAGCGTTGTAGCATTGATAAAATCCGCCGCCCGCCGTTTTCATGACGCGCGATTCTTCGCGGCAAGATTGATCTGATCTTTATTATGAGCGCCATCGGCAGGTGAAATCGGTGGTCTTCCACGTGGCGGCTTGCCACTATCGTTTGATTTCGCTTCACGCTTCACGTGCAATTGAAAGTTTTATCCGCAAGTATGTGAATTTGTTGTTTAAGCGGTTCATCAAACAGCTCAAGGCATTACCAATTGAATTGGGCAAGCCTAGTAATCTGGTCGCAGACGCGGGGGGGGTGTCTTCAGAAGCCAACGTCAATCTGTGCGTTGAACAGAAAAGGTCACCCAGTTGTTTGCAGTACGCAGGGAAGAGCAATTGATCAAACAGGAATGCGATATCAGCATGCCGTTACGCACGGCGGGGGATTACCTGAAGCGCTGGGGATTTACTTCGCAGAAAGCTGATCAAAAAAACGTTTGAACAGCGCCAGGTTGGATGAGAAATACGTGCGGCAGCGAAAAATTACATGACCATGCTGGAGAACAATCCGGAACTTTGTCTGAGCATACTAATTTAGTAAGTTGCAATCCAATGAACTTAAAGTCTATAGGTCAGAGTTGATGTTGAATAATTCTTCTTTTAAGGCGAATCTCGTCAGAGGCGGTGCATGGGCTTTTGCTGGGAAGATCGTCACCGTGTTAGTAGGGCTATTGCTAAATGCGCTGCTTGCACGCCTTCTGTCACCGGAAGAGATGGGCGTTTATTTCTTGATATTCAGCGTGGCTATGTTCACTGCAATATTTTCTCAATTAGGTCTAAACAATACAATTGTTCGGCTTGTTGCAGAGTCAATGGGAACAAATCGACCTAGCAGGGCGCGCTATTCGGTTGCTTTAGTACTAAAGATAGTGGTGGTTAGTGCATTGTTGGTAGCATGTTTTTTGACGTTTGGAATGGGGCAATGGATTGCGGAAGCATTATTTCACTCAACGATTATGGGACGTGTAATGGGTCTAGTAGCGATATGGGTGGTGGTTATGACCTTGCAACAGTTGATTGCAGAAATATTCCGTGGTTTCCATGATATTCGACAGGCTACTATTTTTGGAGGCTTAATCACAAGTGTTTTTTCTATGGTTTTTTTTGGTGTACTGTGGCTAACGCATACCAAGGGGGAGTTGGATCAAATTCTAATCATCACATTGTCATCGGGTCTAATTAGTGTCTTAATCTCAGGTGTAGTACTGTGGGATAAATTGAGCAAACTTCCTTTAACGGTATGTAAAACACTGCAACCTACCGATGTAATAACGGAAAGAAAAATATCAGTAGCAAATATTTTCAGGATATCTTGGCCGTTGTGGATTACAAATCTGACAGTATTCGTGTTGGTACAGGCAGATTTTTTGATTATGGGATTTTTTGGTTCTTCTGAGGATATTGCTATTTATGGTGCTGCGTCTCGTACCGTGGCGCTTGTGGCCATACCGCTACTAATTGTTAATGCTGTAATTGCGCCTGTAATAGCCGAAATGTATGCTCAAGGTAACAATAAAAAACTGGAACGAATTTTGCGGTTTATGGCATCTATATCAACTATTTTTTCGCTGTGTGTTTTTGCTGCTTTTGCTATTTTTGGGGGCAAAATATTAGGCATGTTGTTTGGTGGCTATTATCAGGCGGGCTGGTTTATTCTTGTAATTTTGAGTGTAGGTCAGGTTGTTAACGTATGGGGGGGGGCTAGTGGGTTGGTACTTATGCTTACTGGACATCAGATGACCATGATGGTTATTTCGCTTGTAAGTGGGTTGGTAACGATAGTTGCTGCACTCTTGTTGGTACGTGGTTTTCAAGGGTTTGGTGTCGCTATGGCATCGGCCGGTGGTGTGGTTATGCAAAATTTACTGATGTTGTTTTTTACCAAAAAACAAATAGGTATTTGGACAATGGCTGATTTCTCAGTTATGGGTGATAAGTCTGTTTGGAAGCAGTTAATTCGATAATTACACATATAAGGCAGGTCATAACATGATTAGTGGCATAGAGGAAATTAAACATAACGAAAAACTACTGGCTATCATCATTAGCAGTTCTTTTCAGAAAAATGGCATTCATTTTTTTACCGAAAATAATCTTTCCCAGCAGGTGGCATATATGAAGCACCCAGCAGGTAAAGTGATACAGCCCCATATCCATAATATTGCGGTAAGAGAAGTACATTTTACTCATGAGGTGTTATTTATCCGAGCCGGCCGTTTGAAAGTAGATTTTTATGATGAAGATAAAAATTATCTTGACAGCAGGGTTCTTTCCACGGGCGATACAATTTTATTGGTAGGTGGTGGGCATGGCTTTTCAGTGCTTGAGAACGTGGAAATGATAGAAGTTAAACAAGGACCATACGTTGGGGATAATGATAAAACTAGATTTTCTGGAATAGATAATTGAGAGGAATTTTGATGAACGAAACATTTATACCGGTAAACCAGCCCTTACTTTCTGGAAATGAAAAGAAATACCTTGATGAGTGCATAGATACGGGTTGGATTTCATCAGAAGGACCGTTTGTCTCCCGATTTGAAAGGGAGTTTTCAGCGGCAGTTGACTGTAATTACAGTGTCGCTGTTTGTAATGGATCGGTTGCGCTGGATGTGGCGGTGGCGGCTTTGAAAATAGTGCCGGGCGATGAGGTGATTATGCCAACATTTACCATTATTTCTTGTGCCGCAGCTATATACCGAGCTGGCGCTATGCCCGTATTGGTTGATTGTGATCCATATACCTGGAATATGGACGTTCATAAAATTGAAAGTCTTATTACCCATAGGACAAAGGCAATTATGGCGGTACATATCTATGGCCTGCCGGTTGACATGAACCCTATCATTGAGTTGGCTAAAAAATACGGCCTTAAGGTTATTGAAGATGCCGCTCAGGCTATTGGACAGACATACAACGGAAGGCAGTGCGGCAGTATTGGTGATATTAGTACATTTAGCTTTTACCCGAATAAACACATTACAACTGGCGAAGGCGGCATGGTCTCGACTAATGATCCCTACCTTGCTGAGCGGAGTGCAAGTTTAAGAAATTTATGTTTTGTAAACTCTCGCCGATTTATTCATGAGGAGTTGGGTTGGAACTACAGGATGACAAATCTACAGGCTGCTGTTGGCGTCGCACAACTAGAGCAGTTGTCAAATCATCTTTCGATAAAACGCAATATTGGACTTAAGTATCTTGAGTTGTTAAGTAATATTGATGAGTTACAGTTGCCTTTGGATAAAACTGAATATGCAGATAATTTATTTTGGGTGTTTGGACTTGTATTGAAGAGTAAAGTTTCGATTAATGCAAAGGAGTTTATGGGTCGTTTGACAGATAAAGGAATTGGAACGCGCCCATTTTTCTATCCTATGCATCGTCAGCCCGTTTTTAATAATATGGGAATGTTTGTTGATGAAAGTCACCCTGTATCCGAAAAATTGTATGAAAGAGGACTTTATCTTCCAAGTGGTTTATCGCTAACTGAGGAAGAGGTAAGTAAGGCCGTCAGTGCGGTTAAACAGGTGTTGTTCGAAATTAATAATGTTTGATAAATTTGTGTGATTCGATGTGTAGGTATGAAGTTTGCCTAATGGACATAAGACGAGAAAGATTAAAATGGCTAAAAATAAAAGAAAAATTTTTGATGTAATGCGTTGTCCGACATGTTTATCTTCAAATTTGAATGTGTCTGACACGCAGGTCGTTTGTAAAGATTGTAACGAAATATATGCGATGGTGAATTATCAGCCATTAATGCTTGCCAGAGATTCTTCAGTACACAAATGGTATTCACCTCAGAAGCCAGAGGAAAGCAGAACATTTTCAAGCTTTTTGAATGGACTAATATTATTTAGACCATCCGATAGGCTATGGTCTTTTGCAGCACGTTATGAAATTGATCTATTATTAAACAATAAAAATCCTGATGATGATGATAATCTTGTTGTTTGTATAGGATCTGGATACGAAGAAGTATTTAGAAATAAATTTTCCAAGTATGAGAATGTATGTCATGTAGGTTTGCCTCATATTGGTTCAGTTGATGTGATTGGTGATGCAATGCATTTACCATTAAAAGATAATTCAGTTGATACAATGTTCTCTTCCGGCGTTTTTGAGCATATCTCTGATCCAGAGTTAGCTATGAAAGAGGCTTTAAGGGTATTAAAGCCAGGAGGTATGATTTATGCCGATATTCCTTTCATGCGAGGATATCACGCCGAACCTATTGATTTTCAGCGCTACACATATAGTGGAATTGAGACAGTTTTTTCAAGAAATGGCTTTACGTTAGTTAATAAAGGTGTATGTGATGGGCCATTTACTGCAGCTGTCCTTGGTGCATTAGATATCCTTAAACTTATTCCGACTAGGGAGTTGGCGGGTATTTTTCGTTGGGCTTTTAGTTGGTTGTTGCATCCCATAAAATGGATTGATATTCTATTTTGGAAATCAAAGGGAGCCAAGTATTTTGCATGCAATTTTTATTATGTAGGTAGAAAATAAATGCACGTATTTTTATCAGAAATTTTTGTAATTAATTGGCAATTTATTGATAAATTTTGTTAATTACTTTTGTATTTGTATGTGGCTGATAGATTGGTAATCTATTAGAGCAATGTGATTTATCACTACAGTGCTGATAACTGAGAAACATTCAATAAATCGATCATAGCAGATTGAATTTCAGGAGTATGGTTTGTAAATATAAATTCAAATCGCTGATTCTTTAAAATGTTTGACAATCTTGCAAACATTGGCTCGGCAGCTTGCATGTAGGATTTGCAGGATTCTATTGGTTTTATGAGGCGGCGCTCAATAACCAACCACAACACCTTATATACGATAAGGTGTTGGAATGTATGAAATTCGAAATTGGAATAAGCATCTGAATACTGAAGAACGCGCGATGATTATCTTAATGCAGCGAAATTGAGGTGACTTGCGAAAGATGGCGCGATTCTTGAGACGTTCCCTGGAGCCGAGGTCTCTTAAGATCTGCGCTAAATTCGCCTGTTAAAACAAGCACAGTTTAGAAGTTACATGATTGAAATTATATTAAAGCGTTAGTAGCATTAATTTTGTGAGGTGAGAATTACATATGATTTTGTTGTTGAAGCTACTAATTGTTTTTTTGATTGGAATGACATTGGCATTTAAAATCGAAAACGGAATGACGATATATGAACTTCTGTTGATACCGGCTACTCCATTCCTATTTTTCCGGTTTGCCAGATATGAGATGTGGAATAAGGTGAACTTATTTTTATTGATTTCATTTTCTCTATTCATAATTTCTCTGAGTCTTAGTAGTTTGTATGCAGGTGATGAATTGATGATCGCACTTAAAAATATACTTAGATGGGTAATGGTATTCCCTATGGCGATTTCCTTTTTTTATTTACAAGGGCAATTCAAAAATTTTGTACTGATTTTATTGTTGGGATATGCAGTTGCGAATTCGTTTTATGTAATTAATGAGACAGGATGGCTTCTGGGTGAGTCTACTGGCTTTTGGCGTCTTGAGGTCGGAGAGGCCATATCTATTGCAATGGTTGCAATTGGTGCATATTGGGGGGGGAGAGCTCTTGTAATGACCGTATTATTTGTTGTACTTTTGAATTTGTTTTTAGATTTTAGAAGTATAGCTGCAGTTGGTCTAGTATTTCTTTTATACAATTTTTACAGTATGTTTGCTAAAGGTTGGCGCAGAACGTTATTTCTTTTAATTTCTGGTATATGTTTGGTAGGGTTTTATTATGCCTATAACAATATCAATGCTGACTCCTATGAGGTTAGGAGAGATTTATCCAATACAATGCGGCTTGATGTAACACTTGCGGCTATTGATGATTTGATGAGTATAAGTGTACTGGGAAATGGTTATCTTCACTTTTTTAAAGTTTTTCAAGTAATAAGTGGTGAAAATTCCTATTTTGATATGACTGAAAGTGAAATGCCAATTCATGGTTATTTGTGGACTGTATCGTATGAGGCAGGGAAGCTTGGTTTTTTATTTATGGTGTATTTGGATTGGTTAGTGGTAAGAAAGATTGTCAAATTTCGCCAATATGTAGATGGCGAAAGTCAAATTAAAATATTTTTGGCGCTATATTTTATTTATGGGAATTTCATGTTTGCATATTCTGGATTTGACCGGATTTTAATTGCATTAATTGTGAGCTTTGTATTATTTGATCGTAATAAAAGATTTTTATTCACTAGTGAGAAACAATTAGATGTGCGTAATGAAATGAATATAAAGGTTATCGTATGAGTGGAGCAAGAAGAGTTTTAGTTTTTCAATTGCATCATTTGTTCGGAATTCATCCAATTCATCATGCAGTTATTCAATCTTTGATAGATCACAAGTATGATGTCGATTTGGTGTATGCGGATTATCCAGATGCCAAATGTAACCTTTCACAATATGAAATTAATAAGATTGGACTTAAGTTCTACCATGGGAAAAATCCATTCAAATACTTATTATCAACTGTAATAGCCTCTATAAAAATATGGCGGTTGATATTATTGGAACGTTATGATGTTTTGATTGTTATTGAACCACAAGCTTTGATAGTTGTACTTCCATTTTTACTTTATAACCGAGTGATGAAATTATCTACGTGTGTTGCTTATTTGTCTTTGGAAATTATTTTTATGGATGAATTGAAGAAAATGACATGGAAGATCTATAAGATAATTGAAATGTGGGGTAGTAGACAGGCTGATATCGTTGTGACACAGGATGTATGGCGTAAAGAACTATTAATTAAGGAAAATGATATTTCAAGAAATAAAATGTTGTGTATTCCGAATTGTGAAGTTGGGGAATCTAAATATGCCAAATCATATTATCTTCACGATCTTCTTCATATTGCTTACGAAAAGAAAATATTACTTTGCTTAGGAACACCTTCTTTCATGGCAGTATTTATTCAAGATTTGCTAGCTGATAGTAAAGGATGGGATGGAAACTGGGTATTGGTCGTGCATTCAGGCGTAAATGGCGTACGAGCAGTTCCTGATAGTTTAAATGAAAAAGTATATTTTACTTCTGCATCGTTACCAGCAAAGGATATTGGTTTGCTTTATCAATCCGCAGATGTGGGTATTGCAATATATATTGGATATGATGGGCCAACAGGAGGGAAAAATTTAGATTGCGTTGGGTATTCTTCAGGTAAATTTAATATGTTTTTAAAATATGGTAAGCCAGTTATAACTACAAATCAGTTTACATTTAAAGCTATATTCGAAAAATCAGAATGTGGAGTTGCAATTGAGTCATTTGCAGAAATTCCAAATGCAATGAAAACTATTGAATTAGATTATTCTAGGTTTAGCCTTAATGCGATTGAGTTTTACAACTCTGAGTTGAATATCAGGCCTTATATTAATAAGTTTATTTCTGCAATAAGCTAAATGTATCCGATTGTATATTATTATAAAATGAAACGTATAGTCTGAGTAGAATGTGAGCTGTTTCTGAACCCCTTGGAGTTTATTCAATGAATAGGATATTTATAGTCGGATTTGCGCGATCTGGTACATCTTTGCTTCATTCAATTGTGGCAGCTTACCCTGAAGTTACTGGTTTTACAGAGTCAAGTTATTACTTCCACAAATTTGTTAATCCATTTGAGCGATTGCCATTTCCTCCATTATTGTCAGATAGAATATATGTTCCTCGATTATTTGAATCATCAAATATGACTCAAATATTAGATGAATTCTATAGGGAAAATAATATTTCATCTAGTCAATTTTCGAATAATGATTTTATTTTAATGCTTGATATAAAAAGTAAAGAAATGGGTAGTGATACATGGGTAGAGAAATCAACAGTGCACCTACGAAGGATACCAATTATAAGTAAGCGGACTCCGGAAGCAAAGTTTATTCATATTATTAGACGATTTTCTACTGTTCAAAAATCTTGGCAGAATGCTCGTGTTAAGCTGAATTTAGACTTTTTTGATGCGCCAGAAAAAAAGATATTGAGATATTGGAAAAGAGATTTAATCAGAACTGTACAGTATGTAGCAAAAGATGATGCTCATCATATGGCAATCAGTTATGAATCACTTTGTAATGATACAGAAAGCGTGATTTCAAGAATTAGTAACTTTATTGGGAAAAGCGCTACGTATGATTACATTATGAATAAAAGGATAAATACTGATGTGGTTCTGGATCGCGAGAATTGGAAAAATAATGTTCGTTCAGACATTCTTCCTGCTTCTGGGGGGGATTTGTGTGATGATGATTTAGAAGCAGAAAAGTTTTATAAAGGTGTGGTAAATGTATTATTGAAATGTTAATTAATACTAAATGCATCCATTGTATTTGTCTATTATTCGGCTTGTACTTTAATAGTAAATTGGTTGCTGTATATAATTAGGAGATTTGAATTGAGATTTTTATTGTTATTATTATTGCGATTAAAAAAATTACGAGTAATTTTGTTCAAGCCAATGCTGAGTCGTGCATTTATTAAATATTTTGTTATGGCTGGAGTTGAGCATAAGGCAGTACTAAACAAAACGCTTTCTATGGTAATTGATATAGGTGCTAATAGAGGGCAATTCGCATTAGCTGCAAGGGAGTTTTCTGGCGCTAAAGTAATCTCATTCGAACCACTGCCCGAGGCAGCAGAGGTTTTTGTAAATGTATTTTCTACTGATGGGGCAGTTAAGTTGCATGTTGCAGCAATCGGTGATAAGTCTGAGAGAGCACTTATACATCTGTCTGCGCGTGATGATTCATCATCTTTGCTTGAAATCGGTGATGCTCAGTCAAACTATTTTCCTGGTACGCATGAGGTTGGTACAAGAGAGATAAGGGTAGGAACTTTAGATGAGTTTGTCAGCGCGGAAGAAATAATTCGTCCTGCAATGCTTAAGCTGGATGTTCAAGGTTTTGAAATGCAGGCTCTTGCTGGTTGTAAGAGTTTGATTTGTAATTTTGATTATGTTTATTGTGAATGTTCTTTTGTTGAGCTGTATAAAGATCAAAAGCTTGCAGGCGATGTTATTGATTACTTACGTACTCTGGGTTTTAATTTGGCAGGAATATACAATCCCTCGTATGACCACGATGGAAATTGTATTCAGGCGGATCTGCTGTTTAATCAAATTTAACTAATCCGATTTTTGAAATATTTACATCAATGAAAGTAGTAATTGTTTGGATTCGGGTGCGCTTATGAAATTCCGCACACACTTTTTCCTTGCGAAATATCAGTTAGAACCATAAAGGTAACTTATGACAATAAAATATGATTATTCAAACAAGGCTTGGGCGACATCTACTGATTACCTTGATGATTTGATAAAAAAAACTGGAGCAAAACGCATTCTTGAAGTTGGTGGTGGAGCAAATCCAACATTCCCTTTGGAGTTTGTGCAGAAGTATGATTTGGAATACACAGTACTAGATATCTCGGCAGATGAATTAGCTAAAGCAGCAGATGGTTATGTCAAGGTTTGTGCGGATATTACCTCTGAGCAACTGGATTTACCTGGCGGGTATGATTTGATTTTTAGCAAAATGCTTGCCGAGCATGTCAAAAGTGGTGAGACATTTCATCGCAATGTTTACCGACTGCTCTCAGCTAACGGTAGTGCGTTTCACTTTTTCCCAGCTCTTTTTGCGCCACCATTTGTACTTAACCGGCTTTTGCCAGAGCGTTTGGCAGAGAAATTGTTGAATATCTTGCAGTCCGGGCGCGAAAGAGAAGGGCATTACGCAAAATTTCCTGCTTATTACAGTTGGTGTCGCGGCCCAATCCCGAGTCAAATCAAGCGATTTGAGGCGCTTGGTTATCGTGTTTCTGAATATATTGGTTTCTTTGGGCATGACGGCTACTACACAAAATTACCCACTTTTTTGAAAATTCATCAGGCATTCTCAAGCTGGTTGGTACGGCATCCTATTCCTGTTTTGTGTAGTTTTGCGTTTGTCTTGCTTCAAAAGGATGTGGCGGCTTAGCTGTTGTAATTAAGTGTCTGCCCGTAGGTAAATTTTCATGCGCATCTTAATCCACGGTATCAACTTTTCCCCTGAGCTAACTGGTATCGGCAAATATTCCGGCGAGATGGCTGAGTGGCTTGCCGCGCAAGGCCACGAGGTGCGGGTGGTGACAGCCCCGCCTTATTATCCGCAATGGCGAATAGCTGACGGGTACGCGAATGAATGGAGCAGGGGCGAGGGGCACGATTGTAGGTCGGGTTTTAACCCGACATGTCGGGATGAATCCCGACCTACGTTGAACAATGGATCTTTGGTCGTTTTCCGTTGTCCGCTGTGGGTGCCTGCTAAGCCTTCCGGTTTGAAGCGTGTCTTGCATCTGGCGAGCTTTGCTCTGTCCAGCTTTCCAATTATGTTGTGGCAAATATTCTGGCGACCAGATGTGGTGTGGGTGGTGGAGCCGCCTTTGTTTTGTGCGCCGCAGGCATGGCTGGTGGCACGGCTTTCGGGTGGCAAGGCGTGGTTGCATATTCAGGATTACGAGGTGGATGCGGCATTTGATTTGGGTTTGCTCAAGGGTAAGTTGCTGCGCGGGTTGGTGGCTGCGGGCGAACGGTGGTTGATGCGCCGTTTTGATCGGGTTTCGACAATTTCGCAACGCATGCTGGATCGTGCATGGGCGAAGGGTGTCGCACCGGAGCGGGCAGTGTTGTTTCCTAATTGGGTGGATTTGAGGGGGCTGAGGGCTCAGGCCTCAGGACTGAAAAAAACAGGATTGAGGACTGAGGACTTAGGACTGAGTGAAACAGGGCAGAGCGGGTATCGGGTTGAGTTGGGAATTGCTGCGGATGCGGTGGTGGCGTTGTATTCGGGGAATATGGGCGGGAAGCAGGGGCTGGAAATTTTAGCTCAGGTGGCAAAAATAGCGGCTAATTGTAGGTCGGGTTTGAGCGTGCGGTGTAGTGGCTTCAGCCCCGCACAGCCAGAGCCTACTCCTAGCGGGTGTAACCCGACAAGTCGGGATGAATCCCGACCTACACCTGAAGTCGTGTTCGTTTTTTGTGGCAATGGGGCGGGGCGGGGTGAGTTGGTGGCGCAGTGCGCTGGTTTGCAAAATGTGCGGTTCATGGATTTGCAACCGTTGGAACGTCTGGATGAGCTGCTTACTTTTGCGGATATTCATTTGTTGCCGCAAAGGGCGGATGCGGCTGATCTGGTGATGCCTTCAAAATTGACGGGAATGCTGGCCAGTGGTCGTCCGGTGGTGGCGACTGCTTATCAGGGAACTGAGTTGGCCAGTGTGGTGGAGGCTTGTGGGTTGGTGGTGCCGCCGGAACAACCGCAGGCTTTGCTTGCGGCCATCAGTTCGCTGGCGAAGGATGCCGCATTACGCGCCAGGTTGGGCGCGGCAGGGCGCGCTTATGCAGAAGCGAATCTGGACAGGGAGGCTGTGTTAAAAAAATTTGAAACCGAGTTGAAAGCCGTTACGAGGGGAAAGAGGTAAGAATTTCAAATCAGGATTGTCTATTGCGCATTGACTATGACGGGTATCGGCAATGTTCCGGCAAGTTGGTAGAGTGGTTTGCTGCACAGCAAGGCGCATCTGCTGACAACTGATTACACGGTATTAATTCTCTCCTTAGCAATAACCAAGTCATTCCGGCGAAAGCCGGAATTCCGATGAGTAACCAATCCCCCGCGTCAGTGGGGCAACATCTTGGTTTTGTTCGCCCGGTGCCGGGGCAAAAGTTTCTCGCATTCGCGGTCTGTTTTTCTTGACTGGATTCCCGCCTTCGCGGGAATGACGGAGTCGGGTTAACAGTTGTAGCGCATTGCCCGGTTATAGCGTTCGATATAGACATTGTGCCGGGGTGAATATGCTCAGGCTTGATATCTTGTTGCTCCGCTTAATTCGCCATCGGGTTGCCGATATATGCGCCGCCGCGCGCGATGTTACCCCATCTATATACTTTGGTCTATATTTTCAATTGTCTTGAGCAGTTAGAATTGCCTGACGTCATTGCTTGCGGGTGGTTTCGATGGCGAAGCGTGTGTTTGACGTGTGGGAATCAGGAGTGGTGTACAGGTGGGTGAGCCGCAGTCAGCCATTTAGTGAGAAACCCACTGCCACTGCCCTTCGGGCTTCGCAACGATGAACTGGATTGCAACCCGCCAAACGTTGTTCGTGGCTAAAGGGCATGGCAAGTAGCCACCCCAAATAATGAAGCTCGCCATGCCCGTTTCCCCCTTTCCAACTTTCCCCCGCAAGCGAGGGCAAGGGCAAACGAATCGCTACGCGAGTTTCACGTTAAAGGTCTTTCGCAATAATGACGGTTTTAGTGAATAAATCAGCATCTCCATAAATTCTGCGGGTGTATTTTTTCTGACTGATGTTTTTTTCGGGGAGTTGAAGTGATTCATGGTTCTTCAGCAGGGTTAATCAGGCTGCATAGTGCGAGTTTAACTATGTTGTTACGCACGCTGGATGCACTGCTCATCGGTCTGGGTATGCTTTTCTCTATCTGGCTGTATGGCATTGCGCCGAATGCAGATTACCTGCTGTTAATTACGCTTGCCATATTGATTTTCCTGTTTGTGGCGGAAGCGCGTGGTTTGTATCAATCCTGGCGCGTGAAAAGCGTGCTGGAAGAATGTGGTCATCTTGCTACTGTTTGGCTGGTGGTTGTGGTGTGTTTGCTGGCGCTGGGATTTATGGCCAAGGCTTCAGCAGAATTCTCTCGTCTCGTGATTATTTTCTGGCTGCCGTTGACATTCGCTGCAATGTGTCTGATGCGTTATGTGCTGCGCAAGGCATTACGTCACGCACGCGCACAGGGATGCAATACCCGGACGGTGGCATTTGCAGGCATTGATAGTGCAACGAAAAAGATGGCTGCGCATATTGCACAGATGCCGTGGCTGGGTTTAAAGGTGATCGGGGGGTTCGATGACCGCATGCCGAATCGACTGGACCTTGATGGATTGTCGCTGGAAGGTGACATGGATAAATTGCTCGACAGGGCGCGTGACGGTCAG
>Ga0208863_1001383_pt1 | contig 15641 bp, 10 predicted proteins | sample RifOxyD3_FD_184040 | JGI IMG/M metagenome (GOLD analysis project Ga0208863, IMG submission 184040) | Soil microbial communities from Rifle, Colorado - Rifle Oxygen_injection D3 (SPAdes) | ecosystem: Environmental > Terrestrial > Deep subsurface > Rock core/Sediment | place: Rifle, Colorado...
CCACGTTGACGAATGATGATGCTGCCGGCTGAGATCAACTCACCGCCGTAACGCTTAACGCCAAGTCGCTTCGAGTGCGAGTCGCGTCCGTTACTGGTACTGCCGCCGCCTTTTTTTGATGCCATGTTATCTGCTCCTTAACTGAATATTACGCAGAGATACCGTCGATGCGGATTTCTGTGTAGTTTTGACGATGACCTTGATTCTTTTGGTAATGCTTACGACGGCGCATCTTGAAGATGCGAACCTTGTCGCCACGACCATGAGAAATGATCGTTGCTGCAACAGTGGCGCCCAACAACAAAGGCTTGCCAACTGACAGCGTTTCTCCGTTGGAGACCATCAATACCTTGTCCAGCACAATTGCTGAACCGATATCGCCGGCAAGAATTTCAACTTTTAAAGTTTCACCGGTAACTACGCGATACTGCTTACCACCGGTTTTAATGACTGCGTACATAACAACCTCGTTTGATTGCGGTTTTGCGAAAGCGAGGATTATACAGATAAATCCCGTCCCGTCAAAAGCCTTTTGTTATAAAAATAGATTAACTGTGGTTCTAGCGACGCATGGAGTCGAAGAATTCGGCATTGTTCTTGGTTGCCTTGATCTTGCCGAGCAAAAATTCCATGGATTCGAGCTCGTCCATCGGGTAGAGCAATTTACGCAGCAGCCAGATTCTTTGCAGCACATCTGGTTTCAAGAGTAACTCTTCCTTGCGGGTGCCGGAGCGATTGATATTGATCGCAGGGTAGATACGCTTTTCGGCCATACGACGATCCAGATGGATTTCCATATTGCCGGTGCCTTTGAACTCTTCGTAGATCACATCGTCCATGCGCGAGCCTGTATCGACCAAGGCGGTTGCGATGATGGTCAAAGAGCCGCCTTCTTCGATGTTGCGAGCCGCACCAAAGAAGCGTTTCGGGCGATGCAGCGCATTGGCATCCACGCCGCCGGTCAATACCTTGCCGGAAGACGGGATGACGGTGTTGTAGGCTCGCGCCAGACGGGTGATCGAATCGAGCAGGATGATGACATCCTTTTTGTGTTCGACCAGACGCTTGGCCTTTTCCAGCACCATTTCAGCGACTTGCACGTGGCGACTGGCCGGCTCATCGAAGGTCGAAGCAACCACTTCGCCGCGCACGGTGCGCGTCATTTCGGTCACTTCTTCGGGGCGTTCGTCGATCAGCAGCACGATCAATGTCGCATCGGGGTTGTTGGCAGAGATGGAATGCGCGATGTGTTGCAGCATGACCGTCTTGCCTGACTTGGGAGAGGCGACCAGCAGGCCGCGCTGTCCCTTGCCGATGGGCGCTACGATATCGATGATGCGACCGGTGATGTTCTCTTCGGCGCGAATGTCGCGCTCCAGGATCAACGGTCGGGTTGGGAATAGGGGGGTGAGATTCTCAAACAGAATCTTGTTTTTGGCGTTTTCCGGAGGTTCATCGTTGACCTTGTCAACTTTAACCAGCGCAACGTAGCGCTCGCCATCCTTAGGCGTGCGTATCTCACCTTCGATCGAGTCGCCTGTGTGCAGATTGAAGCGGCGTATCTGGCTGGGGCTGACGTAAATATCATCAGGGCCTGCCAGATAGGATGTATCCGGTGAACGCAAAAAGCCGAAGCCATCCGGCAAAATTTCTAAAGTGCCATCTCCGTAAATGCTCTCGCCCTTTTTCGCGTGGCTTTTCAGCAATGCGAACATCAGGTCCTGCTTGCGCATACGGTTTGCGTTCTCGATTTGACTGGCCGCAGCCATTTCAACGAGTTCGGTGATGTGTTTTAATTTAATTTCAGATAGATGCATGGCGACGCGCGAAGGATGATTGAGATATACGTGAAGGTGGGGGAGGTTGAGGTTCCCGCACAACGTGAGCTTATCGCTTATTGGTTAGCGTTTTGGAGGGCTCAGGGAGGTTGTGCGGGTGTGACAATAAACGCTTTAGATGTGGCTGTCAATAAAAGCCGTCAATTGCGACTTGGATAATGCGCCTACCTTGGTCGCTTCGATGTTGCCGTTTTTGAAAAGCATCAGTGTCGGGATGCCGCGCACGCCGAACTTTTGCGGAGTTTGCTGGTTTTCATCGACATTCAGTTTTGCAACGACCAGACGTCCGGCATATTCTTTGGCAATTTCGTCCAGGATAGGGGCAATCATACGGCATGGGCCGCACCATTCAGCCCAGTAATCCAGCAGCACGGGCAAGGCTGATTGGGTTACTTCTGCCTCGAAGGTTGCATCGGTAACGTAATGAATATGTTCGCTCATAATTGAATCTCGCTTTGGAATTAGGGGTGGATAAAAATGTAACGCGGTGAGCTTGCGTGTCGATTTTTCACTCAGACCCGCATCCTATCTAAAAAAATGCCTGTTGTGAAGTGAGGAATGTGCACCGTTTACTTTTTAGCATCAGGCAGCGGCTGTGGTTCGAGCCATTCCTGACTGGAGGATTGCTCTGAAAAGAAGCGGAAATTGTTGCGACCGCGATTTTTTGCGTGGTACATCGATGCGTCTGCCATGCGTAGCAGGGTGTCCAGTTCCAGTCCGTCATTGGGATAGATAGCTATCCCTATGCTTAACGATGACTCGATTTCAATGTTGTGTATGGTGAAAGAGGGCGTCATGGTGTTAATGATTTTTTCGGCAATGTGCGCTGCCGTCGAGACATCTTTGAGGTCGGTCAGCAGCACGGCGAATTCATCCCCGCCTATGCGGCTGACGGTGTCGACTTCACGCATGGAGAGTTCGATGCGTTTTGCGACTGTTTGCAGCAGCTCGTCGCCGGTCGCGTGCCCCAGCTGGTCATTGACTTGTTTGAATTTATCAAGATCCAGAAACAGCACAGCGATCAGGGTGTTCTCGCGCATGGCCGAGGCGACAGCCTGTTTGTATCTGTCGTGCAGCAGCAAGCGATTGGGTAGTCCGGTCAGGGGGTCGTGATAGGCTAAAAATTCAATTCTTTCGTCGATGGCGCGACGCTCGGACAGGTCGGAGAAGATGGCGATGTAGTTGCTTAACTCGCCCTTTTGATCATGCACTGAGCTGATGTCCAGCCATTTTGGATAGATCTGGCCGCTTTTTTTCTTGTCCCATATTTCGCCGCGCCACACGCCTTCTACGTTGATTTGATGCCACATGGCGCGATAAAAATCCTTGTTCTGTCGGCCCGATGCCAGCATGCTGGGATTTTTCCCGACTACTTCCGCTTCGGTGTATTCGGTGACATTGGTAAAGGCGCGATTGACGGAGATGATGTTGTTTTCGGTGTCGGTGATCATCACCGCTTCTCGACTGTTTTCCAGTACTTGCTCCGATAGTTTTTGTCGCTCCATCAGTCGGGACAGGTCGGTCACGTCATGGCCGAATACAATCATAAAGTTGCGTGTGCCATCCTTGTTGTACAGAGGGGATTTGACTATGTCGAAGTAACGTTTACTGCCGTCCGCCACGACGATCATCTCCAGTATTCTGCTGGGTGTCTTGTTGTTCCAGGCTGCAGCATCCGAGCGCACACATGCCTCAAAGGCGGGAAGAAAATTCCCCGGAAGCAGGCAGGATAACTCTATATCTGTTTTTCCTCGCCAGGTTTTGTCTTTTAAATCAAAGGTGGTTAACGCGATATTGTTGGCTTCCAGCCAGCGTCCATCGCCATCTTTGAAGACGATAAAGTCAGGCGAGGTGTTGATCAGCACGGAGAAACTCTCTTCGCACAAGAAGCAGGCGCTGGAGGTGACTTCGCCGACAAATTTGTAGCCTTGCCCGTAGACCATTTTTATCAGCGCGTCCGAGCCGGGTTCAATATGTTTCAGTTGCGATTTGATGGCGGAAATACTCCGCGCAATGCTTGAATCCGAGACCGAATAGCCGCCCCATACGGATTTAATCAAGTCTTCCTTGGTGACCAGTTTTCCTGCATTGACAATCAGTTCGACCAGCACGGCCAGTTCTTTGGCTTGAAGTTTCAATTCTCCGGCGTAATCGTGCCTCACACCGGAATGACTGTCGACGTGAAATCCATTAAAGCTGGCCTGAAATTTTCGTTTCATTTTTTGTCGTGAAATTATTTTCTGTTCGATTCGTTGCGCAATTTTGAATTTGTGTTGTCAGCTAATATTGCAGCAAGCGCAAAATCGTTGGTGTTGATATAAATAAATTAATAATAATCAATATGTTGTATATTTCGCGTAAATATTGAAGGTGCATGGTTACACAACGGCAGTGATAAATCTTTACCTGATTCTTAGTTTATTTATGCCCGCTGGCAAGCGGTTTTGATAGCGGGTAAGTTGCACCGGATGTTTGTAAGTTTCGTGTAAGTAATCGGGTGTTTTGCGCATCATCCGCAAGCCCGAACCGCGTTGCGGCGTCATCTGATGTGCATCACCGCCCAGAGTGAACATGCCCGAATCGATGAGCCTCTGCTAAAATGCGCTACCTTTGCCAATTTGGAGCGTCGCCATGACCTATGTAGTTTCGGAAAACTGTATTAAATGCAAATTCACCGATTGTGTGGATGTCTGTCCAGTGGATTGTTTTCGTGAAGGCCCGAATTTTTTGGTGATCGATCCTGATGAGTGCATAGACTGCACACTGTGTGTGGCTGAATGCCCTGCTGAAGCGATTTTTGCGGAGGATGATTTGCCCGAAAATCAGCTGCATTTTACCGCGCTGAATGCGGAATTGTCGAAACTGTGGCCGGCGATCGTTGAAAAGAAGGAGCCTCCTGCTGACGCGGAAGAATGGCAGGGCGTACAGGATAAGTTGCATCTTTTGGAGCGCTAATGCAGCTGAGCCGGGCTTGCAGCAAAATCACTTATGACTGACTAAAAAGCTGTGGTATTATTTCATCATTGTTTAAATTTATATAAAGGAAAATATTATGGAACACACTTTGCCCGCCCTGCCTTATGCGATGGATGCATTGCAACCCCACATGTCTGCTGAGACTTTTGAATACCACTACGCCAAGCACCACCAGGCCTATGTGACCAATCTGAACAATCTGATCAAGGGTACAGACTACGAGGCGCTGGATCTGGAAGCGATTGTGAAGAAGGCGCCTGCCGGCGGTATCTATAACAACGCGGCTCAAGTGTGGAATCACAGCTTCTTCTGGACTTGCATGAAGCCTGCCGGCGGCGGTGCGCCAAGCGGTGCGCTGGCGGAGGCCATCAATGCAAAATGGGGTAACCTGGATGAATTCAAGAAAGCTTTTCAGGCATCCGCAGTGGGTAATTTCGGTTCCGGCTGGACCTGGCTGGTGAAGAAGGCCGATGGTTCGGTGGAGATAGTCAACATGGGCGCTGCCGGTACTCCGCTGACCACCGGCGATCAGGCACTGCTGTGTGTGGATGTGTGGGAGCACGCTTATTACATCGACTACCGCAATCTACGTGCCAAGTTCGTGGAGGTATTCCTGAATAATCTGGTGGACTGGGATTTTGTCGCGAAAAACTACGCGTAAAACCCAGCGCGATATTAAAAAAATCCCGGCAAATTTGCCGGGATTTTTTTGTTCGTGGTAAATTACGGGCAGGTTCAAACAGCTTAAAAATAAAACAAATCGAGTCTGAAGTTTTTTCTGCTTATCTTGGCGTTCGGGGGAGGATAAAAAATGAATATATTCAATAAGATGGTTTTTTGTAAGCGGAGCATCGGGTGAGCATTTAGCAGCGCTCGTGTCGCTTGAGATCGTTAATTTTGTCACACTCACCCTTTTTTCGGGTGGGTTCTTGTATGTCTGGCTAAATGGCCGTCGCGTCACGCAGCAGTTGCACGCATCCCACCAAAAAGCAGCGCAAAACATCAAACGTCTAAATAATCTTTATGCCGCCTTGAGTCGTGTCAACGGGGCGATTATGCGTATCGGCGACCGCGAGACCCTGCTCAATGAAATCTGCCATATTGCCGTCGAGTACGGACAGTTCAAGCTGGCCTGGGTGGGTTTGCTCAATGAAGTCAGTGGTGAAATAGAGGTCATTGCCTTTAGCGGTTCTGCCCATGCGTACCTAGAAGGCATACACCTCGATGTGGAACAGGGGGGCGGTCTGATCGATCGAGTGATGCGCGACAACCGGGAATACATTTGCAATGATTTTCTCAATGATCCGCAAACCCGACCTTGGCGGGAATCGGCTGCCAGGTTCGGTTTAAGGGCGGCCGCATCATGCCCTCTGGAGATGGAGGGGTGCGTGGTGGGTGCGCTGACGCTGTATGCAGAAGATAAAGATTATTTTGACCAGGCCATGACGAATCTTTTGTCTGATTTTTCCACCGACATATCGCTGGCGTTGAATATCTTTGCCCGCAAGGAGCGTCGCGGGCAGGTGGAAAAAAAACTGGAAGAGAGTGAAGGGAAGTTCAGAACGCTGGTGGATAACCTGCCTCAGATGATTTTCGTTAAAGATGTGAACTCCGTATACATTGCCTGTAATGTTCCCTATGCCGAAAGCCTGGGAGTTGCGCCTGCTGAATTGATTGGAAAAACAGATTACGATTTTTATCCTCAAGCGCAGGCCAGTAAATACCGTGAGTACGACAGGAAAATTTTGACCGAAGGGGGATTGGACAGTTTTGAGGAACGGCGAATATTGCATGGACGCGAGATCGTCGTGCATGCAGCCAAAGCCATCTTTAAGGATAATCAGGGGCGGGTGTTGGGTGTGCTGGGTGTGTTGACAGATATCTCAGAGCAGAAAAAATATGAGGAGATACGCGCAGAGATTGAGCGGGACGGGCGACTTAATCTGGCTAAGGAAATGGCCTCCGGGTTAGCTCATGAATTGAGTCAACCGCTGGCTGCCGTCAGTAATTATCTGGTGGCCTGTCAGCGCCGGATGGAGGTTGACGGTGATTGGGATAAGGAAAAACTTCGTGCGGCAGTGCGTCTGGCGCTCGGGCAGTCAGAGCGTGCTGCAAGTATCATCGGACATATAAAGGGACTGGTTAAAAAGCAGGGTTATGAACACGCCTGGCTCAATGTGAATTTGCTCGCTGAGAGTAGTCTGGTGTTTCTGGAGGATGAAGTGACGCGATGCGGTATTACGGTGAAGATGGATTTGCAACTGCTGCCCGAGGTCATGGCCTGTCAGGTGGAAATTGTCCAAGTGCTGCTGAATTTATACAAGAATGCCATTGAGGCGATGAGCGCAAGTACGCAGCGTGTCCTGACGGTCACGACAAGTATGAGCGGGGCGGACGAGGTGATGGTGGCTGTGGGTGATACCGGTGGCGGCGTGCTGCCGGAACAGAGTGAGCGGGTGTTTAATCCCTTCCAGACTTCAAAAGCAGAGGGCTTGGGCTTAGGTTTGGCAATTTGCCGCAACTTTGTGGATCATCATGGCGGCCGTATTTGGGTGGAATCCGCAGGCCAGTCCGGTGCAAAATTTTGTTTTACGCTGGCCGTGCATGGCCGGAGTGCTCAATGAGTGCGGCGCGACAAGTGGTCTTTGTTGTGGACGATGATGACGCGTTGCGCGATTCGATCGGATGGTTGCTGGAATCGGATAACTTGGAGGCGCGGATGTTCTCCCGCGTGGCGGAATTTTTGGCTTGCAGCGAGAATAAACAGAACGGCTGCTTGCTGCTCGATATTCGCATGCCGGGAATGAATGGGATGGAGCTCTTAGCAGGGCTGCGTGAAACGGAGGTTTTTCTGCCCGTTATTATGATCACGGGGCACGGTGATGTGGCGATGGCTGTCCGTGCGATTAAATTGGGTGCCTTTGATTTTCTGCCTAAACCGTTTAACGCCCGTGAATTGCTTGAACGTGTTCATGCTGCGCTGGCCTTGAACAGGGAGGAGCAGCGGCAGCGCCGTCTCTTTGAAGAGAAGCGCTCGGGCGTTTCTACCTTGACCGGGCGTGAAATGGAGGTGTTTAGATTGATGGTGGAGGGAGATTCGAGCAAGGAAATTGCGCTCAAGCTGGGAAATAGCCCGAAAACGGTCGATGTGCAGCGCGCCAGTATTATGAAAAAGCTCAATGTGCGTACTCTGGCGGAAGCCGTCAAACTCTGGTTTTTGGTCGAATAGACCATTTAACAAGGTCTGATTGCTTAGGGTTGCTGGGTTTGTTACCGTTTTGTAATCTTGGTGTAAGGTTGGCAGGTTATCATGGCGACTTATGCAAGCAGTCCCGCACCGCTAACTATAAAAATCCATGTTGTGACGATTTTTTGTGAACTAAGTTTAAAAAATCGGGTCGCAGCCCGGACGATGCATCGTCGGTGCGTTTTAGCGTCAAATAGTGTGCGCTCCCTTGTCTGATTGGTGCAACTAGAAAACTTTCAGGGTTTGAGGTAGTATCGCCCGCAATAAAATGAGTGCGACAAAATGTCGCAGGTAGAGCAAAGCGCGGCAGGCGCTTTGTCTTTTTACGTTTAAAGCAGAGGTAAGTAATGAATAAATCGCAGTCACGTAATTTCAAACGCAATCCGGTTGCCGTCGCGGTCGCGCTGGCGCTGAGCGCACCGCTGGCCTTCAATCAGGCGCATGCGGGCGCGGGTTGGGGATTTAACGCTAACGGCATCGATATGGTCAAAACCTATTATGCCAATAGCCCGAGTGGATTGCGTGATGCTGCATCTTGTTTCGATTTAAACGGCAATCCGGCGACACCTGTGTTAGGCGGCTTGTGTGACTCCGGTAAGGCGCTGCGTAAATTTGTCGATACCCTGGCGGGAATTCCGGGTGTCACGCCTACCGGTGCTGCAAACACGCTGGGCGAGTACATCCCTTTGGCGTTCGGTAATGTCCTTGATCCCGACTCGGAAATGTGGGTGACGCCTGAAGGCGTCAAGACCGGTGATTACTTCTATGAAATCGCGGTGGTCGAACACTTCCAGAAGATGCACAGCGATTTGCCCAAGGCCACGCGTCTGCGCGGCTACGTGCAGATCGAAACGCCTTATATCAGAAATTTAAGTTTGACCACTCGCCCCGGTATCAGCAAACATATTCCGCTGACCTATCCTAACGGTTCGCCCATCCTCGATGTCAACGGGGTGCAGGTGTATGGCGTGGACAAACCTCATTATCTGGGCCCGATTATTCTTGCGTTAAAAGATGCGCCGGTGCGCTTCAAATTCCAGAATTATCTGCCCTACGGCAATATGACCGAGGCCGGTACGCTCAGGGTGGGGGGGGAGTACTTTCTTCCGGTTGATCACACTCAGCAGCAGGCCGGCGTAGGCCCTGACGGCATCACGCCGTATACCGACAACCGCGTGGCGATCCACCTGCACGGCGGAGATGCGCCGTGGATGGCGGATGGCAATGCGCACCAGTGGTTTATTCCCGCCGGTGAAACAGCACTTTATGCGGCAGGGATGGGCAAGGGCGCGACCTGTGTGAATGTGCCCGATATGCCGGATCCGGGGCCCGGCGCCTATAACATCTACTACCCGAATGCCATGAGCGCGCGCTTGATGTGGTATCACGATCACGCCTCAGGGATTACCAAGCTCAACGCTTATTCGGGGCAAGCTGCCGGTTATCTGCTGGTCGACGGCATCGAACTGAATATGATGGGCGTGTTTCCAACTCCGGGACCACTGCTCAATACCCTGCCTACGCTGGGGGATACGATCCCCTTGATCATTCAGGAAAAAGGTTTTGTGCCCAAGGATATCGCCCAGCAGGATTCGCGCTGGGATGAGACTCACTGGGGTTCTTACGGAGACCTGTGGTTTGCGCACGTGTATGAAACCAATCAGGATCCCAATTCGATCGATGCGACCAATCCGGTCGGTCGCTGGGACTGGGGGCCGTGGTTCTGGCCGGTGTTCCCTGCGCAGTACTCGATTCCGACCGGTGTGTATGGCGATGTGACCCAGACACCTGAAGCATTTCTGGATACGGCGATGGTCAACGGCACGGTCTATCCGACCGTGACGGTAGAGCCCAAGCCCTATCGCGTAATGTTTTTGAATGGCAGTAATGATCGCTTCTTCAATCTGGGATTCTATGTGGCGGACACCACATCTCCGCAGGCGCTGGCGGTACAGGCGGATACCGGCGTGCTGGGCACTGAAGTGCCTATGGTGCCGTTTGAACAGGGGGCGGGCGGCTTACCGACCGCCACCACCTTCCCGATGACGGGTGGGATTATGGGCACAGGCTGGGGCGTGCCTTCAGGTGCGGATCATCCAGCCGGCGTGCCTGATCCTGCCTCTATCGGGCCTGATATCATACAGTTCGGCACCGAAGGCGGCTTCTTGCCTGAGGTGGTGGTGATTCCTTCCACGCCGATGAATTACGAGTACAACCGGCGTAGCGCGACCGTGTTGAGCATGAAGGAGCAGGGCTTGCTGCTAGGTGGCGCGATGCGCGCCGATACGGTGGTGGACTTTACCAACTTTGCCGGCAAGGTGTTGATTCTGTATAACGATGCACCGGCGCCGGCTCCCGCCTTTGATCCGCGCATCGATTACTACACCGGGAATCCTGACTATAGCGGTGCGGGCGGCTCCGAGCCGACCCGTCCGGGCTACGGTCCCAACACGCGCACGCTGATGCGTATCGAAGTGCTGCCTGCGCTGACGGGTGCTCCGTCGAACTGGCGCGGATTGGCCAGTCTGATCTCGGCGTTGCCGGCGGCGTACGCGGCCTCGGGTCAGGAGGCGCCGTTCGTGCCTCAGGCGGCTTATAACTCGGCCTTCGGCACCACCAACACCAACAACTACATCAAGATCAATGCCGGTTCTGCCTTGCAAAACACCGTTTTCTTCGCCCCTACCGGCGCGCAGACCATCACCGGGGTGGCGATGGCGGACGGCGGCAGCGGCTATACCACCATGCCGACGGTGGTGTTCACTCCACCACCTGGCTCGACCGGTTCGGGCGCCTCGGCCGTGGTGGGAACCAGTATCGGCGGGATCATCGTCGGTGATCCGGGTGCTGGCTATGTGACACCGCCGACGGTGGTGTTCAGCGGCGGTACCAAGCCTGACGGCACGGCGGTAGACTGGGCGCTGACGCCTAACTACGCCACGGCGACGGCGGTGTTGAATCCGCTGACCGGCGGCATCAAGAGCGTTGCGGTTGCAGCACCGGTACGGGATCCTCAGACCGGACTGGTTTCGACCAATAACTTTAAAACCATGCCGACGGTCACGTTTGTCGGCGGCGGAGCGACCCGTCAGGGAACGGCCACGGCCAAGTCATCCGGCAAGCTGGTGAGCATCACGCTGACCAATCCGGGTACCGGTTATACCGCTACGCCCTTCGTCACCTTTACCGGCAGTCGCGGCAACGGGGCGGCGGCCAATGTCACCACCAGCCTGACCACGGTGTTGCCGGTGCGCAACAAGGGGATTCAGGAGTTGTTCGATCCGATCTACGGGCGGATGACCGCGACCTATAGCGTGGAATTACCGCTCACCACCGCGCTGACCGCGACCACGGTGCCGGTGGCGTATATCGATCCGACTACCGAGTTTATCAAGGACAACGAGACGCAGATCTGGAAGATCACCCACAACGGCGTGGATACCCATCCGGTGCACATTCATATGGTGAATGTGCAGATCATCAACCGCGTGGGTTGGGATGGCAGTATGAGACCGCCTTATGCCAACGAGCTGGGCTGGCGCGAAACCATACAGATGAATCCGCTGGAAGATATCTATCTGGCGGTGCGCCCCAAGCGCGAAGTGCTGCCGGGCTTTGGTCTGCCCGAGAGCGTGCATCTGATGGATCCTTCACAACCCGAAGGGTCTGCGCTGGGTTTCAGTCCCTTCGATCTGACAGGTTCTCCTATGCCACAAGGCGATGGAATACCGGGCAGCCCGACTTATATTCCGTTTAACCCTAACTTCGGGATGCCGACGGCGGTTCCGGTGGTAAACGCCTACGAGAATTTCGACAACGAATACACGTGGCACTGCCATATTCTGGGTCATGAAGAGTTCGACTTTATGCGTCCGCTGGTGTATCACCCGTTCGACCTGGACTGGATTGCGGGTAGCCCGACGTTCGGTCAGTGGGTGATCCCCGGCACCAATATTCTGGCGGTGCCTGTTGCACCGGCGAATGTGACAGCCACGATCGTTCCGACGGGAGTTCAGGTGCGCTGGACGGATAGTTCGTATTCCGAGTTTCAGTTCAGGATAGAACGCGCGCCGGAATCGGCCCCGGATTCGGGTGTGCCGGGCGTGTTTGCGCCGGTCTTTACCGCGCTGGCGAATGCGACGCGCTATCTGGATACGACGGCGGTCGCCGGTACGCCGTATTTTTACCGCGTGGCAGCGGTCGGCGCCAAGGGAGAGAGCCTCTCGGCGGTAGCGGGGCTGGTTGTTGCAGCGCCAGCGGCAGCGCCGGTTGCCAGCCTGCTTTCGGCAACGGGTCTGACATTGAGCTGGTCAGCGGTGAACGGTGCGACCGGTTACACGGTGTATCAGGATGGCGTGGCGATAGCGCCGGTGGTGGCAGGAACCTCGACAGTGATCGCGGGGCTGACGGCGAATACCGCGTACAGCTTTACGGTGGCGGCAATGAATCCGGGCGGCGCGTCTCTTCAGACGCCTGCGCTGACGGTGACGACGACGCCTGCGACGCCGTCGGCCTTGTTGTCCAGCAGTATCACCACGATAGGCTTTACGCTGAACTGGACGGCAGTGCCGGGCGCGACCAGCTATACCGTGTACCAGAACGGTATCGCGCTGCCGGCTATCACGGCCACAGCCGCAGCCCGAGGCATCGCAGGACTGACGGCGGGTACCAGCTACACCTATACCGTTTCGGCTAACGGGGTGGGTGGTGCTTCACCGCAGTCGGCGCCGCTGACGGTGGTGACGTTGCCGGCGATCCCGGCGGCCCCTACCGCTACGCTGGTGACCGGCACGACGCTGACGTTGAACTGGGCCGCGGTGGTCGGCGCGACCGGCTACACCGTGTATCAGAACGGTGTAGCGTTGCCGGCGGTGGCCGGAGTGGCGTTGAACCGTGCGATTACCGGTCTTGCGGCGGGCACGACCTACAGCTTTACCGTGGCGGCGCTGACCGCAGGCGGTACTTCTGCGGCCTCTGCGGCCTTGTCGGTGACCACGCCGGTGATTCCTTCGGCACCGGTCACACTGACAGCAAGCAATGTCACGGAAACCGGTCTGACACTGGACTGGGCATTGGTTGCCAATGCCACCGGCTATACGGTGTATCAGAACGGGATTGCATTGCCGGCGGTGGCGGGAATCGCGACGACGCGTGTGATCACGGGCCTGACGGGCAATACGACCTATAACTATACGGTCACCGCCAACAATGCGGCGGGCAGTTCTCCTCGCTCCATTGCGGTGGTGGTATTTACCTCCTCCGCACCGACGGCTGCGGCCGTGACTGATACCAGTCTGACGCTGAACTGGGCGGCAGTGGCGGGTTCGACGAGTTACATCGTGTATCAGAATGGTATTGCGCTGCCGCCGGTGTTGTCGGTTAACGGTGCAGCCCCGCTGAGCACGATGAATATCAGCGGTTTAATGTCCGGCAGAAGCTATTCGTTCACGGTGGCGCATACCAATGCGGCCGGCGCATCGGGACAGTCGGCGCCGCTGAATGTGGTGACGCTGCCTGCCACGCCTGCCGCGCCAACCGTGGGTGTTGTGACCAGCACCTCAGCGGTCCTTAATTGGCCTGCGGTTGCGGGTGCGACCGGTTACACCGTGTATCAAAACGGTGTGGCATTGCCTGCGGTAGCGGGTAATGCGGTCAGCACCACGGTGACGGGACTGACGGCGGGTACGCCCTATGTCTTTACTCTGGCTTACACCCATGCGGTCGGTACGTCGTTGCAGTCAGCACCGTTGTCGGTGATCTCAGCCCCGGCCGCGCCGGTGGTGAGTGCGGTCACGAACAGCGGATTGACGCTGAACTGGGCGGCGACGGCCGGTGCGACGGCTTACACCGTGTACCGGAACGGTGTGGCGCTGGCCCCGGTGACCGGCACGACGCTGGCGGTCAGCGGTCTGGCTCCGGGCGCGAATTACAGCTTCACCGTCGCCGCGACGGCGGGGGCAGTGACTTCTTCGCAATCGACGGCGGCTGTCGCGTTGACGATGTCGCCTACGCCAGTTGCTTCGGGTGTCACCGCTTCGGGTGTGACGCTGAACTGGACCCCGGTTGCGGGCGCGACCCGTTACACCGTGTATCAGAATGGTGCAGCGTTACCCGCAGTTGCGGGTACGGCGGTCACTCGTGTTATTACCGGCTTGTCGCCGGGTGTGGCTTACAATTTCCGTGTGGCTTATAGCACAGCGGCCACGGTGCTCTCGTCACCCTCGGCACCGGCTTCAATCGTAACCCTGCCGGTCACGCTGGCTGCACCCACCGCGACGGCGATCACCAATACGGGTGTGACGCTGAACTGGGTAGCTCAAGGTGTCAATGTCGGCGTGAATTCGTACACCATCTACCGGAACGGGGCGGTTCTGGCTCAGGTTCCGGGTACGGCGACCACGTATAACGTGACAGGCCTGACGGCGGCGACCAGCTATAACTTCAGGGTGGCGTATAACAACGCGGCGGGCTTGTCTGCGCCTTCCGCACCGTTGACGGTCTTGACGACAGGGGTTGCGGCACCGGTGCTGGCGGCAGCGCCAACCGCAGCATCGGTGACCAGTACGGGCTTGACGCTGAACTGGACGCCGGTCGCCGGCGCGACGGGTTATGTGGTTTACATGAATGGGGTCATGCAACCTCAGGTTGCGGGCACGGCGGTCAGCAGAGCGATAACGGGTCTGACTTCGTTGAGCAGTTACAACTTCCGCGTGGCGTACAGGAATGCGGCCGGTGTGTTGTCTGCGCCTTCCGCACCGTTGACGGTGGTGACGCCGTAATCCCGGTTGCGGTGAACGGTTAAAGACTCGCGTAGCTAAGAGAAACCGAATGAACAGAAGTGCCAGTCTGTTCATTCGGATGTTGTATTAAGAAAGGATAGGATTTTGAAATTAAAGTTGATTTTATTGAGTGCGCTGGTGTTGTTGTCTGCGCAGGTGTCTGCCAAAGAAGTGCAGCCAGAAAGCGATAAGGATAGATTGAGCTATAGCGTGGGCGTTTACACGGCGAAGAATTTTAAGAAGGAAGGGATGTCGATCGATTCCGACTGGGTGCTCAAGGGGATTACCGATGTGATGGCGGGCGAGAAGCTGAAGCTGTCGGACAAGGAGATTTCCGGGATTATGAACAATCTGGCGTCCGAGTTGCGTCGCAACGGCATTGCCAACCGCCGGGAAGCGGCCGAAAAAAATCTGAAGACCGGGGCGGCGTTTCTGGCGGCGAACAAGCTCAAAGAGGGCGTGGTCACTTTGCCTAGCGGCGTGCAGTATCAGGTGCTGACGGCAGGATCTGGCAAGAAGCCTGCGGATAGCGAAATGGTGGTTTGCAATTACCGTGGCACGTTGATAGACGGCACCGAGTTTGATGCGACCGATGAAGGCAAGCCTTCGACGATCAAGGTGTCGGCGCTGGTGACGGGTTGGCGCGAGGCGGTCAAGCAGATGCCGGCAGGGTCGAAATGGCGGATCTTTATTCCGTCTGCGCAAGCTTATGCCGAGCGCGGAGTAGGCACCGTGATCGGCCCGAACGAGACGCTGATCTTTGAGCTGGAATTGCTGGCTGTTAAGTAAATCGTTGTTTTT
>Ga0208863_1001386_pt1 | contig 15599 bp, 14 predicted proteins | sample RifOxyD3_FD_184040 | JGI IMG/M metagenome (GOLD analysis project Ga0208863, IMG submission 184040) | Soil microbial communities from Rifle, Colorado - Rifle Oxygen_injection D3 (SPAdes) | ecosystem: Environmental > Terrestrial > Deep subsurface > Rock core/Sediment | place: Rifle, Colorado...
TGTTGAAGCGGTCGCGGAACTTGAGCAAAACCTGCCCTGCCATCTTCTTCTGCTGGTGGGTGATGTTCTGTGCTTCACCCGCTTCGCCCATACCGTAACCCTTGACGGTCTTGGCCAGAATCACGGTCGGTTGTCCGGTGTGCTTGGATGCTGCCGCGTAAGCCGCATACACTTTATGAGGATCGTGACCGCCGCGATTCAAACGCCAGATTTCCGCATCCGACATATCGGCAACCATCTCCAGCAATTCAGGGTATTTACCGAAAAAGTGTTCGCGCACATAAGCGCCGTCTTTTGATTTGTAGGTCTGATATTCGCCGTCCACCACTTCCTGCATGCGTTTTTGCAAGAGGCCGCTCTTGTCTTTAGCGAACAGGCGATCCCAATGACTGCCCCAGACCACCTTGATGACGTTCCATCCGGCGCCACGGAACACGCCCTCGAGCTCCTGAATGATCTTGCTATTGCCGCGCACCGGTCCATCCAGGCGTTGCAGATTGCAGTTGATGACAAAAATCAGATTGTCGAGTTTCTCGCGCCCGGCCATGGAAACTGCACCCAGGGATTCCGGCTCATCCGTCTCCCCGTCGCCCAAATAAGCCCAGACCTTGCGTCCGTCTGTTTGTACCAGGCCGCGATGTTGCAGATAGCGCATGAAGCGCGCCTGATAAATCGCCATCAACGGGCCTAAACCCATGGACACTGTCGGGAACTGCCAGAAATTCGGCATCAACCAGGGGTGAGGGTAGGACGACAGGCCGTCGCCTTCGGCTTCCTGACGAAATTTGTACATCTGCTCCTCAGAGATGCGTCCTTCCAGATAGGCGCGTGCGTAGACACCGGGAGAGGAGTGCCCCTGAAAATACACCAGGTCACCGCCGTGCGTTTCAGTCTTGCCGTGGAAAAAATGGTTGAAGGCGACGTCGTACAGAGTCGCAGCAGAGGCGAAACTGGCGATATGGCCGCCAAGTTCGGAGGAATCGCGATTGGCATTTAAAACCAGCGCCATCGCGTTCCAGCGCATTAGCGCGCGTATGCGATGTTCCAGTTCCTTATTGCCGGATGAGCGCTCTTCGTCACCGAGTGCAATGCTGTTGCAGTACGGCGTCGTTGCGCTGAACGGTACGCCAGCACCTGAACTTCTTGCCTTGTCTATCAATTGTCCGAGCAGAAAATGTGCGCGTTCTGCGCCTTCATTTTTCAGCACCGACTCGAGTGCATCCAGCCACTCTTGGGTTTCTTGCGGGTCATAATCGGGTAATGATGCCATCTTTCACTCTCTCACTAAAAGTTATGCTTAACAGAAACTACTCGCGTTCACTCGCCGGTCTTTGCCGGCATGATGTCAGCGATTATGCTGAACAGTTGACTGTTTCTTTTTCTGTCACTAACCACTGGACTTTAACATCGGTCTCTTCTTGTGGAATTTGATGCACTATTTGTAATGCAAATCCGGCGGCGACCAGTGCGGGGCGCTGCGGCGCATCTTGCGTCTGCAACGGTGCCAGCAATTTGTCGTAATAACCTCCGCCGTAACCTAATCTTGCGCCGTCACGACTGAATGCAATTCCGGGCAACAGGACGAATTCTACCTCATTTATGTCAATCAGCCGTTCGCAGCGTTCGATGACGGGTTCGCGTATGCCCCATAAACCGGCTTCCAGTTGTGTTTTAAGGTCATCTATCAGATATAAATCAAGGCGGTTGGTGTGACGAGTGACGCGGGGCAAAACCAGACGTTTGCCGTCCGCCAATACCCGCGCAACCCATAATTCGCTGGCGTATTCGCTGCCGAAATTCATGTAGGCGAGTATTGTATCAGATTGTTTATATTGATTTAATTTAGATATACGTTCGGTGATCGCCGCATTGTCGGCAGCGCGAACCTCCGGCGAAAGCTGTTCGCGTGCTGCGAGGATGGCTTTACGGATGGCTCGTTTTTCAAGTTTCAGCGCCTCAGCTAATGAGCTCATGCTTTGGACTGCGTCGCATCGTTCAGCAGCAAGGCTTGGCTGTATTGCAGAAATTCGTCGAGATGCGACTGAATGATGCTCACCGTAATGGGCAGTTGCAGGGTTTGGTCGTCGTGCACCGCAATATTGCGAAAACCCACCATATGTTTGAGACTTTCGGCTAACGTTAGCGTGATCCAGTTGCCTTGTGCGAGCAGCGCAAATACGTCGCGTGCGCTTTGTGGTACGCCGAGTTTTTCACGGCGGATCAGGTGCTGCCCCATGTCCAGCGCGGCTTCGCAGGCGCGTTGAATGTTCAAGATGGCCGCATCCTGTCGGGTGTAATCGGTCGCAAAAGTGCCCGGGTTGTACGCATATTCTTCGCGTACACGCTTGACGCAGCGTTCTATCGTGGCGGCCTTGTTGATCAGAACGTCATCAGCCATAAATTTTCCCTTCTGTTTCAATGTCGTTTAGCAGCTCTCTGCGTGCGGTATCTAGTGTCGTGTCACGCATAATTAGTCGTATATCTTATTTTAAATTTATCAATAAAAACAATTAACTATGCCGATTTATTATGCGACATTTAACGCGTGACGCGACACTAGTGCGGTTTTTTCGCTCAGTATCGCAGTTTCAAATAGCGCTGCCCGCAGATCCTTCGACCACCAGCATTCACCCGTGGTGATAATCTGGTATTGCATTACCGTTGAAGCGGCACGCAGGTCGAGTAAGTCTACCGGACATTTCGCCAGATCAGCTAATTTGCCAGACAGTTCCCACAGTGCTAAAGGCTCCGCATATCCTGCGACCAGCACTGCCAGATCAAGGTCGCTTTCATGTCTTGCCGTTCCCTGAACCCGACTACCGAAGGCATAAACGGCCAGCAGATCAGGTACGCAGTTTTGCAGGGTTTGCACGATGATATCGCGGTTCAGGATAACGGGGAGAGGATTGTTCATCACGCACCAGCCACTAACATGGCTTCTATCGCATGCCAGTTTTTGTCTGTCACCATGACGAAGCGGCAGCGTCCATCGGATAATTCAGCCCAAAGGCCGCCGACCAGCCGGTCATCTTCGGCTTCTTTCCAGCGATCAGCGCCTTTATATTCCACGATGAGTATCGTGCCATCTGTCAGTTGGCACAGGAAATCAGGGTAGAAGCGTCCATCCGCTTTTTGCAGGAAGAACGAGCAGCCTTCCTTGCGTACCAGATTGCGCACCCAGAAACTGATCCGGCCCTTCTGTGCCTGAATATCCAGCCAACACGCACATTCAAATTCTTCACGACTATCGAAGTCGCCGATGCGCCCGTAATAGTGTTTGCGAAAATCGAACTGACCGAAACGACCATCGTAGTCACGGCTGGGCGCATAGCCTTGCGGGTGAAACTCGAAGCAATAGCGCTCATCCACTGCCACGCGCGTTTCATTTTCTGCGCCAAACAAGGTTTGCTGATAAGCCTGTTTGACGGCTGCGATGCGCAGCGCTTTTATGCGCTGTTCCAGCAACAGCCGGATCAGGAATTTTTGCCGATTGGCGCGCCCCGGATCGTAAGCTGGACGACCCAGCAGTTCGTTAAGCCAATGTGCGACAAATGCCTGTTTGCTGGCGTGGGTAATGGATTGTTCAGGCAGATTGCGACACAGCCACGCCGCCAGTTTCACCGCATCCCAATTGTCCGGGCGATAGGCAAAGGCAAAGCCCAAGTCACGTTGCAGATCGGCGATGAAGCGCGCGGTCATTTTGCCTGCATCGTCCACGTCAATGGCGCCGCCTTCGGATGCCTTGAGCGCCGCATTCAGTTCAGCCAGATTGCCCTGTGTCGGCGCTGCATCGTAGCAGGATAAATCCCAAGGATAATCAAGCACTTCTGGATCATCGAAAAGCGTGAGTTCGCCCTGCATGAACAGCGCCATTTGCGGCACGGCAAAGCGTGCGCCCAACTCGGCGGGCGTATAGAAAAATTCCACCGCCGTGGTGCGGCTGGCGACCGCTGCCTGTCCAATGGCGGCTTTTGCGGGTTCGCTTTGTACCGCCTGTTCGACGCTTTGCTGTTCTGCCTCGCTCAACGGCTGTGAAATGGTCAGTGCTTGCACCTTGTCATCCCAGCTAATTTTGCTGCGCACCGCCTTGGGGATGCTTTTCAAATCGGGCTTTTCCGGCAGTGCAATCACCACCGGATGAATCACGATCCGCCCCGCGTTGCCTTCAAGATCGAGCGGCCTTTGCTGTTGTTTCGCCGCCTGCACGAATTCCGCCGCCGCGTGGCGATCAAAGCCCGCGCCCTGCACCAGCCGGTCGCGCAGCGCGGATGCGGTTTCGGCAAAATTGCGCGACACCACAAACGCATAAGACTGATTCAACGCCTGACTGGTACGCCGCCGGGCATCCGGTTGGCGCAATACGCGCCCCAACAACTGTTCCACCGAAGTGGCTGAATGCAGCTCGGCCATACTCACCAGAATGTAGGCCGACGGACAGTCCCAGCCTTCCGCCAGCGCCTGTTGCGTGATGACGAATTTGACCGGACAGGCTGAATCGGCGATGCCGCGCAGATACGCAGCATCCACTTTTTCCAGCCCTCTTTCGTCGCCGGTGGCGATGATGATTTCATCTGACGGTACGCGATGGTTCTCGATGAGTTCATGTTTAACGCGTTCCACATCCAGCGTCTCGATGCCTTGTCTGCGTTTTTCTGCCTGTATCAACACCAGCGGACGCAGATAAGCCGCGCCCTGGCGCGCCTCCTGTTCAGCCAGCGTTTGCAACTCGCTGCGCCGTGCCAGCGCATCCGCCAGACATTGCTGCCAGTTCGGTTCGGACTCCAGCATGATCGGCAGCTTAATCATCTCCTCCGCTTTCAACTCGGCGGCGGAAACACTGTGCAGCACATTGCTGGGTGTTTGTTCGGTATCCGGCGTGGCGGTCAGCTCCAGAATTCCGCTCGGACGAAAATCGGCAAAAGTCTTGAATGACAGCGGCGTGCGGTTGTTATGCGCCTCATCCACAATCACAAACGGGCGACGTAAGCGCAGCACATTCGCCAGCGAATACGGCGTAGTCTCGCCGTCGTTATCGTGAATTTCGCGCAGCGATTCGTTTGCCCCCTCGCCCGCAGAGCGGGAGAGGGAACGGGCGTGGCGAGTTTCAGGCTTGTTTACCTCTCCACGACCGTTCAGCAATTCGGCGCGTTGCGCCGGTGCAAGATGCTCGAAGTGATGCATCAGCGCACCGCTCGATTGATAGACTTTTAACCACTCGGTATCTTCGCGGCGGAACGCCTGCACTGTCGCCACGATCACCGTGGTGGATGTTTCCAGCGTGGCGCGCGTCACATTTTTCGCCTCATCCAGCTCCAGCACGGTCAGCGGTCCGGCTTCCTTCAAGGCGGCGTGATAGGGGTGTTGCGGGTTGCGCAAGGCTTTCAGCGTCTGATCGCGTATCGCCTTGGAGGGCACCAGCCACAAAATCACGCTGTGTTCGCAGCGCAATAAATGCGTGTTAATCAGCGCCACACTCTTCGCCGCCAGCCAGGTCTTGCCGCCGCCGGTCGGCACGCGCAGACAGAAATAGGGCATGTCCGATGAAAATCCCGCGATGGGTTGATACTTGCTGCCCTCACCCCATAACTCGCGCGTCGTCTGATAAAACGCGGTATCGGCATCGCCCAGTTGCAAACAGGCGCGGAAATAAGTCTCGACACTGTCGAGCACCGATTGCTGGTAAAGCTTGGGAAGAAAAGAGGTCATTGGTTTGGAAGGCGATCTACCCAGTAATCCGGGCGACGATGTTGATGAGAAACAGTCATTACCCACACTTCATTACCTTGCAGGGAATAACGCAAAGTATATGAAAAAGAAGTCATCACATAACGCCGCACCTCGCCCAACTCAATTGGGAATAACAAGGGGGTGCGGGCAATTTGCAGCGTGGCTTTGCGCACTTCATTCCTGAAACGTAATCCAAGTCCCGGTTGCTGTGCTTGAAACCACTCACAAGCATCATTCAATTCGTCTTTGGCCGCGTTAGAAAAATGAATACCCATTATTCGTTACCGAAAATCTCATCGAATGGGATGAGTGCCATGCGTCCCTCGGTACACGCCTGCACTCTGCGTACTGCCTCCTCCGCCCAGACACGATCAATGTCAGCATCTGACTTATCCAGACTTTGCATGATTTGCTCGACGATTTCATAGCGCTCGGCTGCTTTTAACTGCAAAGCCATACTAATAATTTCCAGTTTTCCCATTTCTGTCTCCTCATAAAAATTATCTCGAACTCTACACCGCCAACGCGTAAGGAGTTTGCTTGAAGACGATATTTTCGCGATGTAGACGTGCCGCGCCCAAACGGCAGGCTGCGGCATAGATTACTTTTGATCCGTCAAAAATTTCAAGCAAATCAAATGCTTGTGATGTTAGCACGTTGCCACCCGCTACCGATTTGTCCTTGAGGATGCCGTTATACAGCAGGTAAATTGCGCGGCCTTGGTGGATGCCTAACAGTGGCGATAGCTCGTAGGTCGGGTTAGCATAGCGTAACCCGACATTCGGCTCTTGCGTCGGGTTACGCTCTGGCGAGCTAACCCGACCTACCTTCTGCACCCAACCTGTTCCGGTCTCGACAAACCAGACAAATTCCGCCAGTTGCGCATAGCTCACATCGTCACGAATCTGCCCTTCGGCAGTGAATAGCGGTTGTTTGGACAAGGTGCAAAACTGGAATCCGCCGCCAAGTCCTTCAACCCATTTCTCCCCTCCCACGCTTGCGGGGGAGGGGCTGGGGGAGAGGGCACCTTTGCCATAACCGTTGCTGACGCGCCGCACCCGTTCCGCAGTCACGTTTTGCGCAATGTGTTCGTCCATCTCCACCAGAATAAAGCGACGATTGCCGCCGTCTTCAGCGTTCTGTTTCAACACCGCATGGCCTGTCGTGCCGGAACCGGCAAAGGAATCAAGGATCAGGGAATCCTTGTCGGTGGCGATTTGCAGGATGCGCTGCAATAGTCCAACAGATTTGGGTGTTTCAAAAGTTGCAGAGCTACCAAGTATTTCAATAACAGTTTTCGTAGCTAAATCGGTTGTGCCAACCTCTTCAGCTTTCCACAATGTTTCTGGTGTGAGTCCACGACGGGCCTCGTTAAGGAATTTTTTTTGGCGCGGTACGTTGTTTCCTGTTTGCCCGAAATAGATACGATTATCTGCAATCAACTCATCCAATTTTTGTTGCGTAAATCGCCAACAATTTCCATGCGGAGGGTCTATTTGTCGCCCCCCGGGGGTTGTGATTGAGTAGAACTGTGATGCCGTTCCATGGCCTGCTTGAGCCGTAATTGCTACAGATTGCCACGATCCTCTAGGGTCATTATCGGGATTTTTATGTCTATCTATAACATCTTGGCTGATTGGAAGTTCGCCTCTTGTGGACTCAAACTGAGAGACATTTCTGGCAAAACACAAAACAAAGTCATGTTTAAACGAAAAAGCTCTTCGGTTTTCCCTCGTCGTGCGTTTTTCCCATACGAATGTGGCAACAAAATTTCCCGCGCCGAAAATCTCGTCCATCAACAGCCGTAAGGTCGCCACTTCGTTGTCATCTATCGAAACAAAAATCGCGCCGTCGTCTCGTAAAAATTGCTTTAATAATAACAATCTGGGGTACATCATGCACAGCCAGCGGTCGTGGCGATCCAAGGTCTCACCTTCACGGCCTACCACTTCGCCCAGCCAGCGTTTGATTTCTGCACTGTTGACGTTGTCGTTATAAACCCAGCCTTCGTTGCCGGTGTTGTACGGCGGATCAATGTAGATGCATTTTACCTGCCCGGCATAGCGCGGCAACAGGGCTTTGAGCGCATCGAGGTTGTCGCCCTGGACGATGAGATTTTCTCCCGCATTCCCCTCTCCTGGCCTGTCGGCCACCCTCTCCCCAGCGGGGAGAGGGGATGGGGGAGAGGGGCAGGATAGTTCCGCGACCGGTTCAAGTAAACGGAACGGCACTTCCTTGTGATGTTTGACGACGGCTTCTTTGCCGATCCAGTTGAGTGTGGGCATGGGTTATTTATAGTTGGTTTTTTTCGTCAAGAAATTTATCTGTGATCATTTTGCCGGCGCCGGCAAAATGATACTCACGCTCACACCCGATCAACCCAATAGTTCGGTTCACGATGCTGGTGTGCAACTGCAATCACATAGAGGTAATCACTTTCAACCGAATACAGTAATTTGTACGGAAAACGACTTAACGTCAGGCGTCTTATTTCGCCAATTTCCAATGCGCAGGAGAGAGGCCAATTACGCAAGCGCGGCAAAGAATTCCTCACTTCACGACGAAATTCTTTGCCGAGATAGGTCGCTTGTCGTTGGTAGTAGCGTTCTGCTTCTTCAAACTCCAGCTGCGCTTCAGGTGAGAACACAATTTTCATCAGAATTCGCCGAAGATTTCTTCGGCAGGAATGCCTTGCACTTTCCCTGCCCGGTGCGCAGCCAAACGGCGCACCGCCTCTTCCTGCCAAATGCGATCAATTGCGGGATCTGGCCGGTCAAGGCTGTGCAATATCTGATCAATCAGCTCGAATCGCTCAGCCGGATCAAGTTTTAAAGCCAGCTCGGCGATTTCCTGTGCTCCCATTTCAATCTCCTTGCGATAATGGATACGGTTTTAACCCAAAAACAAGCGGTACGCCGGGTTGTCGGTCTCGTCGTAGTAGGGGTAGCCTAAGGCGTTGAGGAATTCGCTGAACTCTGCCTTATCCTGACGGGGAACTTGCATGCCGACCAGCACGCGGCCGTAATCCGCGCCGTGATTGCGATAGTGGAACAGACTGATGTTCCAGCTGTGATTCATGCTGTTTAAAAACTGCATCAAGGCACCCGGGCGTTCCGGAAACTCGAAGCGAAACAGAATTTCGTCTTTCGCTTCCGGCGCATGGCCGCCGACCAGATGACGCAGGTGCAGCTTGGCCATCTCGTTGTCGGACAAATCCAGTGTAGGCAAATCATGGCCTTGCAACTTGTCGACCAGCTCGGCTGTTTCGGCCTGATTTCTGACCTGAATGCCGACAAATACCCGCGCTGCCTTAGGGTCGGCAAAGCGGTAGTTGAATTCGGTGATGTTGCGTTTGCCCAGCAGGGTGCAGAACTTGCGGAAACTGCCCGGCGTTTCGGGTATGGTCACGGCTAGGATTGATTCGCGTTTTTCCCCGATGTCGGCGCGTTCGGCAACGAAGCGCAGCCGGTCAAAATTCATGTTCGCGCCGCAGGCGATAGCAACTAAGGTTTCATTCTTGAGTCCTTCGCGCGCCGCATACAGTTTTGCACCGGCAATCGCCAGGGCGCCTGCAGGTTCCAGTATCGATCGGGTGTCTTCAAACACGTCCTTCAAGGCGGCACAGGTCGCATCGGTATCCACCAGAATGATTTCATCGACCAGTTTGCGGCACAGACGCAGTGTTTCTACGCCGACTTGTTTGACGGCCACGCCATCGGCGAACAGTCCGACATGATCCAATACGATGCGTTTTTTAGCCTTGATGGAACGATCCATCGCGTCGGAATCCACCGGCTGCACGCCGATGATCTTGATGTCGGGCCGCAAGGCCTTGACGTAAGCGGCCACGCCGGAAATCAGCCCGCCACCGCCGATCGCACAGAAAATGGCGTGAATAGGCTTAGTGTGCTGACGCAAGATCTCCATGCCTATGGTGCCTTGTCCGGCGATCACATCGGGATCGTCGTAAGGGTGGACAAAGGTCATGCCGTTTTGTTGTTCGAGTTCCAGCGCGTGGGCGTAGGCGTCGGAATAGGAATCGCCGAACAGCACCACTTTTGCACCGCGACCCGATACCGCCTGGATCTTGATCTGCGGCGTGGTGGTGGGCATGACGATGACGGCTTTGCAGCCTAATTTTTGCGCGGACAGCGCCACGCCCTGGGCGTGATTTCCGGCGGAGGCCGCAATCACGCCGCGCTTTAACTGTTCGTGGCTGAGCTGCGCCATTTTGTTGTAGGCGCCGCGCAGCTTGAAGGAAAACACCGGTTGCATGTCTTCTCGCTTGAGCAGTACCGTGTTGCCGATGCGCGCGGTTAAATTCGGCGCGACTTCCAGCGGGGTTTCAATCGCCACGTCATAGACGCGGGCGTTCAGGATGCGTTTTAAATAACCGTTCATGTTGTCGTCGTGTTGATTTGCTTTTCAGTCGTGCAGATTAGCATAACGGGCATGACATTATGAATTTTTCATGCCCGTTTCCCTGAGCGTGTTTGTTGCCGACTTGTCGGCTTTACAAACACGGCCTACTCCTTGCGGGTACTCTACAATCCTGATGAAAAAACTAGCCATTCGACTAGGCTGTCACAGTACGCCAGCCTAGTCGCTGGTTATCTCCCGCTTGCGGGGAGAGCGTAGCGAGGGGGGCGCAGCCATGCAAACGAGTTGCTACGCAAATTTACGTCGAATGCGTGCTTTATCCCTTGCGAGCCTCGGCAAAATCGGTTCAAATGCAATGCATGGAAAAACAACATGGCATTATCATTCAGACACAGGTGAAATACCTGCCCGATCAGTCAGACGAGTCGGCTGATCGTTTTGTATTCTCATATACCATCGGCATTACCAATCTGGGCACTGTAACCGCCAGACTGATCAGTCGTCACTGGGTGATCACCGATGCGTTCAACCACGTGCAGGAAGTGCGCGGTCAGGGGGTGGTCGGCGAGCAACCCCTGTTGCGCCCCAATCAGAGCTTTGAATACACCAGTGGCACCGCGCTGGCGACTCAGGTGGGTACCATGCGCGGCAGTTATCAGATGCGCACCGACGATGGTGATGATTTTGAAGTCGAAATTCCTGAATTTGTCCTGAGCGTGCCGCGTGTTTTGCACTAATTTTCCTTTGCGTCTATCGCTGGCGATGTTGCCGTTTCTGGCAGCGTGTACCGTTGCACCTAAACCGCAGATAGCTCTGCCGACTTGTATTCCCGCTCCGGTCGTGCCGCCTGTTGTACCGATCGCCGCTGCGCCATTTTCGGTCAGCAAGTGGGAAATGTTGCCGGATTGGCAGAGCGTGAATTTAAAGCCGAGCTGGGACGCTTTTATACAAGGCTGCCGCACGCTGAAAAATAAGCGTGAATGGAAAGACGTATGCACTCGGGCCGATGAGTTGAACAAACCGGACAATGAGTCGCTGCGCGGTTTTTTTGAAGAGGCGTTCACGCCTTATCAGGTATTCAATCCGGACGGCACCGATTATGGACTGATTACCGGTTACTACGAGCCTAAACTGGCTGGCAGCCGGGTTAAAACGACACGCTTTAAATATCCCTTGTATGCCGCGCCGGATGATCTGCTGACCATTGATTTGTCTGAAGTTTATCCTCAATTGAAAGATTTGCGTCTGCGCGGCCGGTTGGAGGGGCGTCGCATCGTGCCTTATTTCAACCGCGCGGAAATCGACGAGGGGCGCGGTGCACTGCGCGGGCGTGAATTGTTTTGGGTGGAAAATGCCGTCGATCTATTTTTTCTGCAAATTCAAGGATCAGGACGTATAGAGTTGGCAGACGGGCATCTGGTTAAGGTGGGTTACGCCGACCAGAACGGTCGCCCCTATATTTCTATCGGAAAAAAGCTGATCGAGATGGGCGAACTCAAAGCGGAACAAGCGTCTATGCAGGGGATTAAGCACTGGGCGGAGCAACATCCGGCGAAACTGGCGGCACTGCTGGAACAAAATCCCAGTTATGTATTTTTCCGCGAGTTGCCGGAAGGGCTCTCTGCACCGCTGGGCGCTTTAGGTGTTCCGTTAACCGAGCAATACAGCATTGCGATCGATCCCCGCACTATCCCGTTGGGTTCGCCGGTGTTTTTGTCTACCACTTTTCCTAATACGGCTGACCCGCTCAACCGCTTGATGCTGGCGCAAGATACCGGCGGGGCGATTCGGGGCGCGGTGCGAGCCGATTTCTTCTGGGGTTTCGGTGATCAGGCCGGTGCGCAGGCCGGACGCATGAAGCAGCGCGGCCAAATGTGGGTACTGTTTCCCAAAGGCGCAGAACCTGCACTCAATTGAGGTGGCGGATTCAACTCTGAAGTGCAGCTTTTGTAAGTGGCGCGCTCAAGAACCAACCGCTAAAGTACCCGTCTATTGAAATGCCGGCTAAAGGGGAGACTCACCCAATGGGTGCAGCAAAAAACGCACCAGCCATTATGAAACTAACGTGCACGGGAAAGTGACCACCCCTGATAATGAAACTCTTTGGCCTGCCTGTCTGCCGACAGGCAGGCCAAAGAGCAAGGGGTACGGTTCGTCGCTGCGCGAGTTTACGTTAAAACGGCCGTTCAATCCGCCTTCGGCAGGCGGATCAACTCGTGTGCAATAGATACTGAAGCCAGTACCGCGCCGAATACGGCCAGTGGACGTTCTTGCTGAATTTCTGCATACCTCTGGAATCTACGATCCTTCGGCATGCAGTTCCCTTCGGACGATTTCGGCACAGGCTACTGCTCTTTACAATGCTTAAAACGCCTGCCGCTGGATCAGTTCAAGATCGACCAGTCTTCCGTGCGGTCGATGCCAGCGACAAAGCCATCGTCAGCACCATCATTTCGATGGCAAATAGTTTAAACTTGCAAGCCATCGTAAAAGGGGTGGACACTGAAAAGCAGCAGCAACTACTGTTCAACAAGGGATGCACGCACTATCAGGGCTATCTGTTCGGCAAACCGATACCGATCACGCGCTTTGAGGACACCTGCGGCAGCGCACTTGATCTAGAGAACACAACTAATTGATTAAAAATCAATTTATTTATACAAGCTGGATTAACAGCCGCATGTTCAGTATATTTTTCGCATCCCCTTAAGAAAATCCGTTTCATGCCGATTAGACTTGAGCGGGGTGTATCCTAAGATTTTTTGAGTTGAATTAATTTTTCAGAGGTTATGATGAAAACATGGTGGAATGCATTATCGATTCGTAGCAAATTGCAACTCCCCATTCAGTTGCTGTTGTTGACCGTCATCTTGCTGGTGCAAAGCTTTGCGCTCAACCGATTCGAGAACCATGTCATTTCAGGTGCCATCCACAATGCGAAAGTCGGTGCAGACGGCGTATTAAATGGACTCAACATGCTGATGATAAACGGTATCATCAGCGATGCCGCGCAGCGATCACTGTTTGTCGAAAAAATGTCCGCCACCGAACAGGTGACCGAACTGCGTATCTTTCGTAGTCAGCATGTAGCAAATCAGTACGGGCCGGGCCTGCCTTCCGAACAGCCTAAAGATGAGTTGGATACGGTCGCTTTAAATACGGCAAACATACAAGTTCAACAGTCAGAACACGATGGACGCCATACACTTCGCGTCGTCATGCCATTCGTAGCCCAGACTAATTTTCGCGGAACAAATTGCCTGATGTGCCACAGCGTGCCGGAAGGCACGGTCACAGGAGGTGCCAGTATTACGCTGGATCTGACCGATGAGTTCAATTTAATTTCAACGGTCAACTACTGGGTATGGGCACTACAACTGGCTTTACAAATACTCCTGTACTTTTTAATCGGACGACTGATAGCGCGTGTCACCGCACCGATTTTGCACTCGGCAGATGTCGCCAATCACATCGCAGCTGGCGAACTATCCACGGCCATTACGGTGAGCGGCGAGGACGAGGTGGGACGGCAACTCATAGCGATGCAGACAATGCAAACCGCCTTAATAGATATTGTGAATGAAATCAAGATGATCGTGCAAGCGGCGGTGCGCGGGGATTTCAGCGTCAAAATGAATATGAACGGCAAGGTGGGTTACACCAGGGAACTTGCCGGGTTACTCAACCAGTTAACCGAAACGGTAGACATCGCCTTCAAGGACACCATACGTGTGACCCAGGCGTTGTCCCGGGGCGATTTAAGCCAGAAGATCACCAAGGAATATTCAGGCGCGTACAACGAAGTGAAAATCAGCGTCAATACTACGGCGGACTCCCTGAATAAAATCGTGGCTGAAATCAAGCACATCGTCGAAGCGGTCGCTGTACACGGAAACTTCAACGCCAAGATGGAACTGAGCGGTAAGGCCGGCTACCCCAGAGAACTATCCGAACTGCTAAACCAACTCTCCTCCATCACTGAGGCTGGATTAAATGATGTATTGCGCGTGGCGCGCGAATTAGCCAGCGGCAATTTAACGCAGAACATCACCAAAGAGTACCCCGGAACATTTGGCGAAATGAAGTCAGGCATGAACAGCACCGTCACCCACCTGAAAGAGCTGGTAGGCCAAATCAAGGAGGCCACCGACACCATACACAACGCTGCCCGCGAAATCGCCGCAGGTAACGTCAATCTGTCGCGACGCACCGAAGAACAAGCATCTAATTTGGAAAAAACCGCCTCAAGCATGGAGCAAATCACCTCCACGGTAAAACAGAATGCCGAAAATTCCCGGCAGGCCAACCAACTCGCGGCAGGGGCCTCCGCTGTCGCGGTAAAAGGAGGGGATGTAGTCAATGAAGTGGTACAGACGATGTCCTCCATCAGCGACAGTTCGAAAAAGATTTCAGAAATCATCAGTGTGATCGACGGCATCGCCTTTCAGACCAATATTCTCGCGTTGAACGCAGCCGTGGAGGCGGCTCGCGCCGGCGAACAGGGGCGAGGCTTTGCTGTCGTGGCCACCGAAGTACGCAATCTGGCACAGCGCAGCGCGCTGGCTGCAAAGGAGATCAAAATATTGATCAACGATTCAGTAGAGAAAGTCTCCGTCGGCACAGAACTGGTCGACAAGGCTGGCAACACGATGAACGAAGTCGTGACCGCTGTGAAACGCGTGACCGATATCATGGCGGAAATTACCGCAGCCTCGACTGAACAAAGTATAGGGATAGAACAGGTCAATCAGGCGATCACGCAAATGGACGAAGTCACCCAGCAAAATGCCGCCCTGGTAGAAGAGGCTGCTGCAGCCGCAAAGTCTATGGAGGAGCAGGCGCGAAGCCTTGCTGCGGCGGTATCGGCGTTCAAAGTAAACGATGGCAGCGGGGTGGCTCTTCGTACGCCGGTGCATAAACTGGTTGTCGCCAGCAAAGCCGGCAGATTTTAATCAAAATTACCTTCAAAACTAATCAACCGCTATCGTCAACAAGTGTAGGCTTAAAAGTCAAAACCAACTTCGCCGATGGCAGACCGGTCGCTGTTTACCTTTCTTGTCTTACCAAAAAAGGAAGTCGCCCCCAGCTTGCCGCGCCTGTAGCGTGCCCCTGGTAACCGAAAACAGCGGGGCGGGGCTGCGCAACTCGCCCTGATTGGACACACAAAACGCGTCCAACTGCGAAGCTCAAACAGTGTTGGCTCAGCCAATTATTGTGTTATTTGTTTCGCCGAAACTATTGCAATGCTCTGCATCGCAATATGTTTTCGCATTAACCTACTTCCGGCAGTTGACACTGTAAAACTAGCCGCTAAAGTACGCAGCTATTGAGATTCAGACTATCGGGGAGTGTCACCAAATGGGTGATGCAAAACATGCTATCGTCAAACGCATGGAGCCGATGATTGTCGATACGCCGGGTGGGCGAATTCATGTGCAGTGGGATAGCGACTCCAGTGCCACGCCGAATGGTCAGTTGACGTTCTTTGCTGA
>Ga0208863_1001387_pt1 | contig 15598 bp, 9 predicted proteins | sample RifOxyD3_FD_184040 | JGI IMG/M metagenome (GOLD analysis project Ga0208863, IMG submission 184040) | Soil microbial communities from Rifle, Colorado - Rifle Oxygen_injection D3 (SPAdes) | ecosystem: Environmental > Terrestrial > Deep subsurface > Rock core/Sediment | place: Rifle, Colorado...
TCGGCGATGGGGATGAATTGCCCGGGCGGCACCACCCCTCTTTCCGGGTGCTGCCAGCGAATAAGCGCTTCAAGTCCGACGACCTTACCGGTACGGCAATCCACCAGGGGCTGATAGTGAAGAAAAAACTCCTGTCGCTCCAGGGCACGACGCAGCTCTCCTTCCAGTGTCAGCCATTCCAAGACGGCGTCATTCATTGAAACCGAGAAATACTGATAGGTGTTTTTTCCCTTGGCCTTGGCCTGATACATGGCGATGTCGGCGTTCTTGATCAATGTCTCAGCATTGTCTGCATCAAGAGGGAACAGGGTGATGCCGATACTGAAGGAGACATAGACTTCATGGGCTTCCAACATAAAGGGTGTGGTAAGGGAATGGATCAGGCGTCTGGCAACAATCGCCGCATCGTTCTGCTCTCTGATATGCGGCAGGATGATGGTGAATTCATCGCCGCCGAGCCGGGCAAGCATGTCAGAGTCGTGGTCCGGATCTAAACGCGCAACAATATCGGAATCGCGCAGTCCATCCTCCATGCGTCTCGCAACCTGCTGCAGCAACAGATCGCCAATCTTATGCCCCAGGGTATCATTGATCCGTTTGAAATTATCAAGATCAATAAAGAGCAGAGCCAGCAGCCGCTTTTCCCTTCTTGCCCGGGACAGAGACCGCTTGAAATAATCCAGGAACATGACCCGGTTCGGCAGGCAGGTAAGAGAATCATGGTAGGCAAGACGGCGGATCTGTTCCTGTGATTCCCGAAGGTTAGCATTGGCGGCGGAAAGCTCCTCGGTGCGCTGTTCAACCCGTTCTTCCAGTTCGTTGTACAGCCGGGCGTTGCGGATGGCGATGGCAGACTGGTTTGCAATGGTTTCCAGGAGGTTGATGTCTTCCTTGGCATAAAAATCACCGGATAATTTTTCGCCAAGGATCAAGACCGCTGAAAGCTTGTCGTCAATAATGATGGGTACGACAATTTCGCCCATGAAGGTGCGGAGTTCGGAGCGGATCGCCTCGATGTCCTCCACCGGGGCTATTTTGTCGAGCTCCTCCTCAACGAGGATACTCTTGGTGTTCTCCAGAAGCCGTACCATTCGTGAGTCTTGTTCAGAAAATGAAAAACCCATGCGAGAGGAAAAATCTGGCGGAGGCGATGCATCGGGGGTTGAAAATCTGCAGTAAACATGCTGATACACGCCTTTTGTTTCAGAAAGAAGACAGGCGTTATGCAGGTTCAATATCGAAAAGACCCGGTCAACAATCAATTGATTGGTGGATTCCAGGTCCGTTGTCAGGGCAAGCTCCCGGCTCAGTCCTTGAATAGCATTATAGTAATCATATTTCGTTCGATAAAATATCTTATCCAGGAAGGCATGGATTTTTTGCTTCAACGGGTCAAAGAGCAGGGCAATGATAATGGCGGCCGCCAATGTCACACCATAGGAACTTTCACCAAGGAAGGCTGCGAACACACTCGCCAGCCCAAGGATAAGAATGAGAAACACCCCGGTCAGGAGACCGGCTGACAGCGAGTAGACAAGGGCCTTTTTGAAAATGAGGTGGAGGTCCATCAACCGGTAGCGAAAAATTGCAAAGGTCAGGGTGAAAATGTACACCACGATACCGAAGTTATAAACCGGATAGGAGACGTTCAGGTGAAAAATGGGAAGTAAGGTGAATGTTCCTCCTGCAAAGCCGAAGGAGAAAGCAAAGATGATATAGAGAGTCTGAAGGCGAACACCGCCCCTCGCCTCTTTAAGAAAGAGGCAGAGTTCCAGGTAGCTCAAAACAACGTTGGCAAGATAAAAGAGGATAGCTGTCCCATAGAGCAAGCTAAACTCGGGATATTTAATACCGTAGACCAACCTGATTCCGTTGATCGCGTAATCGGTACCAAAGAGAACAATAATTATAACAGCCGCTGTTGCGAATGAGCCATAGATGATCGCGGTGCGCTGCTTCCGACAAAAATGCGCGACCATGAGATAAAACGATGGCCCGATAAAGATGCCGCCGGCACTTGCCACCTTCCAGGCCAGGATGGCCTGGGCATCGGTTTGGGCTATCCCGGCGAAAAAACAGCCAAAACCCCAAACCGCCACCATGACATTAAACAGGAGGAGGAGATGATGCAACCGCTCTCTGCCGAAATACACGGTTACCGCAGAGAGCAGCACGCAAGAAATCCCGACTGATAACCCTGCCAGGGCAAAAAAATTCATAATGGCATGATGGCGTTAAAGAGATGGTGGTTCCGGAAAAGATGCGTACTCTCACCCCGGGCAATGGGTTTTCTAACAGGACAACTCAGAATATCTCTTTGATCTGTCATAGAGAAAACAAAATAGATACAGATAACAAGGGATCGGAGTGAATGTGCTGATGGAGTTTACAACTGTAATGCGATCAAAGCAACCAATGTTAAGACCCGTACATTTCTCCTCTGCTTCCTGCAATGGTTGCATAAATAAAAAAAAATTGCCAATCTGGTAACGAAGGATTCGCAAAAGACCGGCAAAAAGAGAAGAAAACCTGCCAACCATCAGTACATGAGGGGGCGCACCTTGGCCGATAAGGTAATCAGGCTCAACTACTCGACAGCACAGCGTTTCCTGAAAGACTTTCAGGGAATACGGGACGGCCGGTTTATCCTGGCCACCGCAGCCGAACTGCCGCTTAGCACCGGGCTCGTCCTGGAGTTGCACCTGCCGGCAATCACCGAGCCCTTCAGGCTGACCGCCACGGTGGCCAGAATCATCAGCAGCCGCGCCCCCGGCAAAACCCCGGCCGGCGTCCTTTTGCACATCGGCCCAGAAAACAGCGAAGAGCTGAACCGTCTTGCCGAAACAATCGGTACGCATGCCGCCTTTCGCGTCCCCCGAGACACCATGCCTGCGACCGGAGCCACCGACGACCGCACCCTGCCCATGGAGTGGCTCCGGCAGGCGGTCACCCAACCAGAGGCGAAGCCGCCGGCCGAATCCGAGGAATCGATCACGCCAACGCCACGCGCCCAGGAAAAGAAAATTCTGTCGGCCGAAGAGCGCGCCAAAGTGAAACCGGTAGCCGATTTTGTCATGGCGTTGACTAAGGCGATGCTGCGCAGCGGCTATTACGACCCGGAGCACCCGGCCAGCAAAAACGCCAAACATGGCCTCTACGCGACCTTTCAGCGCAGCTTAGGCAACGCCACTGAGATCATGCTGGCCCGCACCGACCGCTCCGGCGGCGAGACCGACTTCCTGGTGACCGGCGTCCTTGAGGAACCTTTAACCATCAAAAACATGGTCGGCGGCGGCATGGCGGAACTCTTTCTGCCGAAGCTCAGGGAATACTTCAACCGCAAGTCTTTGCTCAGCCTGGCCATCAAGAAACAGATCACGGCCGAACATTTCAACAGTTTCATCGACATCATGTGCGACCCCCGGTCCGACCGGGTAGGCGGCGAGGCAGCCGGCCGGCAGTTGACCGCCTCACTCGTGGCGCAGGGCATCGACGAAATCTCCACGGTTTTTCTTGACGATCTGCTGGCGCTGGATGTCGCCCTGCCCTGGCGGGTGGAAATGGCCATCCAGCGGCTAGCTAAGGACCTCAAGGTTCTTCCCATGTTTGTCGGCCGACCTGCGGCGGAAATCAGCAAGATGAAGGTGCAGATCGTCCAGGACATCATCCGGCCGCTGCGCCATCCAGCCCTGCTCAAGGATCTGATCATCAACTGCCACATCATCGCCGGCCATGTGGAAAGCCTGCTCGAGGAGGACCTGGAAAAAACACTCATCGCCTCATTCCCGCTGGCCATGCTGCTGCCCACCTCAAGCCTCATTTTCAGGGAGTTGCGGCAAATCCAGGAGGCTGAAACCCCGGCGGCGCAGCAGGAATATCTCGGCAGCCGGATAGCCGGGATCAAGCGGCTGCTCAAATGGATAGCCCGCCGGGTCATCCGGGAGCAGGCTGCCGGCGCCGGTAAATTCCTTGAGCGCCTTTATCTCAACGACATCCTCACCATTGAGGAACTGCCGCAGGACCTCCAGGACTGGCTCAATACCCTGCGCCTGGCCCGGGATGTCAGCGAGCATCCCGGTGCCTACAGCAAGGCGCTCCTGACCGCCGCCAACGCCGAGGAGGCGACAACTCTGCTCCTCTGCCTGAAGCGGGTGGCGCCGTTCCTCCTGTCCAACAGCAGCTGGCCTACCTTGCTTGCCGTGGCCCGGGCCACGGCAGCGGCGCCGCAATCGAACCCGCTTTTTAAGCGGGACGCCTCGCTACCGGACAGCCCCGAAGCCTTTGTTTTTCAGGAACTCTGCGGCTCTTTAGCAAAAGCCTACCAGAATGAGGATCAGAAGACCAGGGAGTCCCTCGACGAGATCATCGATGCCTTGGGAATGGTGGGTGTGGAAATTCTCAGCCGCGTTCTGGCGGCCGGCACCAATCGAGTCATCCGGATCGAGGCGGTAAAATCACTAGCCGGCAAAGGGACAATGGCCCTCGAATGGGTCCGGCAAACCCTCGACCATCCCGAGCCACCCTGGTATCTGAAGCGCAACGCCCTGCTCATCCTGCAGCAGGTCGGCAGCGGCGAAGAGGACATCTTCCGGGCTCGCCGCCTGCTCAAACATAACCATGCCCGGCTGCGGGAAGAGGCGTTGCGGGCCATGATCGCCCTGCAGGCCAATGACGCCGAGGCCCAGGTTATCAGCGCGCTGCAGGATACAGACGACCGGGTGCGGCATCGAGCCCTGGAATCGCTCAGTTCCTTCTCGCCGCTTTCCGCCGCCGGCATCGACAAACTGCTCGACCAGATCGCCGCCTCGCCCCCGCCCGGCAAAGAAGAAACCGTCAGGCATGCCTGGAAGGTTGCCCGCCTGCTGCGCGCACTGGCCACCCTGAACGAGCCTCCGGATGCGGGAAGAATTGAAGCGGGAATCCTGGACTTCGCCAAGGGGCAGACCGGTAGTACTAAAAAAATCTTCGGGATATTCAAAAAGACAACGGACCGGGAAGAAGAAAGCCTGCTGCCGGCGGCGCTGACCGTGCTCGGCAAATTCGGCGGCGTAAAATCCCTGGACTTTCTTGACGAACTAGCCCGCAGCACCTCGCCCCGGGCCGAAGAGGCAAAAAAAGTCGCGGCCCGGATCAGGCAGCGATCCGCCTGAGACGTTGATGGCTCAGACGATGTCCGGCGATTTCTCCATCATGTCCAGAAAGAGGTTCTTGTCGATCGCCTTTTCATAGGCCGCCTCCGGGGTAATCTGCCCCTCTTTGATCAGCTGCATGAGATTCTGGTCCATGGTCTGCATGCCAAGTTCGGCGCCGCCCTGGATCAAGGAATTGATCTGGGGGATCTTGCCTTCCCGGATGATGCTGCCTAGAGCCCGCGAGCCGATGAGAATCTCGACCGCGGCGCAGCGGCCCTTGCCGTCCTTGGTCTTCAGCAGCTGCTGGGCCACCACCGCCCGCAAGGATTCGCCGAGCATGGTCCGGGCCTGGGCCTGCTGGTCGGCGGGAAAGACATTGATGATCCGGTCGATGGTCTTGGCGGCGCTGTTGGTGTGCAGGGTGCCGAAGACCAGAATGCCCAGCTCGGCGCAGGTTAAAGCCAGAGCGATCGTTTCAAGGTCCCGCATCTCGCCGACCAGGATAATGTCGGGATCCTCGCGGCTGGCCACCCGCAGGGCATCGGCAAAACTCCTGGCATGGGAGCCGATCTCCCGCTGGGTGAACAGGCAATTTTTATTGGGATGCACAAATTCGAGCGGGTCCTCGATGGTGATGATGTGCTTGTCCTGGGTTTCGTTGATGTAGTTGATGATGGCGGCCAGAGTGGTCGACTTGCCGCTGCCGGTCGGCCCGGTGACCAGCACCAGACCCTGCCGAAAGGTGGCGATTGTCCTGGTCACCGCCGGCATCTTGAGCTGCTCAAGGGTCAGGATCTTGGTGGGAATGATGCGAAAGACCGCACCAATGCCATGGTGCTGAAAGAGATAATTGCACCGGAAACGCCCGACGCCTTCCAGTTCATAGGCCATGTCAAAATCGCGGTTCTCCTCCACCCTGGCCTGCTGCTCCGGGCTCAAGATCTCAAAGAGAATCTCCCGGTTCGCTTCCGCGGTCAGGACCGGGAAATCGAGCGGCGTCAATTCGCCGCGCAGGCGCAAAAGCGGCGGAAAGCCGACCACCATGTGCAGATCGCTGGCGCCCTTTTCCTGCATTGCCCTGAAATAGGTGTCTATCGTTGCCATGTTCCTCTACCTTGCGGAATTCCGTGCCGCCGCCGCCTGAGCAGCCGCCAGAAAGGGTTTGAACGGTTTATCGTCGATGGCGTTGACCACGGCGCTTTCCGGCGTGATGCTGCCCTCTTTCAGCAGGGCCATGATCGATTCATCCATGAGCCGCATGCCGATATTCTTGCCGGTCTGCATGATCGAGGTGAGTTGGAAGGTCTTGTTGTCCCGGATCAGGTTGCCGACCGACAGGGTGCCGATTAAAATTTCCAGGGCCAGGCACATGCGGCTGCCGTCGGCGCTCGGAATCAGACGCTGGGTGATGACCGCCTTCAGGGCCTCGCTCAGCATGGCGCGGATCTGGCTCTGCTCAGCCGGCGGATAGGAGTCAATGATCCGGTACACGGTCTTCGGGGCGTTGGAGGTGGCCAGTGTGCCGATGACCAGATGGCCGGTTTCGGCCGCCGAAATGGCCATGGAGATGGTTTCCAGATCCCGCAGTTCGCCGATGACGATGACGTCCGGGTCCTCCCGCAGGGCACCCTTCAGGGCATTGGCATAGGAGTGGGTGTCGCGGCCCTGCTGCCGCTGGTTGATCACGCCCTTTTTCCGCGGATACACGAATTCAATCGGGTCCTCCATAGTCAGAATGTGGTGCGCCCGCCTGGTGTTGATATAGTCGACCATGGCCGCCAGGGTCGTGGACTTGCCCTGGCCGGTGGCGCCGGTCACCAGGATGAGTCCCTGATGGTTGTCCAGCACCTTGGAGACCACGGGCGGCATGCCGAGATCCTCCAGGGTGGGAATCCGCGGCGGAATGATCCGAAACACCGCGGAAAGGCCGTTGTTGTGCATCATGGCGCTGCCCCGAAAACGGCCCAGTTCCGGAAGCTCCAGGGCAAAATCAAGCTGGAGCCGTTCCTCGATCTCCTTCTGCTGTTCCGCGGTGAGGACCTCGAAGATGATCTGCCGGGTATTGGCCGGGGTCAGCTTGTTGCTCTTGAGCTTGACCATCCGGCCCAACCGGCGGACCATGAAGGGCTCGCCGGGCGCAATATGCACATCCGAGGCATTGAGCCCGATCGCCGCCTTGAAAACCTTTTCAATGATTGCCATAAAAATGTCCTGCCAGAAAATTGAAGACCTTAGGGGCCTGTTCAATATCAATACGATACTTTCAGCGGTGGTCATCCGCTTACCGACCGAGACGAGACAATATATCAAAAAATCCACCCGCGACAAGTCGTTTTCATAACCAACGCGATGTGACCTCCATGCGAGACCCCGGCTGTCGTGAACGCGGTCCCGCCCGAAGCCGGCAAATCAGTTGCCTTACCCAGGCCACATGGTATTGTTTTGCTGAATGAAGACAAGGCAGACCAGGGAGGATTTTACGATTGAGGCAAGACCGAAGATCTCGTTACCCACTTGTGGGGTACGTGAGGTTAACGAAATTTTTGACCACAAACTATTAACAATCAGCGCATAAGGGACTAAAAGGGCTCCCATACTAATTGCTTAAGGGGCTTTGCCGAGTCAGTATCATAACGATCCACCAGGGGAACTGATCCTGTCTCTTGCAATGTAACGATGTGTATCCTACCCTTCGGGCAAGAAGTGCTGCTCATACATATCTTCCAGCATCTGGAGATGGCGGGACTCATCAGCCAGCAGCCGTTCGAACAGGCTGGCCATGGGGGCGCCAGCGCAGCCTTGCGACATGCGTTTGTAGAAGTCGATAGAACCTGTTTCCAGGTGGATGGCGTACGCGAGAGCTGTCCGGACATCGGATTCGGGATTCAACTCTTTCTTGACCAAAATATAGCTGAGGTTCATGGTGGGAACCGCTTTGGCCAGTGCGGCTTTCCCCTTCATGTGGCCTTTTACAAGCGCTTTCTCCAATTGGTGTTTGTGTCTCAATTCGTCGAGGGCTGCGTCGCGCAGGATGCCCCTGGCGTCCTTGTTTTTGACCTTGCTGATGGCATCCAGATAAATCCGGAATCCTTCTTCTTCCATTTTGACGGCCATCTCAATAGCGGCTTCGAATGTATAACAGGCTTTTTCTTGTTCGCTCAACTTTCAAGTCCCTCCCACCATTTTCAAAAATTAATGATTTTCTTATCACTAGCGGCTACTCAGGCACAAAGGCACAGAGGCAAAAGTTAAAATACAGATTTAAGAGACCAGGATGCAAACGACAGGGGGCAATAGGCAATCAAGAAGCTTATACTACCGCATTTCGACTTTGTGCCTTCTGCCTATGTGCCTGAGTAGTTACATTTTTTTATCACAACAGCGCAACAAGCACAAGTGCTTTATCTCCACCTTTATTTGTCCCACTGGCAGGAGAACAGGAGTCTTAAAAATTAAAAGTCAAATGCCCCCCTCACCCCAACACCTTCCACACCTTCATGCTCCTGGTGCCAAACAGATTCGGTGTCTGGGGGTATTGCTGGGAGGGAAGGGCGGCGCGGATCGCCTTGTACCAGGCGCTGTAGGTGGCACTGGCAGCAAGCTTGGCCAGGGCACGCAGCGCAACAAAAGAAAAGGCGCCATTGGGCCGGCCCTGGAAATAGGCATCGTAGCTGTACTCCGTGTCCTGGCAGCCAGCGAGAAGCAGGGCGGCGTAACGGCCGGGCGGATTCGACCGCCGCATGGCGCGGCTGATGCCGAGTTTTGCCAACTCTGTCCGGGAGAGAAAGGTTGCGGGCGGCAGGAACCGGACCAGGCGGCGCGGTGCCGCATCCCCGGCAGTTGAGGCCGGGGTGGAGATGGGCGCAAAACGGGCCACCGTGCCGGAGTGGCAGGAATCGGAGATCATGACCACCCGGACGCCAGTGGCCCGGGCGCTGTACAGGTCAAAAAGTTCGTCGTCGGTAAGCGGACCATTCTTGCTGATGTCGTACGGGCAGAGGCATTCGTCCGTGCCATCCGGTTCATCCCCGTCCAGATCCGGCACAAAAGAGCCGTGGCCCGAGTACTGTACCACCACCAGGTCGCCGGACTTGGCGCCCGTAACCACGGCGCCGATGGCCTCGCGCATCGCCTTGCCCGTGGCTTTTTTTTCAAGGAGTTGCTTGACCGTAAAGCCGCGGCTGGTCAGGGCCGCGGACCAGTCGTTGGCGTCGTTCACACAGCCTGCGAGATCGTTTTCCGTACCAGGATAGTTGTTGATGCCGATGCAGAGCGCGTATTTCTTCATGTTTATCCTCCGAGGTTATAACTTTCTCTTGCCCAATCAATTTCTGCCGACATGGTGTTTCCATGCTCCAGCCCAGACAATGCCAACCCGGCCATGGCACGGCAACAGATATCCTTAGATCGCGCCGCCGCGCCATGGCCAGTTTCTCGAAAAATCTTGATTTTTCTCCTACAGCCTAACCCTCTGCGCAGTCACAAACCTGTCAGTGTTTCTTATGGGTAGCCCGCATGGTCGCGGCCAGTTCCTTGATCTCGCCGAGGGATTTGGTCATCATGGCCCAGCCGTACCAATAGGCGTAATCAGGATTGACGTGGTAAAAGCCCTGGTAGGTTCGCATCCGGTTCTTCATGTACATCTCGAACAGAACCTGGTCGATATGGGACATCTTGTTGATATCGGAGCCGCCGGTCCGCATGAAGTAGAGCAGATCCGGATAGGCAGCCATATAGTCGGCCGGCTTTTCAATGATGCCGTCCTTGTAGAGCGCTGCCACGATCTCTATGGCATCAGCCATGAGCCGGTCGGCCTTCTGCATGATCGCATCGCCCATGGCCAGCTGTTCGCGGCCATATTTCTCCGCATGACAGCGGCTGCAAATCTTGATCATCTTTTCCCGCTCGGTACTCCAGGCCTCCTCGGTTAAGCGGGCCAGGTCAACAGCCTTCACCGCATCGAGCCGGGCCGTGGGCTGGCCGGTTTCCGGATGCAGGACCCCCAGGGCCTTCAGAATGACCACCCGGTCCGCGGCCCACTGCTTGTCCTCGGGCAGAGGCAGGCGCACACCCAGAAAGCCCCAGGCCGTGCGGTTTTCATGGTTGCCGTCCGGCAGATGGCAGTCCTGGCACTTGGGGGCCACCGCGGTTGCCGGCAGATCACCGACCTCCCGGGTCAGATAGCGGGTGCCGTGCTTGGCACTGCTCCACATCTCCCACTGGGGATGATCATAGCCCATGTGGCACTGCTGGCAGGCCCGCGGATTCAACGCCTCCTTCTTGGAAAAGCTGTGCCGGGTGTGGCATTCATCGCACGAGTTGTTCTGGTAGCGGTAGCCCTTGTCGCGCTGCTCTTTTTTCTGGGCCTCGCTCTTGATCCCCATGTTGTGGCAGCCGCCGCAGCCGCGGCCGCCCTCCATCAGCTCGTCGGGTTCGACATGGGTGATGGGCATGGCATTCAGGGAGGTCCAGCCCATGTTATGCTTGCCCTTGGCAAACTGGCTGAACTGTTGTTCGTGACACTCGGCGCAGACCTTCTCATCCGGCAGATTGGCAAGTTTGGCGTTCTCCGCCTTGGTGTGCTGGTCGCCATGGCAGGTGGAACAGGTTACACCCTCCTGGCTGTGCCGGCTGGCCTGCCAGTCGGCGACCAGCCCTGGCGTAACCGCCTGATGACAGCCGACACAGATTTCTTCTTCCGCCCGGACCTCGGGGCTTACCAGCAGAAACACGGCCAGACAACATCCGAGTACAACAACTTTCATCGTTCCCATAACAGTACCTCCCTTGCATTGATTACAAGTTGACGAACCGCTTCGTTGAAAAACAAAACAGGGCGACTACTGGCCATCGTCCAGAATCGAGTCGTGACGCTAGTGAAGATAACAGGCTTTACACTTGTTATTGGGAAGAGAATTGGCAGACCAGCCGCAAAAAAACAAGGCAACCGGAGCCATGTTTTTTTATATACAAAACGCCCCTGCCTGTCAATCCAAAACCGTCCGACACCGCAGGGAATTTCCTTTGCTTTGCACAAAAGATCGTGATATATGACGCTTACTGATGGCCCGGTTCAACATCGCCCGGAACATTTTTTCTTTCCCGATAAATTTGATCTTCCAGAAAACCCTTGATTGAGGGTAGTATAGGGCCGCGCAGGGTCCGGTTCGGCCGGATTTATTTTTTTTGCAGATGACTCGTAGTTTATCCATACACCAGTTTCCGTGCAGGCCGCTCCAGAGAAGCCGCCTGACAAATCAGAAAAGGAGAAGAAAATGAAACGGATATTCGCAGTACTCACCTTACTCTTCATCGCCCTTTCCCCCCTGTCCTGTGGCGCGGGCAAGGAAGAGGCACCGGCGCCCAAGGAACTGAAGAGCGATACGGAAAAACTTGGGTACGCCATCGGCCTGGAACTCGGCACCTCCCTGAAGAGCATCAGGGAAGAAGTGGACCTCGGCATGATCACTCAGGGACTTACCGATGGGTTCAACGGCGCGCCGCCCCTGATGCCACCTGAGAAGGCGGCTGAGGTAAAGACCCAGTTCCTGGTAAAGATGCAGGAAAAGAAGACGCAGGAGATCAAGGAATTGGCCGAAAAAAACAAACAGCAAGGCGCGGACTTCCTTGCCAAGAACAAGACCAAGAAAGATGTGGTCACCACGGCCAGCGGCCTGCAGTACACCGTCCTCCAGGAGGGCACCGGTGCCCAGCCCAAAAATACCGACAACGTCAAAGTCCATTACCGGGGCTCACTGCTGGACGGCACCGAGTTCGACAGCTCTTATAAACGGAACGAGCCGGCCGTGTTCCCGGTGGAAGGGCTGATTCCCGGCTGGGGTGAGGCACTGCAACTCATGAAGGTCGGCAGCAAGTACCGCTTCTTCATCCCGGCGGAACTGGCCTATGGCGAACAGGGGGCTGGCGGCGCAATCGGCCCCAACTCCACCCTGGACTTCGAGGTTGAACTCCTGGGCATTGAAAAACCGGCGGAACCGCAGGCACCGGGAGCACCGCAGGCCGCACCGCAGAGCGCACCTGCCACAGGCAAATAACACGCCACCCACGCTCAGGTTGTTTAGACTGTAGACTGTTAGCCATTATGAACTTGACAGCCTGCAAGTACCATTGAAATGCACTGAGTTGCACGTGGCTTGTAGCTTGGCCCTATCAGACTAAAAGACTACAGTCTATCCCCCTTCAATAAAAAAACCCGGACAGGATCTGTCCGGGTTTTTTTATTGCCGCTCACACCGCGACCAGTGGCAGATAAACCGGCTCCCAGAACATACTGTTGATCAACTCTGCCAGCCGCTCCGGGTCGTTGTCGTGCTGGAAGCGGCTGTAGACGCAGAGGCCGCTCACCCCCTTGGCAATGGCGGCCCGCCCCACGGCCAGGGCTACCGCCCGGCTTATTGCACGCAAATTGTGTACCGGCGGGAAGAGAATGCCATCCCGCAGGTCCGCCGGTGCCACATTTTCAGCCACGGCCCGGGCCGCGGCGGTAAAGAATTCCGGCAGCACCTCCCGGGCGCCCGAAGCCAGCACGCCAAGCCCGACCCCCGGAAAAACAAAGACATTGTTCCCTTGGCCGACCCGGATGGTCCTGCCTTCCCGATTCACCGGCGCAAAGGGGCTGCCGGTGGCGATCAGGGCCCGGCCGCCGGACCAGCGGTACAGATCGGCCGGCAGGGCCTCGGCCTTGGCGGTCGGGTTGGAGAGCGGCAGGATCACCGGCTGCTCGCAGTTGGCGAGCATCGCCCGCACCACCTCTTCGTTGAACGCACCGGCCTGGCCCGAGGTGCCAATCAGCACGGTCACCTTCACATGGCGAAGCACATTGAGCAGACCGCCGTCCGAAGGCCCCTGCCACCAGGGCAGCAGGGCCGGTTCCTTGGCGAACTTCATCTTGTACGGTTCCAGCGGCCGGTCCGTGGTGACCAGCCCCTTGCGGTCCACCGTGAAAATCCTGGCGCGGGCCTCCGCCGCCGACAGCCCTGCCTCGCGCAGCGCCGTATCGAGCTGTTCGGCAACGCCGACCCCGCCGGCGCCCGCCCCATGGACCAGAAACACCTGGTCGACCAGCTTCTCCTGCTTGATCCGCATGGCCGAAAGTATCCCGGCCAGAACGACGGCGCCCGTGCCCTGGATGTCGTCGTTAAAGGAGATCAGATCGTGGAGATAGGCGTCCCGGATGGCAAAGGCATTCTGTTTAGAAAAATCCTCCCACTGGCAGAGGGCGTTCGGGTAAACCGTCCTAAACGCCCGGGCGAAGCGCTGTACGAAACGGACATACGCCTCGCCGGTCAGCCGCGGCTGACGCCAGCCGAGATAATCCGGATCAGCCAGCAGGGCCTGGTTGTCCGTGCCGACGTCGAGTGAAATGGGCAGACAGTGCCAAGGCGCGATGCCGGCCCCCTGGGTGTAGAGCATCAGTTTGCCCAGGCAGATGGCGATGCCGCCCGCCCCCTGGTCGCCGATGCCGAGAATCCCCTGATTGTCGGTGACCACCGCCACCCGGATGTCGCGATGGCCGTACTGGAGGAGAATCTCCTCGGCCTGCTCGATGTTGTCCGGATAGAGGTGCAGGCCGTTGGCCCTGCGGAACATTGAGGAATACTGCTGACAGGCAAGCCCGACCGTCGGCGTGTAGATGATGGGCATGAACTGGCCGATATCTCGGGAGATCAGGGCATGGGCCAGGGTGACGTTGCGGTCGAACAGGGAGCGGACATAGATAAATTTTTCAAGGGCATCCTGCTTGCCGCCAAAGACTGCGAGGCTGTTCTCCACCTGGCTTTCCAGGGGACGGATCGCCGGCGGTACCAGGCCGCTCAGCTTGAGCTGCCGGCGTTCCTCCTCGGAAAACGACGTGCCCTTGTTGGTAAAGTTGTTGTTCAACACCGCCAGCCCGCGGACACTGACCCGGATCTCCCTGGTGTTGCCGCAGTCGTCGTACCCGAACTCGTAGCTCCCTTCCGGCATGTGGCGCTCCCTGGCAAAATGTTTCGATTCAACTCAGTGTTACCACGGCCTCTCTCTCACCTCAAAAAATCTTCCCTCGAGAGGCAGTTTGAACCGCAGTGTCAATCGTCCGATGGTTTGTTAGAGGACAATTTCGAAGGATAAAAACTTCATCATTCGATATTCGCTTTTTCCCATCATATACGATCCCGCCGCGAGAAAACAAATAAATGAACCAAAGCCCGACAGCGGCCACCGCGGAAAACCTTCGACAAACTTCAGTGATTTCGCTAGACTTCATGTCGGGATCGCGGGAATCCGCCCACGATCCGGCGGGTCAGTTCCTTATCCGAGACCGTTATGCCGACCACCAAAAAGAAAACAGTCAAACCCACGCCGGCCGGCCGCAAACCGGGACGGAAGCGGCAGAAGCTCTTCAACCAGACGATCTACCGGGACTGGTGCAAGGCCTGCGGCATCTGCATCGCCTTCTGCCCGCGCCAGGTGTTCAGTCGCGCTGAAGACGGCCGGCCGCAGATTGCCGCACCGGATGCCTGCATCGGCTGCCGCTTCTGCGAGCAGCACTGTCCTGACCTGGCCATTTCCATCACCAGCCGCGACAACGACAACCAGGGGAGGAAGGACAATGGGCCGTAGCAAGCCGACGCCAAACCCCACGCTGCTGCAGGGTAACGAGGCCATTGTCGAAGGGGCTTTGGCTGCCGGCTGCCGTTTCTTCGCCGGCTACCCGATCACGCCGGCCTCGGAGATCAGCGAACTGATGGCGGTTCGGCTACCGGCCATGGACGGCACCTTCATCCAGATGGAAGATGAAATCGCCAGCATGGGCGCGGTGATCGGCGCCTCGCTGGCCGGAGTGAAGAGCATGACCGCCACCAGCGGTCCTGGATTTTCGCTGATGCAAGAAAATATGGGCTTTGCCTGTGTCGCCGAGGTTCCCTGCGTGGTGGTCAACGTCATGCGGGGCGGGCCCAGCACCGGCCTGCCGACCAGTCCGGCCCAGGGCGACGTCATGCAGGCGCGCTGGGGCACCCACGGCGACCACCCGGTCATCGTCCTTGCCGTCTCCACGGTGCGCGACAGCTTCGACATCACGGTTGCCGCCTTTAATTTCGCGGAAAAATTCCGGGTGCCTGTCATCGTGCTCTCCGACGAAACCGTGGCCCATACCCGGGAAAACGTCAGCCTGCCGCCGGCCGGCCCCATCGAGGTGGTGGAACGAAGCAAACCGACCGTGCCGCCGGAATGGTACATCCCCTACGCGGACAACAGCCGCGGCGTACCGGCCATGGCCCCCTTTGGCAGCGGCTACCGCCACCATGTGACCGGTCTGATCCACGATCCGCGCGGCTTTCCCACCGAACGGCCCGACGAGATCGACCCCTTTATCCGGCGGCTCTTCCGCAAGGTAACCAATGGCTTTCAGGAAATCTGGCTGACCCTCGGCGTGCAGCTTGAAGACGCCGAAGTGGCGGTGATCG
>Ga0208863_1001388_pt1 | contig 15570 bp, 9 predicted proteins | sample RifOxyD3_FD_184040 | JGI IMG/M metagenome (GOLD analysis project Ga0208863, IMG submission 184040) | Soil microbial communities from Rifle, Colorado - Rifle Oxygen_injection D3 (SPAdes) | ecosystem: Environmental > Terrestrial > Deep subsurface > Rock core/Sediment | place: Rifle, Colorado...
CCGGTGCTGCGCTTGTGGTGCTGGCGCTCAACGCCAGCGAAATCCCCCAGGCTCTCGGACTGATTTTCTACCACGCCTTCAATCCAGCCGCTGCCAGCGGCGGTTTTGCCGGCTCAATGGTGGCCGCCTCCATGCGCTACGGCATTGCCCGCGGCGTCTTTTCCAATGAGTCTGGCCTGGGCTCAGCTCCCATCGCCGCCGCCGCCGCCCGAACCCACGACCCGGTCAAACAGGCGCTGGTAAGCATGACCCAGACCTTTATTGACACCCTGGTAGTCTGCACCATGACCGCCATGGTAATCCTCACCAGCCAGTCATGGCTGCAAGGAGTCGCACCGGGGCAGATGACCAGCGTCAGTTTCGGCGAAACTTTGGGTCAGACCGGGGTGATTATTGTCGCCGTGGCTACGGCGCTTTTCGCTTACTCCACCCTGATCGGCTGGAATTACTATGGAGAAAAAGCCATCGAATACCTGGCCGGTCGGCGCGCTATTGCCCCTTATCGGGTGGTTTTTGTCGCAGTGGTTATTATTGGAGCGATGATGAAACTGGAATTTGTCTGGAACTTCTCTGATCTGATGAACGGGATGATGGCCATTCCCAACATTGTCGGCCTGCTACTGCTGGCTCAGGTAGTCAAGGCGGAAACCGAACGGTATTTTCAACAACGGTAATTCCATTTCTAAATCTTAAATCATGGGGCACGGCATGCCGTGCCCCTACTCCCTTAATTTTTCTGCCAGTTCGGCAATGACCATAGCGTAGCGGTTTGAATTGTTCCATTTGGTCACGGCTTGAAAATTCGGGTAGCCGGCCACATAGCGCAGACCGCCGTCCCTAAGCTCAAGACCGACAATGGTTAACTCCCGGTTTTCAGGCGAAGGCGGCAGGGCAAGACCCTGAATCTTTTTCACCTCCGCCCTGGGAACGAAACCCTTGCGTCCTTGGGCATAGGCTTTTTCCAACTTGTCTCCCTTCAGTTTCTTCCCCAGTTCCTGGTAAATCGGGGACTTAAAGGTCCAGCCAAATCTGTGCAGATAGTTGGCAATGCTTGCCAGAATATCGGGCACCGATTCCCAGACATCGCGCCTACCATCCCCGTCAAAATCCACAGCATAGAGGCGAAAACTTGAAGGGATGAACTGAGTTTGGCCAAAGGCCCCGCCATAGGAACCGGTGATCGCCAGCGGATCGACCCCGTTTTCCCGACAAAGCAGAAGGTATTCGATCAACTGTTCCCGATAGAACTTGCTGCGGCGGGGATAGGCATCGAACATGGTGTTGAGGGTCTGAAACATGCTGAAGGCCCCTTTATGGGCGCCAAATTTGCTTTCGACCCCCCAAATGGCTACAACAATCTCTCTCTCTACCCCCAGCTCTTTTTCAATCCGATCCAACACCTCACGATGTTCGCCAAGCAGCCTCCTTCCCTGTTCGATCATCTGCGGGGTAATAAAACGCGGTGAATACTCAAAATAAGGCTTGGCCTCCCACTGGGTATCCATTAGTTCAAGCACTCGCTTCCTGATACTGACCCCGGCAAAGAGCCGATCAAGCTCTTCCTGGGCAAAACCGTGCTTACCGCTAAGTTCCTGGAAAATCTCTTGATAACGGAGGCTGGCCAGATCAATGGATTGACCATCCTCAACCAGGTCGGCGGCTCGAGGCTGCGGTTCCCTTTCGTCGGCTGATGAAAGACAGGGAGAAATGATCCAGGATAACAGGAAAAACAGGCTGACCACGCCTATATAGAGCAGGGAACGCCTCATGGGGAAAACACCTCGTTAAATTTCTGACAAAAATCTTCAATCTGCCCGGCAGGCAAGGCATTGATCCCGGCCGCCGCAGCTCTGCCTCCACCCGTAGCAAAAGCACAGCATAGACTGTCGGCCCCTTGACGCCGAACAAGAGGCGCACGCACACTTACCATGAAACTGCCATCGTCATTATCCACTAACAGGGCATGGGCGGCATCCGGCCTTTCTCTGGCCTTCTCATTGCTGAACACCCCGGCTATCCGGTTGGCCCACTTTTCGGCAGGAAAGGCGAAAACCCGGCCATGGGCTGTTTCGCGCAGGGCCGTAATCATCCTGGCCCGCCGTAGATCATCGGCAAACCCCTGGCGCAACAGGGCAAGAAATTCGGCTTCCTCACAAAAAACCAAAGGGTCGGCATATGGTTTCACCGCCTCATAGAGCATCTGGGGAGGTATATGCAGATCCGCTATCTGTCGGCCATAGCTGTTGTAGTTCATCAACTCGCCCAATTCCTGCAGGCGCTCCACCTGGGCCTCGGTCAGCTGCAGAGTAGCCGCGGCCTTGCGGGCTGAGGCATGTAGATTGTCACCAAAGGCAGCAGCCACGGCCCAAGCCCGAAAACGCCCGCTCAGCAGGACATCAACCATAAGGGCGGTACAGATCTCGGGGCTGGGATCAAGATGGGCAACCAAATTAGGACTGGGCGGCAGATCACCGGCGTAATGATGATCCACGTAGAAAACCCGGCAATACTCAAGCAATTGCAACAAGGCCGTCCTGTTGCTATCTAAGGAGATATCCAGCACGGTTAGTTCGGCCCCTCGCACCTGGGCTACCTGATCAAGAAGCCGAATATCCCGTTTAACTCCGGTAACCAGGGTCGCCTGCCGAGACTCTGCCAAACGAAGCTGGTGCAGGGAGCAAATGCCATCGGCATCGCCGTTGAAGATATCATAATACAGAGACATGAGTTCAGCGCTCGAGTTGGGATCAATCAGAGGTTTCGCCCGAAACGCAATGCCCGACCCACACCATCCAGGGAAAAGATGATCATCACCCTCTGGTCATCGGCAGTTTTGCTGGTTTCCAGGTCCATCATCCAGCAAGCAGGCTGATAGCTCAGACGAACCCGAGATTCCACCGTGTGATTTTCGGAAAATGACTTGACCAGATAAGCGTTGGCAATGAGGGTTTCGCTCAGGCGCATTCCCAGCGAACCGATTAGATCATGAGTCGACTCGCCAAGATCAGTATAAAAATAGGGGGCAACCATGCCGCTGTCCTTCAGATATCGATAATCAAGGCCAAGCGAATGCCCACCGGTAAAACTGTAATTATTAAGCAATGCATATCTGCTCACCCCTTTCCCATACATGCTCACGTTGGCCTGATAACCGAGAACCCAGTTTGCCAGCGGAGACACGGCCGTCTCAAATCTTAGATCGGACCAGTCATACCTCTTCTCAGTGGCCCCAAGCCCTAAGGATACAGGATTGTCTTCCCGCAGATCATAGGTCTGCATGATCTTGAACAGGCCAAGATTACGATCCCAGAAACCACCTTTATTATTGACACCGCCGATGGTGAAATAATTATTCAGCTGCCAGGTCAGCCAGTTTTTGCTTTCCAGACGGTCCACGCTGTCAAAATATCCCAAGGTATCACCAATATCTGGCAACTCCTGGGTTCTGGTCAGATATTCATAGATAAGATTTGGCCGCACCAGATGCTCAAACCAATCAGCATTGCCAAGATTAAACTCACGCAGAAAGGTGGTGGCCATATTGCCGGCAAAATCGTAAGCTTGTCTATCCTGAAAACTGTCTTTATCCCAGGAGGAATTGCCATAGGATTGCAGCTGGTAGGCAGTTTCTCTTACCCCGCCGCTAACCTTACCCTCAAGCCATCCACCTCGGGGCAGAAAGGTGATCAACTTGGGGTGCAGATCCAGACGCTGGGTGCCGACTCCCTCTGTCCGCCAATAATTTACATACTCAGTCTCCCAGGCCGCACTTATCCTTGTCCCGCTGACAGGGACGCGTCCGGTGAAATCAAACCTGGGCAGCGCCTGCAGGGAACTGGTTGTCTGAGCCTGAAAGACAGGGGTTCCATTAACCAGTTTGAGGTCATGAGCGGTATTCTGTCTGGTCCGCAATTCGGCGCTGGCCACCATATTAGGCCAGGATTTGATCAACTGCAGGGAAGATTCCCGTTCAAAAATGGTTTCCTCTCTAAGATCACGACCAAATTCATCAAGAAACAGGCGATTGCTCGCCATAAAACCAAAATAGCCGTCCCGGAATTCCTGCAGATAATCTTGATCGGAAACAATATCGAGATCAAGCCTGCCGAGAAGATGGTCGCCAAAATCATGGTTGGCCTTGCCACGAAGCCAGTAACGATTTTTCTCGCTCCGAATAAGTCCATCATTCTTATATTCCTTGGTGAGATCTGCGCCATCGCGAAGGTCATCATGCAGATAACCGAGCATGAAGGTACCACGGGACTCCGGCCCTTTCACATACCGGAACTCTCCGCCATACTGGATGCCCCTCTTAGATAGATAACCGGGATAAAGAGTAGCATCCGTACTGGGTGAAATGTTGAGGAACACAGGCACCATGAGACCGAATCCACTCCGGCTGGAGTTTGACCATTCCGGAAAGAGCACGCCGGTTTCCCGTTTGGTTTTGGCAGGAAAGGTGAGATATGGGGTATAGGCCAGGGGTGCATCCTTTACATGAAAAACGGCATTAGTCATATGAGCCATGCCATCCAGCGTGAGGTTGGTCGTAGTGCTGGTAAACGACCAGGGCGGGTTTGCACCCTCCTCTGGCTTACAGGCGGTAACCCAACCCTTTTTCAGGGTGTAACTGAACTCCCCCGTTTTTATCACCTCTTTGCCGGTGACAAACATATGAGTTTCGGGCAGGAAGATGGTAGAATCAGTAAAGGTGCCTGTTTCGCCTTCAAGATCCATATCCGCGCTATTAGCGGTGATCTCGTCTGCGCCAGAAAGAATATAAACATTGCCCCGGGCCTTAACTGTGCCTCGTTCCTTATCATAACGAGCCCAGTCTGCCCTGACAAACATCCTGTCTGCCCCCTGACTCTTGGGCCGAATCATAATAACATTGCCTTCGGCCAGGATACTGTCTGGATCATTAAGACGAACAAGGCTGTCCGCCGTAATCTCCCAGGGAACAGGCCTGGCCAACGCTGAGTCGGGGCCAAAGCCAAACAGAGCGGCCAAGATCAGCACGATACACAGGACGCCGCTTGAAGTTATCCTTCTTTCTATCATATCTTCCACATCAGATGCGAGGCTAAGCGGAGACATCATCTCGCAGAACCGCGCCAGTGCTGCCAGAAGTCACCAGTCTGGCATAACGAGCCACGTAACCGGTAGTAATTTTCGGCGCGGGAGGCTGCCAGTTATGCTGTCGCTGGGCCAGAATCCCTTCCGCAACAACCAGTTCTATGGACTTATTCCTGATATCAATGATAATTCGATCGCCTTCTTCAATAAAGGCAATGGGCCCGCCATCAGCCGCTTCCGGCGAAACATGACCGATACAGGCTCCCTTGGTTCCGCCGCTGAAACGTCCGTCGGTGATCAGAGCCACGCTATTGCCAAGCCCCATGCCAACAATGGCCGAGGTTGGGGAGAGCATCTCCGGCATGCCGGGGCCTCCCTTGGGGCCGCAATAGCGGATAACCACCACATCTCCGGCTTTGATCTTACCGCCCAGAATAGCGGCCTGAGCCTCGTCCTCTGACTCAAACACCCGAGCCGGGCCGCTGTGCTTGAGCATCTCTTCAGACACGGCTGACTGCTTGACCACGCAGCCATCCGGGGCCAAATTCCCGTAGAGCACAGCGATACCGCCAAATTTATGGTAGGGATCATCCACGGGTCGAATAATGTCGGCATCCCGTACTCGAACCTTTTCCAGATTTTCGCACAGGGTTTTGCCGGTAACAGTCATGACCTCCAGATTAAGCCCGGCCTTGGTGTTGACCAGTTCCCGCATCACCGCCGGCACCCCGCCAGCCTCGTCCAGTTGCTGCAGACTGTGCGGCCCGCCAGGAATCAGGCTGCAGAGATGAGGCACCCGCTCGCTCACTTCATTGAACAGGGCCAGGGGCAGATCCACTCCTGCCTCCCTGGCTATGGCAGGGACATGCAGCACCGTATTGGTGGAGCAACCCAGAGCCATGTCGATGGCCATGGCGTTTTCAAAGGCGGCACGGGTAGCAATATCCCGGGGGCGGATGTCCTCGGCCAGAAGGTGCATCACCGCCATGCCCGCCTCCTTGGCCAGCCTGATTCTGGCCGCCGCTACCGCCGGGATAGTGCCGTTACCCGGCAGGCCAAGACCAATCGCCTCGGTAAGACAGTTCATCGAATTAGCAGTAAACATCCCGGCACAAGAGCCACAACCTGGACAGGCATGATCTTCAAGTTCGTCCAGTTCTTCAGCGCTCATGGTATCGGCCTTCACTCGGCCAACCCCTTCAAACACGCTGACCAGATGCACATCCTTGCCCCGAAAACGACCAGTAAGCATGGGACCGCCGCTCACCATGATGGCCGGAATATTGACCCGCAGCATGGCCATGAGCATTCCAGGCGTCACCTTGTCGCAGTTGGGAATCAGCACCATAGCGTCAAAGGGATGAGCCATTGCCATGATCTCCACCGAGTCGGCGATGATCTCGCGACTGGCCAGAGAATACTTCATGCCCTTGTGATTCATGGCCAGACCATCGCAAACCCCGATAGTCCCAAAGGCGATTGGGGTGCCCCCGGCAATACGAACCCCGGTTTTAACCGCCTCCAGAATCTTGTCAAGATGCATATGACCGGGGACAATCTCACTGTGCGCGTGGGCAATCCCGATCAAAGGGCGCCTGATTTCCTCGTTGGTATAGCCCATGGCCTTCAACAAAGAGCGATGTGGCGCCCGCTCCACCCCTTTGCGTAATGCATCACTGCGCATCTTTTTCATAGATCGATTCCCATCAATTGTTCTGGATTTCTTATTTCTTCGCCAAAAAAATAAATACTATCAGGCCGCCGCCTGCTGTCAAGGCAAAAGTCTCAAGCTGCCATGTTATTGCGGCTTTTTACTGATTTTAATAAAGCATTATTTTTTGCAAATTTTTTCTTGACACGTTCGGCAGGTGCAAAGTATATTCATTAAATATCGTAATATGCCAATATATCAATATATCTATTTTACCAAACAATTATGAATACTGCGTGCTCAGAGCTTGAATTACTGGATATGAAAGTGCTGGAGAAAGCGGCCGAATGCCTACGCAGCCTCTCCCATCCCCATCGTCTCAGAATGATCCAGATCCTGCTCCAGACGCCGAGCACGGTCGGGGACCTGGCCGCAGCCTGCGAGATCCCAAGCAACATGGCCTCCGAGCACCTTCGCCTATTGAAGGATCGGAGCTTTCTGGCCAGCGAACGTCAGGGGCGCAATGTCTATTATCACATTGCCGAACCAGGGCTGGCCAGCATCATGCAATGCGTGACTATGCGTTACGGAAACAACCAATAGACGTTGCCGTTCTTAGGAGCCGTGCAGAAATAACTTGTACTATTTTGCCTTAACTTTACGGCTCCTTATGCCGTATGGGCAAGACTCTATGTCCAACATTTTACTCAACGGTTTATTTCCATGAGGAGCGTTGCCGGATGGCCGGCAACGGGTGATAAATTCACAAAAAGGAGAACGTGGGATGAGAAAGAAAATTTCTACATTGGCGCTGGCCAGTCTTCTGGCCATGCCTGCCTTGGCTTCCGCCGCGGACGCCCAGACAGACATGCAGGCCAAGATCGATGCCATGAGCAGGCAGATCGAACAGATGAAGGCCCAGATGGCGGAAATCAAAGCCTCGCAGACACAGAAGTTCGAGGATTTTGAGGCAAAATCTGAAAAATGGGATCTGGCCTCCCGCTTTCAGTGGTCCGGTGATATCAGGAACCGGGTGGATATACACACCGCGGACACATCATCCTATTATAAGGCCACGAGTGTTGGTATGGGGATAAATGACTTTGTCACTGTACAGCCGGTTGTGGCAGCTGCAGCTGCAGGTGCAGGTTGGGCAGACATAAATGCAATGCTCGCAGCCTTGGGTGGTGCTTTAGCAAATCCGGCCGCCCTGCAAGCAGCTCTGGGTGGTGCGGGTGCCTTGACCACTGCACAAGCAACAGCATTGTGGTCCATGTTTACCAATGGGGAGGTGCAAACAATGTTGGGTGGTATGGGTGCGTTGCCGACCACTGCAATCACGAACGCGATGGCATCTCCTCAAGCGCTTGCCGGGTTAATGAAAAATCTCTCTCCTGCCGCCAGGGCTTCTATTTTTACAAACATGGCTTATACCCCGACCGCAGCCGCCACCTATGACAACGACACCCTGTACACCACCCGGTTACGTCTGAACCTGCGAGCCAAGGCCACCGAAGATGTTGAGGTCAAGGCCCGGATCGTGGGCTACAAGGCTTGGGGCATGCAGGATTCCCCCACTCCGGAGCAGGATCAAGATGGTGTTCATAATACCGACAGTCCTTACTTCCTGAACTCCCGCTCCTTTGATGGCACCACAGGCCGTCAACCCGGCAACAATCTGCTGATCCTCGACCGGGCCTACATGAACTGGAACAATATCGGCGGATTGCCGGTATGGTTCTCCGCCGGTCGGCGTCCCACCACCGATGGTCCACCCGCCCATCTGCGCATGAACAGCGACGAACGGATGGCTACTCCGGTTGCCTACATGGATTACCCATTTGACGGGGCTACCCTGGGCTATGCTTACAATAACCTCTTCGGTATCGAAGATGCTCCGGGGCGCATCCGCTTCTGCTATGGTCGTGGCTTTGAAGCTGGTCCACAGCAGAAAAATACCGGACTCAGCGATGTTGACTTTGCCGGTTTGAACTGGGATGTTTACAGTAAGGGCAATCGTTTTTTCAACATTCAGTCCTTCGGTGCCTTCAACATCTTTAACGTACCAGGCGACACCGTTTTCCCCAACCCGCTGGAGAGCGCACAAAAAACAGCATACGATGCTAATATCGCAGCCGGAATTGCAGGAACATCTTTTGGGGCGAGCAACCCTGCCAATACCTACCTTGATCGAAAAAACATGGGTAATATCTGGCAGACCGCTGCGGTGTTTATGGATAAATACCAAAACCTGAACTACTTTCTAACCGGTGGCTGGAGCCATACCCAACCCAAGGGCATGGACGAGATGGGCACCTCTCTGCTGAACGATTTCTGGAATCCGCTTGAAAGCAAGGATGGCTACAGCTTTGCTCTTGGCGTACGTTACGACATACCTGACAGCGGACTCAAGCTCGGCGCCGAATTCAACCACGGTTCCAAGAACTGGCTGGCCTTTGCTCCTGGTCATGATGATATGTATTCCAGCAAAATGGCAACCCGCGGTAATGTTTATGAGGTCTACGGTATCTACGACATTCCTTCTGGCGAGGCTATTTCCAAATATGGCAAAGCCTGGATGCGTCTCGGGTTCCAGCATTATGATTACGATTACACCTACAGTGGCATGTGGCTCGGCACCCCGAACAAGATCGGAGATATAAAGAACGATCCGCTCGCTGCCCAATTTTATGCTCCCATTGAATCAATGAATCAGGTGTACCTGACCTTTGAGGCTTCTTTCTAATCCAGTTTTTTTGTGGCACCTGTTGCTTGTTTAAAACAATAAGGGGGGGGGATGGCTTGCGCCATCCCCCCCCCTTTACGTATTAGAACGCACAAAGTAATTGCGAGTTCAACAAATTTGCCTTGCCAAGAACCCAGGATTGTTATACCTTGCCAGACAAGAAAAAATCCCTACCAGCGGAGGAAAACACTCCTGCAACCCTTGACACCCAGACCTTTATCCTCAGCCGCTTCGCCGCGGACCCGTAAAACTCCATGAAATATGTATTCGGCCCGGTTAATTCCCGTCGCCTGGGAATTTCCCAAGGCATTGATCTTGTCCCCCCCAAGATATGCAACTTCAACTGCATCTATTGCGAAATCGGCGCCACCACCACTCTGACCTGTAGCCGCAAGGAGTATATTCCCCTCCCCGAGCTGCTGGCAGAGATCGACACCGTGCTCGCCGACCGGGAGCTCCTGGCCCATCTTGATGTTTTCACCATTACCGCCAGCGGGGAGCCCACCCTGCACAGCGGCATCGGCCAGGTGATCCGCTATCTCAAGACAAAGTCCGAAAAGCCGGTGGTGGTTCTTACCAACGGCTCTCTGCTCTATCTCCCGGAAGTGCGCCATGATCTGCTGGCTGCGGATATTGTTATCCCCTCCCTTGATTCGGCCAGGGAGGAAAGCTATCGCCGGATCAACCGACCAGCCGCCTGCTCGCCCCTGGCTGAGCTGATTGAAGGGCTCATCATCTTCCGCAAGGAATTTTCTGGAAAATTCTGGCTGGAAATCCTCTTGGCCAGTAAGATCAATGACAGCCCGGAGGACATCGCCGCTCTGGTTGCCGCAGTAGAAAAAATCAGGCCGGACAAGGTACAGCTTAACACCGTGGCCCGGCCACCCCTGGAAAGTTTTGCCAAGCCCCTGACTCAGGTGGAACTGGAGGCCGTTGCCCATCAGCTTCCTGGGCCGGTAGAGATCCTGGTTGACTTCACCACCCGGGAGCGAGAAAAATTCCGCCATCTTTCCGAAGGCGAAATTATTGAAATGCTGAAAAGAAGACCCTGCACTACTAACGATGTCAGCGAGGCCCTTAATCTGGACCCGGACAGCACGCAGGTCATACTACAACAACTGGCCGCCAGCGGCCGCATCATAGAGACAAATCACCATGACAAACGATACTACCAAACCAGCAGATGAACGGCCCAGCGGCCAAGGCACCGAAAACAACGGGGAAGAGCGCTCTATTCTCGCCCGGGTGAGCAAGTGGTTGAAAAAACCAGGCAAGCCAGGCGAGGCAGAAAGCCAGTCCTCCAGCCATACAGCCTCTGAGTCAGGCCGACCAGATTCCACTCCGGTCTCTGGCGAAGCATCTCAACCCACGGGCGAGACCGCCAGCCCCACGAGTGGCAGACCACGCCGTCGCAAAAGGCCGCCTCGCAGACGGTCAAAATCTGTCAAGCCGGAAAGCCAGCAAGCTGACCCAGGCAGCGAAACAGAGCAACCTCTCCCAGTTGCAACTGAAGCCACTGAGAAACAGCGGCCCGCTACTCCTGCTATACCGGCGCAGCAGCGCCCGCCCCGGTCACCTCGACCGCCACGACCGCCAAGGCCTCCCAGATCTCCTCGGAATGAACCGGAACAGGAAACGGAAGATAACAAGGAAGCCGTCAAGAACACGGAAAACAAACAACCGATCAAGAAGGGGGACACTACCCTGAAGCTGTTGATCAACACCGATGAACCAGAAGAATGCCGTCTTGTTCTTCTCGAAGGTGGCAGGGTGGAATCCTTTTATGTGGAAACCGTTAGCCAGGCGCAGACCAAGGGCAACATCTACAAGGGGCGGGTTACCGCGGTTGAAGCCAACATGCAGGCCGCCTTTGTCGATTACGGTTCGGAAAAAAACGGCTTTCTGCCTTTCGGCGACATCCACCCGGAATATTACGCTACTGAGGTGGCCGCAGATACCCATTGGAAAGATCTGCCTATCCAGAAGGTGCTCAGCAAGGGGCAGGAGGTGCTGGTCGAGGTAGTCAAAGAGGCCACCGGCAACAAGGGCGCAACCCTTACCACCTTTCTCTCCTTGCCGGGACGATATCTGGTATTGATGCCCGGCAGCGACAGCGCCGGGATTTCCAGAAAGATCGAGTCCGAGGAAGAACGCAAAAAACTGCGGGAAATGATCGAGAGCGTCAGCATCCCCGAAGGCATCGGCTACATCGTCCGCACCGCCAGCCAGGAGATCACCAAGACCGCCTTGGCCCAGGATGTCCGCTATCTGCTCAACCTCTGGAAGGAGATCAAAAAACAGGGCCAGACCGAAAAGGCCCCGGCCCTGTTGCACAAGGAACAGAACATCGTTTCCCGGTTCCTGCGCGACCATTTCACCTCTGAAATTACCGAGATTCTGGTGGACGCGGAAGAGGCCCTGACCCAGGTCAATAATTTTCTCGAGCTATTGCCCTTAGCCCAGCGCAAATCAACGGTTGCCAAACTGCACAAGGGAACCCAGCCCCTGTTCCATCAATACCATGTGGAAAAGCAGATCGAGCAGATCTACCAGCCCACCGTGCCTCTGCCCTCTGGCGGGTCCATTGTCATCAATCCCACCGAGGCCCTGGTCGCCATTGATGTAAATTCCGGCCGCACCGGCAAGGACAAGAGTTTTGAAGACGCCATTTTTCTCGCCAATATGGAGGCGGCCGAGGAATTGTCCCGCCAGCTCAGGCTCCGCGATCTTGGCGGTCTCATAGTCGTTGATTTTATCGACATGCGGGATTCCAAGCACATTCGCGAGGTAGAAAAAAAGGTTCGTGACTGCATGAAACGCGACAAGGCCAAGGTGGATTTTTCCAAGATCTCCAAGTTCGGCCTCATGCAGATCTCCCGGCAGAAGATGGCCGCCCCGGTCTCAGTAGGCAGCTACCGTCTCTGCCCGCATTGTCAGGGGCGCGGTCTGGTTCGTTCCGTGGAAACTCAGGCTCTGGTGCATATCAGACATATTCAGACCGGAGTGGCCAGAAAGGAAATCAAAAAAGTGCTTTGCCGCTTGCCCATGGAAGTAGCCCAGTATCTCCTGAACAAAAAACGACAGGACATAATCGAACTGGAACAAGAACATCAGGTTGAGATCAATATTATCTCTGATCCGGCCATGCCACCTACCGAAAGCAAGATAGATTTTCTCAAGGAATAAGCCATTACGGGGCAAGGTAATCGTTCACCAGGGGCACAAAAATTTAAGATAAACCCACTGTAAGCGTTCAGCAGTGCTACAGATGCGAGGAAGGGGTCTGCGAAGTGTGCTATTGCACATGAGCAGGCCGATGACTGTCAATCATCGGCAGCAGTGCCGATAACGCAGATGTGGTGCTGCTGAACGCTTACGGGGCAAGCACGTGAGAATAAACTCAATGCTTGCCCCCGCCTTTCTGGTATTTGAGCACAGCCCGGTTATGCTCGCCCAGATCATGGGAAAAATGATGGGTTCCGTCATTTTTTGACACGAAATACAGATAAGAGGCCGAGGCTGGATGCAGCACGGCGGCGATGGAAGCGCGACCCGGATTGGCGATGGGGCCGGGGGGCAGGCCGTTGATCAGATAGGTATTGTACGGAGTTGGTGTTTCCAGGTCTTTACGGGTGATATTGCCGTTAAAATTTGTCAGCCCATAAACCACAGTAGGATCGGTCTGCAAGCGCATGCTTAACCGCAGACGATTCATAAAAACTCTTGCGATAAGGGGCCGCTCTTCCGGGACGGCGGTTTCCTTTTCCACAATGGAAGCCAGGGTAAGCACCTGGTGGGAAGAAAGCCCCAGAGAATTGTTGCGCAAATCACCCAGCTCCTGCCTTACCTGACGGCCCCGTTCAACCATAAGGCCGATGATCTCCCGCGGATCCTGGCCTCGCAGCAACTGATAGGTATCCGGAAACAGATAGCCTTCCAGGCTTTTTGCCCCCACCCCGTATCGAGAAAGAAGCTCTTTGTCACGCATCAGCTTCAGAAAAAGCTCCCGCTCTCCCCATTTACCTGCGGCCAGAATATCAGCAAGCTGATAGATGTTAGTGCCTTCAGGGATGGTGACCGACCAGCGCACGGTGGCCCCGGTCGCAAGGAGGCAGAGAATTTGATAAGGGGTTTGTCCGGGGCTGAAGATATACTCTCCTGCCTGCAGACGCTGACTTAAGCCGGAGATCCGGGCGAGATAATAAAATCTCCGCCCCGGCGGGATCACTCCGTTTGCGATCAGAAGCTTTTCTATCCCAATCAGGCTTGTTCCGGGAGAAATCAGGACATGCTGATTAACCCCTTCCCGCATGGGTAGAGGAGTTATGGCATAGGCTCCAAGCCAGAGTCCAAAAACAGTCAGAATCAGAAAGACAACAGCACCCAGCCAACCTGCCAGGCTCTGGATGCCACCGGCCCTTTTTGAGCTTTTCTGCCTCAATCTCCTTCTCTGAACCAAAAACCTGATCTCCTTGCCGCTGGACAGACTGTAGCCCTAATCCTTAATTCACAAACACCATGGAGAGAATCCGGTCCATATTCTTCACCGGCACAAACTTGATCTTCTTACGAAGGGCCTCGGGGATCTCCACCAGATCCTTTTTGTTCTGCTCCGGAATAATCACTGTGGTGATGCCTGCCCGCAGAGCGGCCAGGGCCTTTTCCTTGAGGCCGCCGATAGGCAGCACCCGACCACGCAAGGTAATCTCCCCGGTCATGGCCACATCCTGACGCACCTTTTTCCGGGAAAGGGCCGAATACATGGCCGTGGCAATGGTTACCCCTGCGGACGGCCCATCCTTAGGAATAGCCCCGGCCGGCACATGCACATGAATATCAATTTCTTCGAAGTAATTGTCGGCCAGTTTAAGCTTTTTTAGACGTGAACGGCAAAAGCTCAGAGCTGCCTGGGCTGATTCCTTCATCACCTCACCCAACTGACCGGTCATGGTCAGATTGCCCCGACCTTTCAAGATGGAAATCTCGATATAGAGGATCTCTCCACCCACCTCTGTCCAGGCAAGACCGGTGGCCATCCCAGGCTGATCGATAATCTCGGTTTCCGACTCCGGGGTAAACTTGGGCGGACCAAGATACTTGCTCAAAGTCCGATCCGTGAGGGGGAAAGGCCCTTTACTGCCTTCCGCGACCCGGCGGGCGTTTTTCCGACAAACGGCGCCGATCTCCCGTTCCAGATTCCTCACTCCCGCTTCTCTGGTATAATTGGTGATAATTTTGGCCAAGACAACATCATCAAACTGGACATGTTTAGTGGTGATGCCGTTTTCCGCTAACTGCCTGGGCACCAGATAACGACGGGCAATCTCGACTTTTTCCTCAAGGGTGTAACCGGCCAAACGGATCACCTCCATCCGATCATAAAGGGGGGCCGGAATGGTGTCCGCCATGTTGGCGGTGGTGATAAACATGACCTTGGAAAGATCAAAGGGCATGTTCAGGTAATGATCGGTGAAATCCTTGTTCTGGGCTGGATCCAACACCTCCAGCAAGGCGGAGGATGGGTCGCCACGATAATCGGCGCCAACCTTGTCGATCTCATCAAACATGAACACCGGATTATTGGCTCCCACCGTTTTCAGACCCTGGATGATCCGACCCGGCATGGCGCCGATATAGGTGCGGCGATGACCGCGGATCTCAGCCTCATCATGCATGCCGCCCAAAGAAAGACGGTGAAATTTGCGGCCCATGGCCCGAGCGATGGATTGCCCCAGAGAGGTCTTGCCCACTCCAGGAGGGCCGACAAAACAGAGGATCGGCCCCTTGGTTGTTTTGTTGAGCGAGCGCACGGCCAGATATTCAAGAATCCGTTCCTTGACTTTATCCAACCCGTAATGATCCTCGTCCAATACCGCCTTGGCAACCTTGAGATCAATCCTGTCCTTAGTGCCTTTGCTCCAGGGCAGATCTAAAATCCAGTCGATATAGGTCCGGACAATTGAGGCCTCAGAGGCGTCAGGGTGCATCGTTTCCAGCCGCTTGAGCTGCTTGCCCGCTTCCTTCTTGACCTCAGTCGGCATCCGGCATTTGGCCAGTTTATCCCGCAGTTCATCCATTTCCTGAGAGCGGTCATCAA
>Ga0208863_1001389_pt1 | contig 15567 bp, 15 predicted proteins | sample RifOxyD3_FD_184040 | JGI IMG/M metagenome (GOLD analysis project Ga0208863, IMG submission 184040) | Soil microbial communities from Rifle, Colorado - Rifle Oxygen_injection D3 (SPAdes) | ecosystem: Environmental > Terrestrial > Deep subsurface > Rock core/Sediment | place: Rifle, Colorado...
TCAATATCCGCGGCCGCGACCTCGGGGGTTTCGTGGCCGAGGCACAGAGCCACCTCGCAGGGCTTGAGTCCAGCCTGCCCCCAGGATATTTTCTGGAGTATGGCGGCCAGTTTGAAAACCAGCAGCGGGCCATGCGCCGGCTCTCGGTTGTCGTGCCGCTGGCCTTGACGCTGATCTTTATCCTGCTCTACATGGCGCTCGGTTCCTTCCGTGATTCGCTGTTGGTCATCCTCAACCTGCCCTTCGCGCTCGCCGGCGGCGTTTTGGCGATCGTGGCGATCGGCATGCCGCTCTCGGTCTCCGCAGCCGTGGCCTTCATCGTGCTGCTCGGTATCGCGGTGCAGAATGGCGTGGTGCTCATCACCTTCTTCCGCCAGTTGCGCACCGAAGGCCGTTCGGTCGAAGAGACCATCCGCACCGGCTGTGACCTGCGTTTTCGTCCCCTGGTCATGACCGCGCTCTGCAGCTTCATCGGCCTGGTGCCGATGCTCTACGCCTCGGGTTCTGGAGCCGACATCCAGAAGCCGCTGGCAGTCGTCGTGATGGGAGGGTTAGTCACCTCGACTTTTCTGACACTCATCGTCCTGCCGACGATCTACGAGTGGCTCGAAAACCGAAAAAATGCAACCGATACGGAGGTCGCACCATGAAACATGTAATCGCGTTCATCAAACCGCATCAGCTCTCGCGGGTAGCCATGGGCCTGCGGGACATTCCGGGGTTGACCGGGATGAGCATTGGCAAGGGGCAGGGCTTCGGGCGCGGACGCGCCCAGGGCGCGCCGCGCCGCATTATCGAGGATGAGATGGCCTATATTCCGCATGTGCGTATCGAAGTCTTCTGTAGCGACGAGCGGCTCGAAGATGTGGTGGCCTGCATCTCAACCAACGCCCAGACCGGCCTCGCCGGCGACGGTAAGATTTACGTCACGGCAGTGGTCGAAGCGGTGCGGATCAGCAACGGCGAGCGCGGCGCGTCCGCGGTCTGAGGGGGTCGCGGTGCGAAATGGGGTGGTACTCATCGACTTTTTCCGGCAACGGCGCGACACAGGCCTATGGTCCTTGGTCTAAACCCCGGTGTCGACATCCAAAAACCACTGACGGTGGTGGTCGCCGTGGGCGGGATCATCACCGCCACCATTCTGACCATTGTGGTGCGGCCGTTACTCTATGGTTGGCAGGAGAGTAGGTTTGACGACCATCAGGGGGCTGGAGTGCCCGGTCGCAAGGGGGCAGATTTTGCAAATCCGCTCTTGACGCCTCGCTTGTTTTTTCGTTAAAAAACGCATGGTCAGAAAACCACGGGTACACTGCCATGGTACTCTCTCCCATGTCATCGTCGGGGCGCCTTACCGTCGGCGGACGGCCATCGGCAGCCCATATGAAGTAAGGAACCATAACGAAATGCGCACTATCTTATTGTCGGCCGGCATGTTGTTTTGCAGCAATGTCTTCATGACCTTTGCCTGGTATGGCCATCTGAAGAATCTTTCCAGCAAGCCATGGATCATCGCCGCTTTAATCAGCTGGGCAATCGCCCTTTTTGAGTATTTAATCCAGGTGCCGGCCAACCGGGTCGGCTTTCAGGTCATGAACCTCGGCCAGCTCAAGATCCTCCAGGAGGTAATCACTCTGGCTGTCTTTGTGCCATTTTCCGTGTTCTTCATGAAGGAGGAGTTCCGGCTGGATTTTCTGTGGGCCGGTCTCTGCATCCTGGGGGCGGTTTTTTTTATCTTCCGGCAAAGAATTCTGGGCGCATAACGCCGTTGTCCGCGGAGTGCGGCCCGTTGATGCTGCGTCGGCGGGTCGCGGCCTGCTCATTCTTTCCGACCGGGTTGCGCCGGCGGGCATTGCTTGCTTCAGCAGCTGTCCGGCGGTTCTCCGTGGCGCTTGACGTTGTTTTGGCCGCCGTTGGCATGCGCTTTGAGTTCATGGTTCATGGTCTCCTCCCGTTTTTGCCTCTATCCATTCCATTTATCATCGCCGCGCTGGCGAGCTTCCGCAGGGATTGCCGGCGGGTTGCTTCGATGCCTGCCGTTGCGGCATAGCGACTGTTCAGGTCAAGCAGACCGGCATTGAACCGGTCGAGAAAAAACAGGCCGTTGCTCGACGGCAGTTCCGCCTCGGGCGGAAAGTTGAGCGGGCAGACCGAAACCTCGATGGTTTGCTGGGCCGGGTCGATATGGGCGATGGGCAGGCCGTGCGTCCGGCAGATCAGCGGCCGGGCGTCATAGATGGCGCAGAGGTGGTCGATGAGAAACGGGCAGTGGTCGCCGGGTTTGGCGGCATTGGCGCGGATCGCGATCTGCGTTTCCAGTGGCAGTCCGGCCGATGCCAGGTCGATGCGCGCCGCTTCGAGGGGCAGCACGGAGAAATCCCGGCAGCAGTCGTCGCAGCCCGGCCGGCAGCGAATGCGGCCGCCGAGCATGGCCAGCAGGCGTGCTGTTTCCTCGGCCAGAAGCCGGAGGATAATTGCGTCGTATTCGCACGTAATGTCCATCTGTATGCTACTCCCGATGTCTGTTGAAGCGAAGCTCAACCATACCATGCCGGCCGCCCGAAGAGAAGATTGATGGATTCGTAAAAATCAGGTCGGCATGGCAAACAGCGATAATCCGTGGTAGGTTGTCGGCAGCAGTGCGGAAGGCGGTACGGCGGGCCGGGCCGGAAATCCTGCCGCAGCAGAGTTTTTTGTTTTAATGAGTTGTCTCTGCGAACTCTGCGTCTCGGCGGGATGTAACGATTTTTTGCAAGGCCATCAACAGTAACGGCGGACCATGGAACAGCATTCCCTAAAAACAGGCCATGGCAAACGGCCGCGTACTACCGGGGCGTCGACAAGCAAGCGCTTCCGGCTCACCTTGGAGTATGACGGCACCAACTACAGTGGCTGGCAGAAACAACTCGACGCCAGCACGATCCAGGGTTCGCTCCTGGCTGCCGCCGCTGAGATCTTCGCCGGCCAGGCGGTCGATATCCAGGGCAACGGTCGGACCGATGCCGGGGTGCATGCCCTGCGTTATACGGCCCATTTGGCCGTGGCCACCGAGCTTGAACCGCCGGCCATCCACCTCCGGTTCAATGACCTGCTGCCCAAGGATATCGTAGTGCTGGCCGTGGAACGGGCCCATCCCGACTTTCATGCCCGGCACAGCTGTCTGGGCCGGAGCTATTTATACCGGATCTCCAGGCGGAAGACCGCCTTTGGCAAGCGGTATGTCTGGTGGGTGAAGGATCGGCTCGATCTGGCCGCCATGCGCGAGGTAGCGCCGCTCTTCGAGGGGATGCACGATTTCGTGTCGTTTGCTGAAAGGCAGGAGCTAAAAAAGTCCACCAAGGTGCTGGTGCACCGGGTCGCCCTCTGGGAAGACGGCGAGACGATCGTCTGCCAGGTGGTCGGCTCCCATTTTTTGTGGAAGATGGTGCGCCGGCTGGTCGGCATCCTGGCGGCGGTCGGCCGCAAGCAGCTTACGGCCGACGATATCCACCGTTTTCTGGAGGAACGATCAGACCAGCCGGCCGGGTTCACCGCCTCGCCGTCCGGGTTGTTTTTCGAGCGCGCCTTCTATGCCGAGGCCGAACTTGCCGACTTCCTGCGGACCGACCCGGCTGCGGGGAGCGGGCGATTTTTTCTGTAATAACTATGGAGGATGACAGCTAGATGGAAATGTATCTGATGCTGGCCATGGCCGTTGGTCTGGCCGGCGGCATGGCGGTGATCTGGGTTGTCATGGGCAACAGGCTGCGACTGGCCGAGGAGCAGGCCCGTGCCGCCGGGCAGGCGGCGGCCGAGCGTCTGCTGGAGCGGGAGCGGCAGATCGAGGAGTTGCGCACCGAAGGCCGCCGGCTTCGGGACGAGGCGGTGACGCTGCGTGACCGGCTACAGGAGGAAACTGCCAAACGGGCCGCGGCCGAGGAGAAGGCCGGCCGGATCCCGGCCATGGAACAGGCCATGCAGGAGAAAAAGGCGTCCGGTGATGCCCTGCGGACGGAGAATTCTGACCTGCGGACCAGGCTCGCGGAACTGGAAACCAGGCTTGTTGAGGAGCACAAGCGGGCCGAGGAAAAGCTCGCCCTGCTCGCCGGGGCCCGCGACCAGATGAAACTGGAATTTCAGAATCTGGCCCAGAAGATATTTGAGGAAAAGGGGCAGAAATTCACCGAGCAGAACAAGACAAACATGAACACCGTGCTCACCCCCATGCGGGAACAGCTGGCCGAGTTCAAGAAACGGGTCGAGGATGTCTACGAGAAGGAGTCCAAGGATAGGTTGTCCCTTTTCCACGAGATCAGCAATCTCAAGGTACTCAACCAGCGGATCAGCACCGACGCGGTCAATCTGACCAATGCCCTCAAGGGCCAGAGCAAGACCCAGGGCGCCTGGGGCGAGGTGATTCTCGAACGTATCCTTGAGAATTCCGGGCTACGCAAGGGCCGGGAATACGAGAGCCAGGGCAGCTTTGTCAGCGAGCAGGGCCGGCAGCAGCGGCCCGACGTGGTGGTGCATCTGCCCGAGGGCAAGGATGTGATCATCGATGCCAAGGTCTCGCTTACTGCCTATGAACGCTACTGTTCGGCCGCGAGCAGCGAGGAGCGGGATCGCGAACTCAAACTGCACGTCGTCTCGCTCCGCGCCCACGTCAAGGGGTTGTGCGAGAAGAACTACAGCAGCCTGATCGGAATCCGCTCTCTGGATTTCGTGCTCATGTTCCTGCCCATCGAGGGCGCCTTTCTGGCCGCCCTTGACCAGGACCCGGAAATGTTCAACGAGGCTCTTTCCAGAAACATTCTGCTGGTTTGCCCTTCAACCCTGCTCGCCACCCTGCGCACCATCCAGAATATCTGGCGCTACGAGGATCAGAACCGCAACGCCATGGAAATCGCCAGAAGGGCGGGCGGACTCTACGACAAATTCGTGGGGTTCGTTGAGGCGCTGGAGGACGTCGGCCAGAAGATCGGCAAGGCCCGGGAGGCCTACGATACCGCCCACAAGCGGCTGGCGACCGGCCGCGGCAATCTGATCAACCAGGCCCGGGAACTGGAGTCGCTCGGGATTAAAACTCAAAAATCCCTGCCCCAGGAGTTGGTCAACCAGGCAACCGCAGAGCAACAGCATCTTTTTGAGAAAGAGCCACCTTCCTCGTGAGTTGCGGCGGATTTTTCGTTCTGCGAACGGTTTACGGGTTCAATTACGCCAGCGATTCAGGCGCTTTTTGTCGAGCAGGCTGGCTCCCTGGTAGTAGGCGATGGCCTCCCGGCCCTGTTTTTCGTCGTTGGTTCGTTCCTCCTGAGTCGCGTCCTGCGCCGTTTCGCGGAGCACCTTGTATTGGCGCATCTGTTGGCGAACATCAAGGATCGTCAGATTATCGCCTTTCAGGTAGCCCAGTTCCTGGTAGGTGCTGATGAAGGCGCGCGGCGTGAAATCGGCGGCCAGAATGTCTTTGCCGAAGAATTTGCTCGGATAACTCCAGTGCAGCAGGCCGAACAGGGTCGGCGCCAGATCCACCTGGCTGGCCAGGGAATCGTTGACGCCAGGAGCCACAAGCCCCGGGGCATAAACGATCAGAGGGATACGGTAGCGGTATACCGGCATGTCCAGGCGGCCGGCACTGCCGGCGCAATGGTCGGCGACAAACACGAACACGGTGTCGCTAAACCAGGGGTGATGGCGCGCCTCATCCAGAAAGGCGCCGATGGCATAGTCGGCGTATTTAACCCCGCCTTCCCGGCCGGTGCCGGACGGGATGTCGATCCGGCCGGCCGGATAGGTGAAGGGCCGATGGTTTGAGGTGGTCATCACATAGCCGAAGAACGGCTTGCCTTGGGCATGGGAGCGGTCGATTTCACGCACCGTGCGGTGCAGGATATCCTCATCGCAGGCTCCCCAGATGTTGGCAAAGGAGATCTCGCCGGCGTCCAGATCGCTGCGGTCGATGACCTCGAAACCGTTGCCGCTGAAAAAGGCATTCATGTTATCGAAGTACCCATAGCCGCCGTAGAGAAACCTGGTGTCATAGCCCTTGTCGCGGAAGATGAAGCCCATGGAAAACATGTTGCTGTTATCCGGTCGCTTGACGATGGAATGTCCCGGGGTCGGCGGCGTTGACAGGGTGACCGCCTCCATGCCCCGCACGGTCCTGGTGCCGGTGGCGTAAAACCGGTTGAACAGCAACCCCTGCCGGGCCAGCCGGTCAAGATTGGGGGTCAGCCCCTGGCTGTTGCCGAAGACGTCGAGAAATTCGGCGCTCATGCTCTCCATCATGACCAGCACGACGTTGTAGCGTTTCTCCGGACCCGGCGCAACAACAGATCGCGAGAGGTCGGCACCTGTCCCATGCAGGAACGAACTGCTTTCGGTCCGGAGCAGACCGTGCAGGCTGGTATAAACGGTCTTTTCATCCAGGGTCCGGTAAAACGTGCCGTAGTCAAGACTGTTGTGACGAAAAGCAGCGAAGAGCTGGTAGAGGCCGTTGCCGGCCAACTCCTGCTCGTAGCGGTTGGAGAAGACATGAGCAACAGTGTTATCCGTTGCCAAGAAACTGAGAAAGGGCAGGAGAAGAAAAAACAGGCCGGCAACCAGCCGGCCGGCAAAGCGACCGGGCAGGCAACCCCGCAGTTCTTCGGCAAGAAGTGCTGCGTGAACGCGCCGCCGGCCGGCGACCGAAAGGGCCAGGGTCACTGCCAGGACAACGCTGAGCAGGAGCGGCACCGGGTATGATTCGCGGATGTTGCCGAGCACCTCCTGGGTGTAGACCAGATAGTCGACAGCAATGAAGTTAAACCGCACCCCGAACTCTTCCCAGAAGAACCATTCGGCCAGGGCGGAAAAACCCATGAGGTAGAGGCAGGAGAAGAAGAACGGATAGAGCAAAAGCCGCAGCCGGCGGCTGGCAAAAAGACTCTGCGGCATAACCATGAGGGAAAGCACAAAGGGAATGGCGGCATAGAGGCCGCTGACCAGATCATAGTAGAGGCCGATGCCGAAGATGCCGCCGAGGACAAGCGGGGTGTGGTCGATCTGCGGCCAGCTGCGTATTGTCAGTGCCAGCCTGATAAAAAAGGCATAGAGGCAGTAGAAGGTCAGCAGGTGCCGGAGGAGCCGGAAACGGGGGGGGATGCCCGGAAAGGAGAAAAGCGGGCGGACCAAGGTGGGGAAAGGATGCAAGCGGGTGGCAAGTATCTGCTGGATGAATCTGGGCATAACATCGTTTGTTGCATTTAAAGGAAAATTGGGCGTCGGCCATGAACCAGGCGCAGTCGCGCTGGCAAACGTGAAAAACTGCTGTCGGCGGAGAATAACAGGAGATGATTGCCGGAACGTTGCGCCAATCTTACAGATTGGAAAGGTTCTGGCCTGTTCGTCCCGCGTAACCGTTCGCCAGGGACATCAAAGGGGAGGCTTCTGGAAAGTGTAAATTTTTACTGGGCCGCCGGCGACTCCAGGGGCCAGAAAACAGTGAAACGGGAACCGAGGGCCGGATTGCTGGCCACCTCGATCCGGCCGTGATGGGCCTGAACTACGGCCCTGACCAGGCTGAGCCCGAGGCCGAGGCCGCGGTGGGAACGGCTGGCATCACCGCGATACAGCCGATCGAAGATGTGGGGCAGGTCCTGGGGGGCGATGCCGCCGCCGGTGTCTTCGATCACCAGCCGCATTTCAGTGCCGGTCCGGGTGGCGGCGATGGCGATGCGGCCACCGGTCGGCGTATATTTGAGCGCGTTGTCGAGCAGGTTGGCAATGACCTGGCGCAGGCGGCTGGCATCGGCCACGGCCTGGAGGTCCGCCGGCGCCGCTGCCGCGACGGTTATGCCCTTTTCCTCGGCAACGTACTGGTAGAGTTCCACCACCTCGGCCAGCAGCGGAGCGATGGAGACGGTCTGCAACTGCAGACGCATGACGCCGGTTTCCGCCTCGGAGATATCCATCAGGGTGTTCAGCATGGTGACGATCCGTTCGGACTCCTCGGCGCAGTCCATCAGGGCCTCGCGCAGGACGTCGGCATCGCCTTCCGCCTGGAGGACGGTCTCGATGCCGGCCCGCAGGCGGGTAACCGGCGTGCGCAGGTCATGGGCCACATTGTCGAGAGCGGCCCGCATGCCGGTGATCAGCTGCTCAATCTTCTCCAGCATGTTGTTGAAGAGACGGATCAGCTCGTCAAGTTCGTCACCGGTCTGCCGGGACGGCACCCGGGCATCAAGTCTGCCGGTGTCGATGCTGCGGACGGTCTGGATCAGGTCTCGGACCGGCCGCAGGGCGCGGAAGGCCAGAAAGAACCCGCCGCCAAAACCGATCAGAATCACCGGCAGCATGATCCCCGCAAAGATTCGCCGGAAATGTTCAAGCAGGGTCTGGCGTTCTTTCGAGTCCTTGCCGACCTGCAGCAGAAATCCGCCCTGCAGCCGGCGGCTGACGATCTCAATGTCGACACTGCCGTCGTTTATTGGCAGCACACTCCACTTCTCCCCGCTCTCGCTCGGGCCGGGGCCGGGCCCAGGCGGATAAGCGTCGGCGGCCAGCTGCCACTGCGCCGGGAAGGTGGCAAGCAGGGTCTTGTTTGCCGGGTCGGCCACCCGCACGAAGAAACCGCTTTCGGCGTTATGGGATTCCTCCAGGCGGATTTCATCAAGCATCGCCGGCCGGCCGCTCTCCTTCTCTTGCAGGGCATATTCCTGCAGCTTGGCCTGGACCATATTGCGGTCCTTTTCCACAATTGCGGCGCGGAGCGGGAAAAAGACAAGGGTGAAGAGCAGCAGGGAGCTGGAGATGAAGATCGTCGAGTACCAGAGGGCCAGCCGGAATCCGATGGTTTTCGGCAGGCGATCAATCGCCTTTGAGAACATAGCCGACTCCACGGATGGTCCGGATCAACCGGTGGTCGAATTCCCGGTCGATCTTGTTGCGTAACCGGCAGATCAGCACATCAACCACATTGGTCTGCGGATCAAAACTGTAATCCCAGACATGTTCAAGGATCATGGCCTTGGAAACCACCCGGCCCTGGTTGTGCATGAGATACTCGAGCAGGGCAAACTCACGGGGCTGCAGATCGATTTTCACGACGCCGCGCCAGACCTCCCGGCGCAACTTGTCAAGAGAGAGATCAACGACCTTCAGGGTGGTGGCCTCCGGTGTGCTGCTCGTCCGCCGGATCAGGGCCTGCACCCGGGCGAGCAGTTCGGAAAAGGCAAAGGGTTTGGTGAGATAATCGTCGCCGCCGGCCTGCAGCCCCCGGACTCGATCCTCGACCGAGCGTTTGGCGCTTAAGATGAGTACCGGCGTATTGATCTGCTGGCGGCGCAGTTCGTCAAGCAGGGCCAGGCCGTCAAGCCGGGGCAGCATGATGTCAAGGATGGCGGCATCGTAGGGTTCGTTGAGGGCCATGGCCAGGCCGTCTTCACCATTGACGGCCAGGTCGACGGCAAAGCCTGCCTGCCGGAGGCCCATGCCGATGAATGAAGCGATTTTTCCGTCATCCTCTACTACGAGTATGCGCATGCTCTGTGGTTGACAAGGTTATGGAGTTGTGATTTGCGGGCAGACTCAGCACAACATACGGTGATTGGCCGGGGAACGCAAGGATGTATTCCCTGTCAGTAGAGGAAGGGCGGGGAGAGAGAGGGGGATTTCAACAACACGCCGGCACGTTTTGCTTTTTTCTCATGCCATGGCGTAGTATACAGTACTCCTGTCGCAAGGCGGGCAGCGGTAACAGGTGTGTTGCGCAGGAGTCCGTCGTATGCCAGGCCGATCATCCGTGACAAAGCTGAATTCATGATCTGTTCCACGATGCAAAAGAGTGACATTCGAGTGGCCGTCATCGGCGCCGGGCCGGCCGGCTTGATGGCGGCCGGCGTCCTGGCCGCGGCTGGCGTTGCGGTTCATCTTTTTGACGCCATGCCGGCGGCCGGGCGGAAATTCCTGGTGGCCGGCCGCGGCGGGCTCAACCTGACCAACGCCGAGGAACCGGCCGCCTTTGTGGCCCGCTACGGCGAACAGGCTGATTTTTTCCGAGGAATTCTGGCTGATTTCTCGCCTGCTGATCTGCGCCGCTGGTGCCGGGATCTGGGCGTGGATACCTATGTCGGCAGCAGCGGCAAGGTTTTTCCCAGGCAGGCCGGCGCCCGCGACCTGCTGACCGCCTGGCTCGAACACCTCAAGCAAGGCGGTGTGATGTTTCATTTTCAGCATCGTTGGCAGGGCGTTGCCGCGGACAACGCTCCTTTGTTCCTTACGGCGAACGGTGATCGGCTCGCCTTTCCGGCCAGCGCTATCCTTCTGGCCCTGGGCGGCGCCAGTTGGCCACAGACCGGCTCCGACGGTGCCTGGGCCGAAGTGCTGGCTGCCCGGGGCGTGTGCTGCACTCCTTTCCGGCCGGCAAACTGCGGGATCGAAGTGACCTGGTCCGCGCATTTCCGCGAGCGCTTTGCCGGCGCGCCGCTTAAGAATCTGCAACTGCGATGCGGCGACCGGCAGGCCGTGGGTGAGGTGGTGATCACCGGCTACGGCCTGGAAGGCGGCGGCATCTATCAGCTCATTCCGGCCCTGCGCCAGGCTCTCGACCAAGAACGGCCTGCTTTCCTCTTTCTTGATCTGAAACGCGACCTGACTGTTGCGCAGCTTTTGGAAAAATTTATAAAAAAACGCCGCAGCGACACTCTTGCCAATTTCCTGCGCAAGTCACTGCGCCTCGCCGGCCCGGCTTACTCCCTGCTGCGCGAGTTCGGTGGACAGGCGCAACTCACCGACCCGGTCGAGTTAGCCCGGTGCATCAAGAACCTACCGGTGCCGGTCAGCGGGCTCCAGCCGCTGGTCGAGGCCATCTCCACGGCCGGCGGCATCGCCATGGCCGAACTCGACGAGAACCTCATGCTCATCCGGCTGCCCGGTTTTTTTGCGGCTGGCGAGATGCTCGACTGGGAAGCACCCACCGGCGGCTATCTGCTGCAGGGCGCCTTTTCAACCGGTTATCGGGCGGCCGGCGGTATCCTGCGCTGGCTGCGGCGTTAAGCATTGGCCGGTGCGCCTGCTTGACAACCGCTCTATTCCGTGTACAGTTCGGCGTTTCTAACAACAAGGCTGACAACAATGGCGCTTATCGTTTTACAGGATGTTTCATTGAGTTTCGGCGGGCCGTTGTTGCTCGACAAGGTTTGTTTGCGGATTGAACCGGGCGAACGGGTCTGCCTGATCGGCCGCAACGGCGAAGGCAAATCCTCGCTCATGAAGCTTGTCGCCGGCGAGCTGGAGCCGGACAGCGGCAAGGTTTTTCGGCAGCCGGGCCTCCGTATTGCTCGACTCAGTCAGGAGGTTCCCGCCTCGCTTGCCGGCCCGATCTATGATGTGGTGGCCGGCGGCCTGGGGGAACATTTCGGGCTGCTGGCCAGGCATCACGCCCTTGCCGCACGCATGGCAGCTGGCGAGGGCGAGAGCCTGCTTGCGGAACTGGTCGCCTTGGAACAGGATTTGGTGGCGGCCGGCGCCTGGCAGGCACAGCAGCGGGTTGCCACCGTGCTCTCCCGCCTGCAACTGGAAGCGGACCAGCTGTTCGAAACCCTCTCCGGCGGTCTGAAAAGACGGGTCATGCTGGCCCGGGCCCTGGTGAGCGACCCGGACCTGCTGCTGCTGGATGAGCCTACCAACCATCTTGACATCAACGCCATCACCTGGCTGGAGGAGTTTCTGCTGACCAGCGGCGGGACCCTGCTCTTTGTGACCCATGACCGGGCGCTCTTGAAGAAACTCGCCACCCGGATCCTTGATCTGGACCGCGGCCAACTCGCAAGCTGGCCCGGCGATTATGCCACCTACCTGCGGCGGAAAGAGGAAGCACTTGCAACGGAAAGCACCCAGCAGGCCAATTTTGATAAGAAGCTGGCCCAGGAGGAGGTCTGGATCCGGCAGGGGGTCAAGGCGCGTCGCACCCGGAACGAGGGCCGAGTCAATGCCCTGCTCGCATTGCGACGCGAGCGGCAGGCCAGGCGGGAACAGCTTGGCCAGGTGCGGATGACGATCACCGAGTCCGGGTTTTCCGGCAAGTTAGTGGCGGTTCTCAAGGATGTCACCTGCGCTTACGATGAAAAGCAGGTAATTAAGAATTTGACTGCCACTGTGCTGCGAGGTGATCGGATCGGCATCATCGGACCGAACGGCGTCGGCAAGACCACCTTGCTTCGGCTGCTGCTTGGCGAGCTTGTCCCGAGCCAGGGCTCGATCCGGCTCGGCACCAACCTGCAGCCCGTTTATTTCGACCAGCAGCGCGCCCAGCTCCACGAGGAGAAAACCGTGGTCGACAACCTGGCCGATGGCAGCGATTTTGTGGAGATCAACAGCCAACAGCGGCATGTTATCGGCTATTTGCGCGATTTTCTTTTTGCGCCGGAGCGAGCCCGTGCGCCGGTCAGCATTCTGTCGGGCGGTGAGCGGAACAGGCTGCTGTTGGCCAGGCTGTTTGCCAAACCGTCCAATGTCCTGGTGCTGGATGAGCCTACCAATGATCTGGATGTGGAGACCCTGGAATTGCTTGAGGAGTTGCTTCTGCAATACAGTGGCACGGTACTCTTAGTCAGCCATGACCGGGCCTTTCTAAATAACGTGGTCACCAGCAGCCTGGTTTTTGAGGGCGACGGGCTGGTTCGGGAATATGCCGGCGGCTATGACGATTGGTTGCGGCAGCGGCCCGAGGTGGCGTCGGATAAGACACCCGGCCGGGAGATTAAAAGGGAGCGGCCCAAGGCGGGCGTTGCTGGGCCGCGCAAGCTTACTTTTCGGGAGAATCTGGAGCTGGAGCGTCTGCCCGGAGAGATCGAGGCCATGGAGGCGAAGCAGGCGCAGCTCTATGCGGCCATGGCTGAACCAGCCTTTTATCAGGGCGACGGTGCCGCGGTTTCCCGGGGCAGGGTCCGGCTGGCCGAGCTGGAACAGCTGCTGGCCGCGGCCTATGATCGGTGGGCGGAACTGGAAGCGGTTCGGGAAAGTTTTCTGGCCGCCGGCAGCACAAAAAACAGCATGTGACCGCGTGGACCTGCTGTAGCCGCGGCAATTCGTAACCGTTCACCGGGTGAGCTAAAAGGGGCTATAAACACCGGCATTGTAATCGTTCAGCAGTGCCCCAGATGCGCGAAAGAGGCCTGCGAACTGTACTGGTGCTACGTGAGCAGGCCGATGACAAAGCAGATGGGGTGCTGCTGAACGATTACGGCAATTCTTCCGTGGTTGAAAGCTCTGCTTGACAAGGGTTCAAGCAAGATTGTAAAAGAGGCCGTGCAGGGCATGCTTCAAAAAAAGCATCAATCGAAATACATCCCAGGATCTACAGAGAAAGGAGAAAAAACATGAATAAGGCTGAGTTGATCGCCGCCATTGCTGCAGCTGCCGACATCAAAAAAACTGAAGCGGATCAGGCGTTGGCCGGGTTTCTTGCGGCGGTGCAGGGCGCTCTGGCAACGGCCGAAACGGTCTCCCTGGTTGGGTTCGGTACCTTTTCCGTGGCAAAACGAGGCGCCCGGGTCGGCAAGAATCCGCGCACCGGCAAGCAGATTCAGATTGCCGCGAAAAAGGTCGTGAAATTCAAGGCGGGCAAGAACCTGTCCGAGTCCCTGGCGTAACCGCCAGGCTCAAAACGCGGTCCTCCGCGGGGCGTAGCTCATCTGAGGCGGTGAATAGCCGTGATCTGCTCCGGCCCGGTAACGCAGACATCCAGATCCTTGAGGATGCCGTTGTCGATGCTGTAGATCCAGCCGTGTACTGATAGTTGCCGGCCGGCCTTCCAGGCATTCTGGACAATGGTCGTGTGGCAGAGGTTGGCGACCTGCTCGATGACATTCAGCTCGCACAGAAGGTCGAGTCGCTCCTTGTCGTCGGCACAGGCGTCGAGTTTATCCTGGTGAAAGCGGTACACGTCCTTGATGTGGCGGAGCCAGTTGTCGATGAGGCCGTGGTCGGTGTGCTCCAGCGCGGCTTTGACGCCGCCGCAACCGTAGTGACCGCAGACGATGATGTGCCTGATCTCGAGTAGTTCCACAGCATATTGGACCACCGAGAGGCAGTTTAAGTCGGTGTGAACGACGACGTTGGCGATATTGCGGTGCACAAAGATTTCGCCGGGCAGCACGTCGATGATCTGGTTGGCCGGCACCCGGCTGTCCGAACAGCCGATCCACAGATATTGCGGGGCCTGTTGCCGGGACAGTTTGCTGAAGAAATCCGGATCGCTTTCCTTGATTTTTTCAGCCCAGGATCGGTTGTTGTCAAAAAGCTTTTTCAGAACACGCATGGGAATTGGCCGTTCCTTTGTCTATTGACGCCCAGGGTTATTTCGTAAACGTTCACCAGCACCGCATCTGCTTTGTCATCGGCCTGCTCACATAGTCGGGCTATAGCTCGCAGGCCTCGTTGTCGGCATACGAAACTGCCGACGATTGACTCGCGCATCTGCGGCACTGGTAAGCGTTTACAATTTCCTGATAGCCCCGTTTTTTTGTGCCTCTGGTGAACGGATACGTTATTTCCAGGCGCTCTTCCAGGGGCTGTTCCGGTCTTTGTTCTTTTTCTTGAAGCTGTTGTCGCCTCTGTCTGTCGTCTTCTCCGGTTTGCCGCCAGCATAGGCGGGCCGTCTGTTTTCTGTCGGTTTTCCTGTCGGCTTGCCTGTTGGCTTGCCCGCTGGCTTGCCCGCTGGCCGTCGGTTCGGCCGGGTCTCATCCACCTTAATCAAAACATGTTTGCCGTTGATCATCAAGTGCTGGAAGGCGTTCAGGACCTGCTGGCTGTAGCGGCTGTCCGCCTCTAGGCTGCTGGAATGGTCGCCGACCTCAATTTTGCCCAGCTTGATATGGGCCGATCCGTTCAGTTCGTTGAGCTGGCCGATGAGGCGTTTCGCGTGCATGCCGTCCTTCTGGCCGATATTGAGCCGGAACCGGGTGAATGAATAGTGGTCGCTTTCCCGGTTCGGGCTTTTTTTGTCCCGATCCGTCTTTGTCCGGGTTTTGCTTTCGGTAACGGCATTCAGGTCGGGTGCATCCTGATAAGCCTCCAGCTGGCGGCGGCAGGCCGATGTGACAAACCGTCTGATCAGCTCCTCCCGGTCCAGGTCGGCCAGACCGGCCGTAATGGCCGGCCAGAAGGGCGCCAGGCCGGTCTCCTCCACCTTGGTTTCCTGCACCGAGTCCACGAACCGCTGCAGTTGCGCGGCACAGACTTCCCGGCCGGTGGGCACTCGGGATTTTTCGAATTTCACCTTGAGCCGGTCTTCGATTTCCCGAATTTTGTGCTGTTCCCGCAGGTGGATGAGGGCGATGGAAATGCCCGCCTTGCCGGCCCGGCCGGTGCGGCCGCTCCGGTGCGTATAGTTGTCGGCGGTGTCCGGCAGGTTGTAGTTGATCACATGGGTCAGGTCAATGACGTCCAGCCCCCGGGCCGCCACATCGGTGGCCACCAGGAGTTCGAGGTTGCGGCGCCGGAATTTCTGCATTACCTGATCCCGCTGGGCCTGCGAGAGATCGCCGTGCAGGGCGTCGGCGTTGTAGCCGTCCTGCTGCAGACGGTCGGCCACCTCGATGGTTTCCTGGCGGG
>Ga0208863_1001390_pt1 | contig 15549 bp, 13 predicted proteins | sample RifOxyD3_FD_184040 | JGI IMG/M metagenome (GOLD analysis project Ga0208863, IMG submission 184040) | Soil microbial communities from Rifle, Colorado - Rifle Oxygen_injection D3 (SPAdes) | ecosystem: Environmental > Terrestrial > Deep subsurface > Rock core/Sediment | place: Rifle, Colorado...
GTACATGGAAGTCTCCTTTTCTTGAACTTTGAGCGGTTCAGAATTGTGAGACTTCCTCTTATTCCCGGAATTGTCAAACTTTGCGAGTCCCCCGGCAGAGCCGGGGGTTTACCTGTTTGTTATTAATAGATTGAGGCCTGCAGAGGACCGGGACTGGAATCGGTTTCCTCTCTCATCTGACCACCATCTCCCTCCAAGGCCCGCCATGTGGATTGTTTGGGTGGAGTCTCAATGGAGATTCATGGACAGGAGATCAAGGCCCGCAATGGCATCGAAATGCCGGTCTCGGGTGTAAAGTGTCCCACCCAAATGCATGCAACAGGCCGCAATCCAGACGTCATTGATCGGGATTTTCTTGCCGACCTGAACCAGGCCAAGATAAATAACCGCGTATTTTCTGGCAACATCACGGTCGATGCTAATGATTTCGATATCAAGCTGTTCGATGGTATCTTGAAGCCTGTCTTCGTTTTCTCTGCTTCTTGTTCCTTTCATGAAACCGAAACTCAATTCGGCCACCACCACCACCGGCAGATAAATCTGGCTACCGTAATCGGCCAGCGTATCAACGACAGCAGGAATACCCTCCGCGTAATCGCAGTAAATATTGGTGTCTAAGACCAACCTCATTCCCAGTCCCCTTCGTTGATCTGCTCAAAAACCTTCAGGGATTGCCTGAGTTCATTGGCTTCTTCAGGCGACATCCAGCCGGCCAGGTCGCGGATCAACCGACGCCGGTTTTTGTGAAGGCCAAGCTTTTCGTCCACCGCCTCCATAATAATCGCGGTCTTGGTTTTCCCGGTTTTGTGGGCCAGTTTTTTGAGCAAAGCATCTTTCTGGGGTGGAATTCTTAAGCTGAGCGGCACAATCTTTCCTCGTAACATTAAGTAGGTAGGCGGACAGGTATCTCTTTCTCGCAGATTGTATTGCGCAGTGGTCCGGATGTCAACCGCTTTTGGGGGCACCGAGGGACGCCCTTAAGTTTTTAACTTCATTAGTTTCGGCAACGAAAAATTTGGTGGCTTTGTCAAGTGAGTGCTTCAGAGCAATGTCCCCGTATAATTGAAGGCTTTGAGCCTGCTCCCCCCGCGTCCGGGCTGGCCCGACTGGCGAAAGACGGCGATCAGCTCATCCGGTCTGGGGTGCATATGGGAAAGATCAACCACCCCGTAAGCGACCCCACGGGCGGCAAGCTCACTGCTGTGCGGGACAAGAGAAAAAGGCTGATCAGCCACGGCCACGGTCTGGCCCCAGCACTGTTTGAGGACAATCACCTCGCCCTTGGGACTGACCAGAGGCTGGTCGTATTTGAAAAACGGGGAGGCCAACCGGGCGGTGAAGAGCGGGGGCAGGCCATAAATGGTCAGGCCCATCGGCAACGCATTTCTATGACCAAGGAGATCAAACAGGTTCTGCCGGTCGGTTTCAATGGCCAGCTGGGTATTGTCAAGACCCAGTCCGGCCAGGGCCTGGACGCTCAGACTGTTCAAAACATTCAGGGTATAGTCGCCAAAAAGAAGCAGCCTCTCGGGCGGGGCCTGCCCCGGCCTCCCTTTTTTGCGGCCCGGAGGATGATTCTCCCCCTCCGGCTCAGCCATTGCCTGGGCATCCGCCGCAAAAAGCAAGCGCTGGCCGATGTGGCCGATCTGCCAGGCGTGGTAGCCGCTCCCGCGCAGATGGGAGATGGCCTCGCGGTAAAACTCCAGATCCGCCTCCAGGATTACCGGCGGCAGAGCCCAGACCATCCGCCGCCGATACGGGGTCAACCGCTTCTGCTGCCGGGCGTATTGGATAAAGGTCTGGCGGGTCAAGGTGATGATCAGCCGCGAGGGAGGGGTGGGCAATTGGACTTTAAGCGATTCAAAATCGTCAATCTTCAGCCACCATTCCAGGGGCAGCTGCACCTGGGGTACGCCTCGCCGCCCCCCCTGAGACTGGGCCTGGCCTTGGGCTTGACCGCGGGCGGGCCACTCCTCTCTGGTCTTGGCCGGGGCAGGCCTGTTGCCCGATATCCCCAGAAAATGGGTGATCTGGGCAAGCTTGCGGGGATCAACCAGATTGGCCACCTTCTTGCTGAACAACCCCGGCTGAATACCCTTCTTGGCTGCCTGCCGGCGACCCTCTTCCGAGTCCACCTTGTAGAGGCTGTCGCCCCATTGCGCGCCCGGCGGCAGATCGAGCTGCACCTTGCTCCCCGCCGCGGCCTTGTCCAGGGCCAGCTTTCCCTGCCACAGACCTTTCAGGGTAAAGGACTGTCGCTCGCCCGAGCCCTCCTGGTGAATACGCAGCCGGTCGCCGACCCGGAGCGGTTCCTTGAGGGTCATCTGGGCGCGATTGGACGTGACTTTCTCGGTCTTGCCCAGAAACAGGCCGATGTTGCCCGAGTGCTGCGGGGCGATGATGTCCGTTGGCTGGGCCTTCTTGAAATAGCCAAGCGAGGCCTTGCGGCCCATGGCCTGCTCCAGCAGCTCTTTTGCCTCGGCGAGCACCGCCGGAGTCGCGGGATTATCAAGGGCCAGCCGGTAGGCCTTGACCACCGAGGCAACATATTGGGCGCTACGCATCCGGCCTTCGATCTTGAGCGAACTGACTCCGGCCTGCCGCAGCTGGGGGATCAACTCCAGCCCGGCCAGATCGTTCATCGAAAAAAGATAGCCCGCCGGCGCCCCAGGGCTACGCCCCTTGCCGCCCCAGGTGTAACGCCGCCGGCAGGGCTGTACGCAGCGGCCCCTGAGCCCGCTTTTGCCGCCGAGATAGCTGCTGAACAGGCACAAGCCGGAATAGGCGAAACAGAGGGCGCCATGCACAAAGACCTCAAGCTCCACCGGACATTGCTGGTGGATCTGGCCTATTTCGCTTAAGGTCATCTCGCGGGCGAGAACCACCCTTTTAAAACCCATTTCGGCAAACTGGCGGACATTGAGAGAGTTGTGTGCCCCCATGAGGGTGCTGGCATGCAGGCGCAAGCCGGGAAAGAATTTGCTGGCCAGATAATAAATGCCGAGATCCTGAATAATAAGGGCATCGGCTTTTAGCTCTTCAAGGGCCGCCAGCTCCTCCACCGCCTTGCCGATCTCAACTTCTTTCATCAGGCTGTTCATGGCCAGATAAACTTTGACCCGGTTCTTGTGGGCATGGTCGATCATGGCCGCCACCTCAGCCAGGGAGAAATGCCGGGCCAAGGCCCTGGCATTAAAAGCCGGGGCCCCAATATAGATGGCGTCAGCCCCGCTCTCCACTGCCGCCTCAAAGGCCTCAATGGTGCCAGCCGGGGCCAGCAGTTCCATATTTTGTACGGGTTGTTTTTCCATGCTTCAAATCCTCTCGCCAAACAGCGCCGTGCCCACCCGCACCAGGGTGGCGCCTTCTTCGATGGCCACCTCGAAATCACCCGACATCCCCATAGAGAGTTCTATCGGCCCATGCTGGCCGAGAAGCCCCCGAGAGACAAGCTCTTCCCCCAGTAATCGAAGCTGGCGGAAACAACCCCGGCTTTCCTCCGGGTTCTCGACCATGGGCGGCATGGTCATGAGTCCTTGCAGGACCAAGTGCGGAAACTGTTGCAGCTCGCGGCACAACCGTCCGGCCTCCTGAGGGGCAACCCCGGCCTTCTGCGCCTCCCCGCCCACATTAACCTGCACCAGGATGGGCATGATCTTGTCCAGCTCGACGAGCCGGCTTTCCAGAGCCTTGGCCAGCTTGAGCCGATCGATGGTTTCGATACAGGTGAAAACCTCTGCTGCGAGCCGGGCCTTGTTGCTTTGTAAATGCCCGATACAATGCCAGGAGAGCCCTTGGCCAAGGGCCGCAGCCTTATCTTCTGCCTCTTGCAGATAGTTCTCGCCAAAAATTACCTGCCCGGCAGCCATTGCTTCCCTGATTGCGGCAAGGGGTTGATGCTTGCTGACCGCCACCAAGCGCACCGAAAAGGGATCACGTCCGACCCGCTCCGCCGCGGCCCTGATCCTGGCCCGGATTGTCTCGAAATTTTCCGCGATCATGCCCACCCTTTCAGTGCCCCTCAAGGCCAAAAAGCCGTTCAGCGTTTATGGTGGTTTGCCGAGCCACCTCCTCAAACGAGACACCTTTCAACTCCGCCACCTTCCGGGCGATATGAATCAGCAAGGCTGGTTCGTTTCGTCTGCCGCGCTGAGGTACCGGAGCAAGAAACGGCCCGTCGGTCTCCAGTACCAGCGAGCTGAGCGGAATCTCGCGCACCGCTTCCTGAAGCATCTCGGCCTTGGCAAAGGTCACCACCCCAGGAATCGAGATATGAAAGCCCAGAGCAAGCACCCGCCTGGCAAAGGCGATATCCCCGGAGAAGCAGTGCATTACCCCTCCGGCGGGAAACGGAGCCGCAGCCTCAAGGATCTCCATGATCTCGGCATGGGCCTCCCGGTCATGCACCACCAAAGGTAGATGCATTTTTTTTGCCAAGGCGACCTGCCTGACAAAATGCTCTTTTTGCAAAACAACCGGAGCGTAATTTTTTACATAATCAAGGCCAATCTCACCATAGGCCACCACCTTTGGCTGACGGCAAAGGGCCTGCAACTGAGTGTAATCAGCTTCGCTGAGTTCCGCGACATTATGGGGATGAACCCCCACTGTGGCATAGACGCCTATGTATTTTTTCGCCAGGGCAATGGCCAGACGCGAGCTTGCCAGATCAATGCCCACACTGATAATGCGCGTGACTCCCGCCGCTATGGCCCGCTCCAGCACCGCCTCACAATCGGCCTCATACGCCGACATATCGAGATGACAATGGGTGTCGATCAGCAATGTCCCTTGGCCATAAACCGGCAGGATATTTTCTGCGTTCCGGATTGTTTTCCCCATGCCCGTCTCCTTGGCCGCACTTTTTAACAGGTTTTCATTTCTGGCGCAATATGCCCCTACCCCGGAAACAGTTTGACAAGCACTTGCGCGAACGGCTATATTTTATCGGAATTCATGGTATTTTGAACAATTATAACCGTACTGTCTTTCAGCCCATTACCCAGGAGGCCTCCCATGCACACGCCATATAAATCACTTTCACCCAAAGGGCATAAGTTTCGTTTGAGCAGCCAAGCTGCTCAACTCAGCTTTAGCACCGCATTTCTGCCAATCATTCTTGCCCTCATCAGCCTGGTCGCCCTCAGTGGTTGCGCCGAGATGGGCCTGGGCGGCAGCAGCGACCAAGACCTTGCCCCGACCCCCACCACCTTCTCTTCCTCTCTAAACACCCCCCCCTACCGGGCCAATGAATTTTCCGACCTGTTGATCCCCAGCGAACTTACTTGGGACCGAGAAAAAAGTATGCTCGTTCGGACCGAATCCTTTGCCGGCGGAGTGCTATATTACTCCGGCCGGGTTGACATCGCTTCTCTATCTGATTTCTTCACCAATAACATGGGTAAAAACGGCTGGAAGCTTGCCGGTATTGCCAAATACAAAAATATCCTTCTCGCCTTTGTCAAACCGAACAAGACCTGCACTATCCTTTTGTCTGAGGATAAACTGTTCATGAAGACTGAGGTCTCCGTCTATCTTGCCGAAGATACCTCAACAGGCGGTCTGGGTAGCGAGAAAAAGACCAATCCCTTTGGCTATGGCAAATAAAATTCGCCTTATAATCCATGTCTTTTCTGACCGATAAAAAGATTCTTCTCGGAATCACCGGAAGCATCGCGGCCTACAAGGTGGCGGATTGGCTGCGTGCCCTGCGCCGGGAGGGCGCGAAGGTTACCGTGGTAATGACCGAATCCGCTTGTCGGTTCATCAACCCTTTGACCATGGCTGCTCTTTCCGGCAATCCGGTACATACCGGCATGTTCGCCGCCGAGGCCCCGGAAACCATCCCGCACATCAACCTGGCCCGGGAGCATGACCTGCTGCTCATTGCCCCGGCCTCGGCCCAGACTATCGCCCGTCTGGCCCATGGCCTGGCCGATAATCTACTGGCCACCGTCGCCCTGGCTTCCGCTGGGCCAATTATAGTTTGCCCGGCCATGAACAGCGTCATGTTCCAACATCCGGCCACTCAGGCAAACCTTGCCACTATTAAGTCATACGGATATCTGGTTCTCGATCCAGATAACGGCAAAATGGCCTGCGACGAGGAAGGACCAGGTCGCCTGACAGACTGGGAAAATGCCCGGCAAGCTATTCTCTCGGTTTTTGCCCCTCAGGATCTTGCCGGCGAGCATATCCTCATTACCGCTGGCCCTACCCGAGAAGCCCTTGATCCGGCCCGTTTCCTCAGCAATCCCTCTACCGGTAAGATGGGATATGCCCTGGCGGCTACGGCCAAACAACGGGGGGCAATGGTCACCCTGATCAGCGGGCCTACCGCCCTGACCGTCCCGCCTGGAATCAAGTGCATTCAAGTCACCTCAGCCACCGAAATGCATACTCAAGTCATGACCTGTCTCGAGACGGCTACCATTATCGTCAAGGCCGCGGCCGTTGCCGATTACCGTCCCGCCGAGCCCCAGCTCCACAAGACAAAAAAAGGCCCGGCATCCTTAGCCCTGCCGCTGATCGCCAACCCGGATATCCTCAAGGAATTGGGAGAACGCAGAGGTGAATCCTCTGATTTCCCTCTGCTCATCGGCTTTGCCGCAGAGAGTCATGATCATCTCAAGGAAGGGGCCAGAAAACTGAAGGAAAAAAATCTTGACCTGATCGTGATCAATGATCTTGGAGGAACAGACACTGGTTTTGCCACCGACACCAACCGGGTTACCCTTCTCAGCCGCAATGGCACCCAGGAAGATTTACCGCTTCTCAGCAAGGAAGAAACCGCCCACCGTATCTGGGAAGCTGTGGGCCGGCTGAGAGTTGGGCATTAACGGTTTCCGCCCAACACAGATCAAGCCTTTCGTTCCAGCCGCACCATGGTTTCCTGATGCGCGGTTTGCGGAAACATATCTACCAGACGAACCTCGGCCAGCCGGTAGCCATTCTGAGTAAGGCCCACCAGATCACGGGCCAGAGTGGCCGAGTCGCAAGATATGTAGATAATCTGCCGGGCCTTGAAATCGGGCAACAGTGAAATGAGTTCGGCGCAGCCGGAACGGGGCGGATCAAGGAGAAGAAGGTCAAAGCTCGCTTTTGCAACCCGTAGACGGTGAGCCGCTTTAGCGGCGCTTTCCTGGCTGAATCGGCAGCGTTCGGCAAGGTCAGCGGCTTCGGCATTGCGCACGGCGCTGCGAATGGTGGAGCGCTGCAGATCCATACCGGTCACCTCCCAACCCAGCATGGCCAGGGGTAGAGAAAAATTACCCATACCGCAGAACAGATCCAGTACCTTGCCGGGCTTCATCTCCCTGGCCCATTCCAGCAACAGCCTGATGCAGTTTTCATTTTGATCGAGATTCACCTGGCAGAACCCCCCCGGTTCAAGCCCCAGGGTCAATGCCCGATCACACAGCCCGGCAGGCAGGGAAAATCGCACGAGGTCACCAGGGCTGCCCTCCGCGTTCTCAGTGAAACACGGACCCCTGACCTGGCCACCCACGCTGAAGATCACCGCCTCTAACAGGATAAAGGTCTGACAGAGATGCAGAGCGGCGTGATGATCGGCAGGCCTGGTTTTTCTGCGGTAATGAATAAGCAGGATAACCGAAGCGTGAGCGGGGTTTTCGATAAACTCAATAGCCGAGGCCATAGACAGCAAGTGCTGAAACTGCCTGCTGGTTGTAAGATCGGCAAATACCGTGTTGATGGCCTCAGCGGCCAGGGGGCAGTGGGCAACAGGGATAAGGTTGTGGCTCTGGCGGCCAAAGTACCCCGCCCTCCCCTCCACCACCTGCAACCTGATCCGTTGTCGATAGCCAAGAGTCTTAGGCGAGGCTAAGGGAGAAGCCAGAAAGTTGGCAAAGTCCTCCTGACATAAACCAGCCCGGCAGAGAGTTTCGGCCAGAATGGCATTTTTCAAACGGAGTTGTTCGCCGTAGGCCACGTGCTGGAAATCGCAGCCGCCACAGATATCATACACCGGACAGGCTGGGATTACCCGCTGATCCGAAGGCTTAAGCACTTCCAACAGGTCCGCTTCCTGATACTGCTTATGCCGATGACGCGGAAGTACCCGCACCACCTCACCAGGCAGCACACGCGGCACCATAACTATCTGGCCATCCGCCAGCCGCCCCAGGCCAAGCCCCCCTTTGATGACCTTGTCAACCGTGAATTCCACGGGCCTGGTCAAGGAAGATTCCGCCAAAGTGGGTAATACTCAGAAGTCAAGAGGACGTATTCAGGCAGTCTTCTTAAGACTGAATTCTTAATCCTACGAATTTTCCAAGGCCCCCTTTAATAGTTTTTGTCAGCATATGCAAGCCAACCGCCTGCCTTTACGAGTTTTCTATCGAACTCATTGAGCTTGAAAGGAATAACCAACTTCTTGTCGCCTCGGGCCGTTAGTGTGCAGGCAGCCAGATCAACCTCGATCTCTACCGCCGCCCCCAGGCAAAAGAGAGTTTCGATCTCTTTTTTTGACAACTCGATGGCCAGCATGCCGCAGTTGTACATGTTCTGCCTAAAAATGCGGGCAAAACTTTCAGCTATAACCACATTGATGTCGTTGACCTCAAAGACCCAGACCGCATGCTCCCGGGAAGAACCGCAGCCAAAATTAGCTCTGGTGACGATCACCCCTTTACCCTCAATGTCCCTGCGTGGATCAAAGCCTCCCAGCTTCAGATCCTCCAGGATAAAGGGTTGCAGCGCAATTTTGGTATTCTCGGTCAGATGTCTGGCCGGGATGATCTCATCGGTATTGATATCGTTTCTGTCAAGAAACAGGGCTTTGCCACCAAACTCTTTCATGAAAGCGCACTCCATTATTTTTGGATTATCAGGGTTTTGTTAAAGGAGTTTCCTGGGATCGGCGATATGACCCAAAACGGCGGTGGCCGCGGCAGTAAGCGGACTCATCAGGTGCACAATGCCGCCCTTGCCCATCCGGCCATTAAAATTACGGTTAGTGGTGGAAGCGCAGATCTCTCCTTCCGCCAGCACCCCGTTGCTCATACCCAGGCAGGCGCCGCAGGTTGGATTGGTAACACAAAAACCGGCTTCCATAAAGATGGCGATAATCCCTTCTTCCAAGGCTTGGGAATATACTTTTGGGGTAGCGGGGGAGAGGATGCCGCGCACAGTGGCGGCGATCTTCCTGCCTTTCAGGATGCGGGCGGCGGAGCGGAGGTCCTCGATGCGGCCATTGGTACAGGAACCGATATAGACCTGGTCCACGGGCGTACCTTCCATCTCAGTAACATTTTTTACCTCGTCCGGTTTGTAGCCAAAAGTTACCTGGGGGACAAGCCCGGATATATCGAGGGTCAATTCCTGAGCATAGATCGCGTCAGAATCTGAATGCCAGGTGACAAAGTCCTCCACCGCCAGATCAATGGAGGCATATGTTTGATTAATAAACGGCCAGAGATACTTGGCTGTTATCCGGTCCGGCAGGCAGATGCCGCAGGTGGCTCCGGCCTCGATAGCCATGTTGCAAAGGGTCATCCTTGCCTCCATACTCATGCTGTTCACCACAGGTCCGACAAACTCCATGACCTTGTCGGTCGCCCCGTTTACCGTCAGCTCCTTGATAATACGCAGGATCACATCTTTGGCGGAAACTCCGTCTTGTAAGGTACCGGTGATGGTTAATTTTATGGTTTCCGGGGTACGAAAAGAGCAGACCCCCTTCAGGATCCCCACTTCCAGATCGGTGGTGCCAACCCCGGCGGCAAAGGCCCCGAAGGCTCCGTGGGTGCAGGTATGCGAATCACCCATGATCACGGTATAGCCGGGGCGGATAAAGCCCTTTTCCGGAAAAAGCGCATGACAGACGCCATTGGCGCCGATATCAAAAAAATCCTTGATCTTATGACGTCTGGCCCAATCGCGAAGAATCTTGCCCTGAATTGCTGTCTTGGAATCCTTGGCAGGGGTCACATGATCGATGACCGCCTTGATCTTGTTGATGTCAAAAACTCGATCCATGCCACGGGCCTCAAGATCGGTAATGGCGATGGGTGTGGTGATTTCATGGCACATGACCACGTCAATATCCAGAATGACATTTTCATCGGTAGGAGTATCACGCAGATGCGCGGCAAAAATCTTTTCAGCGATGGTTTTACCCATTGTTCATGAGCCTCCGTGCAGGGGGTATCAAAATTATATTTGTGGGAATATCCCTATGATAGAAAAAAGTTTTTACCATAAACCATAAGACCTTGGCACGTTAAATGACAGATTCCCCCTAAAAAATACCATGCGCAAAACGTAAAACCTGTTTATTCATATTTTGCGTTTGACCAGAATTATCAAGCTGTATATCATGCATACGAATCTTAATATTTTTTTTGTCTGAGCGTACATTATTTTCAGGACACCACAAGTATATGAAACGAAAAAATAACAGCATCCCTGCCCATCTGTCTGATTATCAGGGCGATGGGCAACAGATCGGGATGATTTTCGCTATTTATCGTGAAGAGTATGGTGAAGTGCCCCTTCGCCTCGCTGAACTTTTTTCCGATGTGGCCGACCTGTACGCAGGTCGCTGGTCAAGCCACGAAGCCTGCGCCGTTACCTACCATAATTTCAGTCATGCGCTGGATGTCTGCCTCGCCACCGCCCGCATGTTTTCTGGCTGGAACAGAATGGAACAGACGCGGATACTGAACGGGGAATATTTTCAGCTTGGCATAGCCGCGAGTCTTTTCCATGACTCCGGATATATCAAGGATAAGGGCGACAATGCCGGATTTGGCGGTAAATTTACCCTGATTCATGTAGGGCGCGGCATGAAAATTGCCCAAGACTATTTGACCAAAAAACAGTGGCCCGAAAATGAAGTTGATGCGGTTGCCAGGATAATTTCCATTACCGATTATAACAAAGCTCCGGATATCGCCCCCTTGTTTCAGGATACAAGACTCAAAACCATTGCCCAGATAGTGGCTACCGCAGATCTGGTAGCCCAAATGGCTGATACTGATTATATCCAACGTATCGACGACCTGTTTACCGAATTTCAAGAGGTATACGATTTTGAAAACCGTGAAACCCTGATCAAAAAAGGAACGAAGGTTTACAAGACCGTTCAGGAGATCCGAGACGGTACCATTGCCTTTTACGAACAGTTTGTTGTGCCCACCCTTATACGACTTGGTCGTATGGATCGTTATCTGACCAGTTTTTTCGGTGGCGGCAGAAACCCGTATCAAGAAAATATTGCTGCCAATCTTTCCGGACATCTTCTGGATGTCCATTCCCAGTGGAGGCGGCTTGGCGATATCCTCACCGACCTGGGATTGGCCTCCAACAAACAGATTACCAGTGCTCTGGCAAGGCAGCAAACGCTTACCGGGCAAAAAATCGCCTCTTCAAATAACTCTAACGCCATGTTCCGTAAAAATCTTTTGCCCTGGTTCGGTGCCCGTCCCCAAGAAGGTAACTGTCTGGGTGATATTCTTATGGAGATGCAGACGGTTGAACCAAGAGCCCTGGCCACAGGTCTCCTGACCCAGATGCTGCCTGACGTCCTGTATGAGTCACTTTCTCCCAGGGAACTGCATTTTCTGCTTCAGTCGTCCATCCTCTTGCAGAATATCTATAAAGGCCCTTGGATTCTTCGGGTTGTCCTCGAAATGGCCAATGAAATCCTCAACTGCGAAGCAAGTTCGATCCTGCTTGCGGATATTGAAGAAAAAAAGATGCTGGTTGCTCTGGCCACCGGTCCCAAAAAAAATCTGATTTATGGCAAGGGAATTGCCATAGACAAAGGGCTTTCAGGTTGGGTCTATCACAACAGTCAGCCAGCACTGGTTAACAATACCAGTGCCGATTCACGCTTTAACAAAGATATAGATCAGAATATTGAATTTACCACCCGTTCCATACTCGCTGTGCCCCTGCACATAAATGGGGAATGCATCGGTACCATTGAAGCGCTGAATAAAAGGGGGGGGAATTTCACCCAGGATGACATGAATCTACTTACTATTATTGCCAATATGCTGGCTAATGTCATGGTTGGCATTTTCAGCCAACCAAATCATAAAACCTCCCCACCCTCATGAGAATCATTTTTCTTTTCCTGCTGGCCACCGTCATCATTACGCCATTTTCCGCTATTGGCTCCCAGGGGATCAGCATTGACGGCAAGGTGAAATACGGCCCAGGTTTCAGGCGATTTGACTATGTCTCGGACAAGGCGTTAAAAGGCGGCAAGCTGGTTCTGCATGATCTGGGCAGTTATGACAAACTCAACCCTTATACCCTTAAAGGCTCCCCCCCCGCTGGGCTTGATGATCTGGTATTTGAAACCCTTGCCGTACCCAGTCTGGATGAGACCTTTGCCTCTTACGGACTGATCGCCAAGGATATTGTCCTGGCCACAGATGGTCTTTCAGTCACCTTCACCATTCATGAAGATGCCCGTTTTTCCGATGGTGCGCCCATCACCCCGGAGGATGTGAAATTTTCGCTGGAAATCCTTAAAAGTCAGGCGGCAAGTCCCTCTTATCAAATCTATTTTCAAGACATCACCACTGCTGAGATTCTCGATCAGCGTCGCGTCCGGTTTCATTTTTCTCAACGCAATCGGGAGCTGCACCTGATTGCCAGTCAGCTTCCTGTATTCTCCAAAAAATTCTACATCGCCCATCCCTTCGCCTCTGCGGATATGACCCCACCTGTTGGTTCCGGCCCCTATCTGGTCAAGGAAGTGATCCCCGGCAAATCCATCACTTATGTCCTTAACCCAAATTACTGGGCTAAAGATCTTAATGTGCGGCGCGGGATGTTCAACTTCGACACCATCATCTACAAATATTTCAAAGATCAGATCGTAGCGGTAGAGGCCTTTAAAGCAGGAGAATTTGATTTCATGCCGGTTAATATCGCCAAACAATGGGCCCGTGATCTGAACGGCTCTCGCTTCAAGCGCGGCGAACTAATCAAAGAAACTTTGCCCCACCGGAATAACGCCGGGATGCAGGCCTTTGTTTTCAACCTGCGCAAACCAATTTTTCAAGATCGCCTGGTTCGTAAAGCCCTGTCTCTCGCCTTTGATTTCGAGTGGACTAATGCTGCCCTCTTTTTTGACCAATACACCCGCTGTGACAGTTTTTTCAGCAACTCAGCTATGAGCGCCCAGAAACTGCCAACCGGCCTTGAGCTTTCCTGTCTCACACCGTTTCGGGCCACTCTCCCCCAAGAGGTATTCACCACGCCTCCAGCTCCTTTCAGTACAAAACCACCGGCCAGTTTGCGCGCCAACCTGCTTCAGGCTAAAAAAATTCTTAACCAGGCTGGCTGGGTAGTGAAAAACGGGGTGCTCACCAACAGCGCCGGACAAGCGCTGGATTTTGAAATCCTCCTGGTTGGCGCGGGTTTTGAGCGGGTGATGGAGCCCTACATCAACAACCTGAAAAAACTCGGGGTACACGCGCATTCCCGGGTTATAGATCCGGCCTTGTACAGAAGGCGACTGGACACTTTTGATTTTGATATGACAGTTAACGTCTTTGGCCAGGCCCAGTCACCTGGCAATGAGCAGCGCAATTATTGGCATTCGGCAGCGGCCGCCCGGAAAGGTTCACGAAATCTGATTGGCATTACAGACCCGGCGGTGGACCATCTGGTAGAGCGAATCATCTACGCCCAAACCCAGGAAGAGCTCAGTGCCGCCTGTAAGGCTCTGGATCGGGTACTCTGGTACGGTTATTATGTGGTGCCAAACTGGTATCTGGCCCAGCATCGGGTCGCCTATCGCAATATTTTTGCCCGGCCGGAAAAGCTTCCTCTATATTATTCGCCTTTCCAGGCCCTGATGACCTGGTGGCGGATCCCGGAAAACCAGTAACTCTTGAAAGGATCCGATGGCTACCTACATTATAAGACGCATTCTCCTGATGATTCCCACCATCTTCGGGATCATGCTGATCACCTTTGCCATTACCCAATTTGTACCGGGCGGGCCGGTGGAACGGATGCTTGCCCAGTTGCAGGGACAGGACCGTGCGGGCGGCGAGGTTCGAACCAGTCGCAGCCTGGACCTGTATCAAGGCAATAAGGGTCTCGATGAGGAGCGGGTGGCGCAGCTTACCAAGCTGTACGGCTTTGACAAGCCGCCGGTCGAGCGATTTCTGACCATGATGAAAAACTATGCTGTTTTTGATTTTGGCACCAGCTATTATCACCATAACAGCGTGGTCGCTCTGGTTGTTTCCAAACTGCCTGTCTCCATGTCCCTTGGCCTGTGGTCTTTTCTCATCGTTTACGGAGTCTGCATCCCCCTGGGTATTTCCAAGGCCATGCGGGAAGGCTCACGTTTCGATGTTATTACCAGCACAGTCATTTTAATTGGCTACGCTATCCCCGGCTTCGTTTTGGCCATCGTTCTTATCGTTCTCTTCGGGGGAGGGAGTTTTTTCAGCATCTTTCCGCTCAGAGGACTGGTCTCTGACAACTGGGCCGAGATGGGCCTTGCCGCCAAAGTTGCTGACTACCTCTGGCACATGGTCCTGCCCGTGCTTTCCAGTGCGGTGGGCAGTCTGGCGGTCATGACCCTGCTGACCAAGAACAGCTTTCTGGAAGAGATTCGCAAGCAGTACGTCCTCACCGCCAGGGCAAAGGGCTTGAGCGAGAATCAGGTGCTCTATCGGCATGTATTTCGCAACGCCATCATCCCCATCATTACTGGCTTTCCCGGTTCTTTCATCACCGCCTTTTTCACTGGCAGCCTGTTGATTGAAACCATCTTTTCTCTGGACGGCATGGGGCTTCTGGCCTATGAATCCATCCTCAACCGCGATTATCCAGTGGTATTAGGCACCCTGTATTTTTTCACCATCATCGGCCTGATCTCCCGCCTGCTCTCGGATTTAAGCTATGTGGTGGTTGATCCGCGTATCAGTTTTGACAGTGTGGAGTCCCGTTAAACCATGAAAGCAACCCACCAAAAACTCGCCTCCCGACGCTGGCGGCGATTCAAGGGTAACAGACGAGGCTTTTACAGCCTGATTATCTTTTCGCTCGTTTTTCTTCTTAGCTTGGGCGCAGAAATACTCAGCAATGACAAGCCGCTGCTGGTCTCCTATCAGGGAAGCTTCTATTTCCCTTTACTCCGGGAATATCCAGAAACTACCTTTGGCGGTGAGTTTGACACAAATACCGACTACCAGGAGCCCTTTATCCGCCAGCAACTCGACACTGGCGGCAACTATGCCTTGTTCCCGCCCAATCCCCACAGTTACGCCTCGATCAATCTGCAACTTAAACAACCTGTCCCCTCGCCACCATCTGGCACCAATTATCTGGGCACCGATGACCGGGGTCGTGATGTCCTGGCCCGGTTGCTCTACGGCTTCCGTCTCTCGGTCATTTTTGCCTTTGTCCTCACTTTTATCGGCACGATTATTGGCATTATCACCGGAGCGTTGCAGGGCTATCTTGGTGGACGCACCGACCTCTTTATGCAACGCTTCATCGAGGTCTGGAGCGCCATGCCCGAGCTGTATCTATTGATCATCTTTGCCT
>Ga0208863_1001395_pt1 | contig 15497 bp, 14 predicted proteins | sample RifOxyD3_FD_184040 | JGI IMG/M metagenome (GOLD analysis project Ga0208863, IMG submission 184040) | Soil microbial communities from Rifle, Colorado - Rifle Oxygen_injection D3 (SPAdes) | ecosystem: Environmental > Terrestrial > Deep subsurface > Rock core/Sediment | place: Rifle, Colorado...
GGTCAAACTTTCTTCAAACATCGCGGCAAAACTATCGGGATTAAATACAGCGTCTGCAGTTGCGTTCATCGAATACACCTAAGATTTTTCTGTTTACACAGAGGTTAGTTAAAAACCCGAAAGACGGAGTGTCCTACGGGGCCAAGCGCCGGTAGCCTGTCAGCACTGAATCTACCGCCTGTTCGATACTAAGATCAGTGGTGTCCAGCAAACTTGCACCGGGTGTCTGTTGCAGGGGCGCTGCACTGCGTTGGGTATCTCGCTCGTCGCGCGCCTTTATGTCCTGCAAAAGCGGCGCGATATTAGCATCCATTCCTTTTTCTTTCAACTGCTTATAGCGTCTTTCTGCACGCGCCTCGGCCGAGGCCGTCAAAAAGATCTTTAACACTGCATCGGGGAACACCACCGAGGCCATATCGCGCCCGTCGGTGACCAGTCCCGGCGCACGACGGAAGGCTCTTTGCTTGTCCAGCAAGGCGGCGCGAACCCCGTGCAAGGCGGCAATTTTGGAGGCGGCAGCCCCGCTTTTCTCCGAGCGCAACTCATCCCCTACCAGCCCGCCGTCCAGCCAGATCTTCTCGCCCTCGAAGCGAATGTCGATGCGACCTGCAAGCGCAGTCAATTCGGCTTCATTTTCCAGCGCAATGCCATCACGCTGTGCTGCCGTTGCCAGCAAACGATACAGCGCGCCGCTGTCCAGATAATGGAATCCCAATTCTGTGGCGACGCGCTGCGCGACCGTACCTTTGCCGGAAGCGGAAGGCCCGTCGATCGCAATCACCGGAACGGGCCTGGTGACACCGGCGAAGGCTGCGAAGTAATCCGGAAAAGTCTTGGCGACGCAGTTGGGATCGTTGATGCGTATGCCCTCGGCGCCAAATGCCGCCAATGAAAAACACATCGCCATGCGGTGATCGTCGTAAGTGTCGATGGAACCGGGAAGGGAGAAGGGAGAAGGGAGAAGAGATAACGGCGGGGTGATGCGAATAAAGTCAGCGCCCTCTTCGACCGTCGCGCCGACCTTGCGCAATTCCGTTGCCATCGCCAAGATGCGGTCGGTTTCCTTGACGCGCCAGCTGGCGATGTTGCGCAAGATCGTCGTGCCGTCCGCGAATAAGGCCGCCACCGCCAGCGTCATCGCCGCATCAGGAATATGGTTGCAGTCCAGTTCGATGGCGTTGAGCTTGCCGTTAGCTGGTGCGGAAGCTTCTATCCAGTTGTCCCCCATTGTGATCACGGCACCCATCTTCGCCAGTTCGGCTGCAAATTTCACATCGCCCTGTATGCTGGTCTTCCCCACTCCTTCCACGCGCACCGGCCCGCCGCCAATAGCACCGGCCGCCAGAAAATACGAGGCGGAAGACGCATCTCCTTCCACATAGATCACTTCAGGGCTCTGATAGCGTTGTCCGCCAAACACCACAAACCGTTGCCAGCCCTGACGTTCCACTTTGACACCGAAGCGCTCCATCATCGCCAGCGTGATTTCGATATAAGGTTTGGAGATCAACTCGCCGACCACCTCGATACTCACCGTCTGTTTCATCAGCGGCAGTGCCATCAACAGACCTGTCAGGAACTGGCTGGAGACATCGCCTCTGACTTGCGCGACATCGGCAGCCAGCATCGCGGGGCGTATCGACAACGGCGGAAAACCCTCGTTACCCAGATACTCGATATCAGCACCCAGTTGACGCAAGGCGTTCACCAGGTCACCGATCGGCCGCTCGTGCATGCGCGCCACACCGGACAATTCGTAATTGCCGCCAGCCAAGGCCAGCGCCGCAGTCAACGGGCGGAATGCCGTACCGGCATTGCCTAAAAATAGCTTGGCCTCCTTGACTGGAAAGTCGCCTCCACAACCGGTGACGCGATAAGCATTGTCGCCCAGCGATTCAACTGCCACGCCCAGCGTTTGCAATGCCTCCAGCATACGGTCGGTATCATCCGAGCGCAGCAGGTCGCGCACCTCGGTCACACCCTCAGCCAGCGCCGCAAGCAGCAACACGCGATTGGAAATGCTCTTGGAGCCTGGCAAACGAACCGTGCCGCAAGCTGACATCAAAGGAGAAAGATCAATATATTCAGTTTGTTTCATGTTACACTTTAATAAATATTAAATAAGATCAAATAGTTAGAGTAAATTCATGCGCCCTACGCCTGCTCACACCACGAAGATTACATTACCGGAGTAGCGTCCAGCCTCACATTTTCATAAATTTCATCTAACGTCAGAGGACAAGCTACGCTTTCTAACAGCAAGGGCTCACCATCGCTTTTGACCGCAAGTTGCCATTCTTCCTGTCCATCGCGACGATAGATTTCAACTTGCCGTTTATCCGCAGCAATCAGCACATATTCACGCAAACTGGACAAGGACGCAAACCGGACAAGGTGCGATAGGCCAGCATCTTCTCCCTGCGATCGGTGCTTTCAGTGCCGGGAGAGAGCACTTCCACCACCAGAACAGGCTGTTCCTTGAAGTGACTCTGACTATCTGCCGGATCGCAAGTCACCATCACATCAGGGTAGTAATAGGCTTTCCATGTTCTTACATGCAGCTTCATATCGGAAATGAACACGCGACACGGGCCGCCACGCACAAATTCACGCAACCTGGCGAATACATTACCCGCGATCAGATTGTGAGCCTCGCCCGCGCCGGCCATGGCAAATACCCCGCCATCAACATACTCGTGGCGGATCTCGCTGGACAATTCACCCCGCAGATATTCCTGCTCACTCAGTCTCGATAACATCAGATTGCCCATCATGACTCATTGGTAAGGTGCGCTACGCGCACCATGGTGCATGAAATGCACCCTAAACTTGCTGGCTATAAGGATTTTCCACCCAGATTTTTTCGAATTTGTTCGGCACGGCGCTTAACGCCAATTTTCAGATCTAACATCAAAGCTTTGTCATAGCAGTCCAGCGCATCATGCAACATTCCTTGCGCATCCAAACATATTCCACGCAACTTTAACGCCTTGGCCTGCTTTTTGAAGTCGGCATCAATCAACATAGACAATACTCTATCTACACCCTTCAACAACTTTGAAGCCAGCTCTATGGATGGTTTTCCATCTGCTTGCTTAAGTAGGCGTTCAATCATTGCCAATGCACCATCGCAATTACCCTTTGACAATTGAGCATCTTGCCAATTATCCAACTCTAGACACTCTCCAGACATTGTGTAACGAAAAGCACCTAAATTTTTATAGCCGAAACTGACAAGCCCATCCGTAGAAAAATCGTAATAGTCTGCCCAACCAGATTCCGGCACCCAAAAATCAATTTCGACCCTCTGAATCAGATCAAAAATGACAAGGGCAGAATCATATCGTGAGTCCACCGAACAAAGTTGGCATGCAGCGAAACGGCCATCAAATGCAATCCCATTATTGTAAAGATTGCCCTTAAATTTTTTTGTAATGAGTTTCTGTCCGGTTACATTAAAAGCGCAGAAAACCGACATTGCAGTATTGGGGACAGACCACGGTTCTTGTTCAAAATATGCGCCCATGTACGGACACGAATTTTACCCTCTTTTGCATCCAACCCATGCATCATCCGGCCTGAAGTTCGCCAACCAGTTGCCATTGTGCCTCAATGGTGTCCGCCGACAAATCTGCGCCACAATCCCATTCAACAAAATATCCACCATTGGAAATTTTGCTAAACTCGACGGGATCTCTTAGTTCTTCAAACGCTTCGTATGCAAGATAGGGGCTGACATCAAAGCTGCCGACGCGACCATCATCGGAAACAATAGACAACACCCAGTTCGCCTGAGGCTGTATTTCGGTCATTCTCATTGATCAAGCCCCTTGATTGGAAAAGGTTTTTTACCGTTGACAGCAAGATTCCAGTCAGCCTGCAAATCTTCCTGATGTATCTCTATCCAAGCGACGACGAGCTTGTGTTTGTTTGCAGGTAGTTTACCAGCCAGAAGTGCTCCGTCAAGAATAGAATAAACAGCAATTTCCCCTTGATAATCAGCGTGTATATGCGGCACATGATGCTTCTGAATATCACGAAAGAACATCCGAACGAGAATCCCGTAAAACATGGAAATAGTTGGCATTCAGTATTTCCTTTCCATTTTTGAAGTTTATTGAGTAGGCAATTTGGGACAGACCACGGTTATAAAAAATGCTGGATTGCCACCTGTCTGCCGACAGGCAGGCGTCACTACACTTCTCGCAATGACGTCCAAGGAAAACGATGTCGCGCATCAATCCGGCTCATAAGTTCTGCTTTCAGTTCGACCATAAAATCGGCGTGCGTCGTTCTGGGCGAGTTTGGATCGCTGGAGACATCAAGCCCACGCCGAATCTGCGCCTTATCATGCCTTTGCTGTTCATGCGCTTCCAACTCAAAGACGGCACGTGTCAGGTCTTCACCTTTAGGGACTTGGTTCAAAACTAATGTATTCATGATGTTCGCCTTTTACGCTATATTTTGTGAATGTATCTCTAGCCACACATTCATCAAAAACAATCCTACCTGTCCTGAGCCGTGCACAACAGACTTTCAACTTAGAACTCACGTTCTAATGACTGCTTTTGCCTATTGCTGTGTCCAATTGCCGCGCACTTCGCGGGCGCGGCTGAATATTTCCTGCAGCTTGTCGGCATCACATTCGGATAGCGCCGTATGTATCGTTTCCAGTTCCTGCATGTAGCTACCCAACTCGTCCATCAACGCGCCACGATTGGCCATGCAGATGTCGCGCCACATTTCCGGTGAGCTGGCCGCGATGCGTGTGAAGTCGCGAAAACCGCTGGCGGCGAAGGATAACAACTGGTCGCGATTTTGGCGTTGCGCCAGATCATGCACCAGCGCAAATGACAACAGGTGCGGCAAATGACTGACCGCTGCAAATACTTCATCGTGTTGCTCAGCCGTCAACTCACTGACTACTGCGCCGCAGGCTTCCCAGGCCGCACGAATGAGACTTATTGATTCTATTGAGTTTTCTTTAATCGGAGTTAAAACAACCTTCTTGCCGATATAAAGCTCTGCCAGCGCCGCTGCCGCACCGCTCTTTTCGCCACCGGCGATCGGATGCGCGGGGATAAACTGGGCAATTTTATCGCCCATATAGGCATAAGCCGCTGCAACCACATCGCCTTTGGTGCTGCCGCCATCGGTCACTAAGGTGTGAGCACCCAGATGTGGCGCGATGCGTACCATCAGTTCCGCCATTTGTCCTACGGGTGTCGCCAGCAACACGAGATCGGCATCATGCACTTCGGCAGCGACATCAAGACCGATACGGTCGATGATGCCCAACTGTTTGGCCTGTTCCAGTGTGCTGAGGCTGCGGCCGAAACCGATCACCTCCCCCACTGCACCGGCACGACGCAAAGCCAATGAAAAAGACCCGCCGATCAGCCCGACACCGAAGATAACTACTTTGTGAAAACGTACCTCTGCCACGACAGTTTTACAGGGTACGGCCAATCGCACCGGCAATTGCGCCCAGCGTGCCCATCAGCTTCTTGAGTTCTTGCGGCGTCAAGGCTTGATCGGCATCACACCATGCTTCACATGGGGTCGGATGCATCTCAACCAAGAGACCATCCGCACCGGCTGCGATCGCAGCTTGAGAAAGGGCAGGCACCATCCATGCTTTTCCGCCTGCGTGGGAAGGATCGACGATCACAGGCAGATGCGTTTCCTTCTTCAGCACGGCAATCGCAGTCACATCCAGCACGTTGCGGTAAGCCGTTTCAAAGGTGCGAATGCCGCGCTCACAGAAGATGATGTTGTGATTACCGCCCGCTGCGATGTATTCCGCTGCCATCAGCCACTCGGAAATGGTCGCTGACATGCCGCGCTTCAGGATAACCGGCTTGTTCAGACGGCCAACTTCCTTCAGCAGGTCAAAGTTCTGCATATTGCGCGTACCGATCTGAATCACGTCCACGTCATATTTGAGGAACAGATCGATCTGACGCGCATCCATCAACTCGGTGACGATAGGAAAGTTGTGCTTGGCCGCTGCCTGACGGAACATCTGCAAACCTTCTTCGCCGTGCCCCTGAAACGCATAAGGACTGGTGCGCGGCTTGAAAGCACCACCGCGCATCATGCGACAACCGGCTTCTTCAACATATTGCGCAGACAAATCCATTTGCGACTGAGTTTCGACCGAGCAAGGGCCTGCGATGATCTGGATCTGATTGCCGCCCAGCGGGATACCGCCGATATCGATGATGGTATTTTCTTTATGCGACTCGCGTGAGACGATCTTGTATTGCTTGGCGATGTGCATCGCCGTCTCCACGCCGGGCAACGAGGTGAACATCTCTTCAGTCAGTTTGCGCTCGTCGCCGATCGCGCCTATTACCGTGCGTTCGATGCCGCGGGAGATGTTCGCCTTCAGGCCGGCGGTCTCCAGACGCTTAACCACTGCGCCAATTTGTTCGTCGGTAACATCCCTACCCATAACTATGATCATGCCGCTTCTCCAAGTATCTGTTTTAATACAGATAAAAATTTAAAATTCTGTTCTTCCAGGCCAATGCTCACGCGCAGATAATCCGGCATCGCATAATTTCCGACAGGCCGGACGATGACGCCCAACTCAAGTAAGCGTCGGTAAATCCGCGCGGCATTCATGACGTGAAAACTGATGAAGTTGCCAAACGATGGGATGTAATCTAGGCCTAGTTCACTCAACCCTTGCGCGAGTTGCTTCATGCCGCGCAGGTTCAACTCAAACGTGCGCCGGACAAAGTCAGCATCATCCAGCGCCGCGATTGCGGCCGCCTGAGCGGGACTGTTGACGTTAAACGGATGGCGTACCCGGTTGAGCATGTCGATGACCTGAGCGCTGCCCAGTGCGTAACCGACGCGCAAGGAGGCCAGTCCATAAGCCTTGGAAAAAGTCCTGGAAATCAGCAGATTTGGAAATTCCTTTAACCAGCTCACGCTGTCATAACGGCAAGCTTCCGGCAGATATTCATTGTAAGCTTCGTCCAGCACGACCAGAATATTGTCCGGTAAGGCGCGCAAAAAGGCCAGCAGTTCATCGCCGGATAAAAAGGTGCCGGTCGGATTGTTAGGATTGGCGATAAAGATCAGCTTGGCACCTTCTGCTACTGCGGTCAGTCGGATCGCGTTCAGGTCATGACCATAATCCACAGCAGTTACGCTGATGCCGGTTGCGCCGATTGCCTGCGTCGCCAGCGGATACACGGCAAAGGCATGATCGGAATACACCGCTTTGTCGCCGACAGTCAAAAAGGCGTGCGCTGCCAATTCCAGCAAGTCGTTAGAGCCGTTGCCCAATACGATCTGGTTATGAGCCACACCATAGCGCGCGACCAGTGCAGACTTCAGCGCAAAACCATTGCCATCAGGATAAAGGCTGATTTCATCGAGTGCGGCATGGGCGGCGGCCAGCGCCTTCGGGCTTGCGCCTAAAGGATTCTCGTTGGATGCTAACTTAACGATATCGGTGATGCCCAGCTCCCGTTCCAGTTCTGAAATCGGTTTGCCGGGCTGGTAAGGCGCGATCGCGCGAATATAACTTGGTGCCAGTTCGGAATAATTCATTTAAAACAATCAATAAAGATCAATAAAAACACTCACGGCCACAGCTCTCTGTACACCGCAAACGCGCACTGTAAACCGTGAAATATTAATAGTAAAAAAACAATTAAAGCGGCTTGCGCAGTACCCAGTAAAGCTCGCCCGGCCAACCCGGAAACATCGCACCAAACCAAAGATTGAAGCGCAACCACCACTTGGTATTCTCCAGGAAGAAACCCTTTTTTCGCATAAAGAAAGCACCGGACAGAAACTCGACTTCCAGGCCGCATTGCGCCGCCATTTCGCGCACGCGCTCGGGCGAAAACACACTGACATGGCCGAATTTTCTTGCCGTCGCGCGAATTTTGTTCTCGCGCCCCTGCGCAAAAGCTTTCGGCGTCGAAGGCATACCGCCGATCAACACGCCACCCGGCTTTAAATGCGGCACAATTTTAGCAACTAGCGCTTCCGGTTTGAACAGATGTTCCAGCACGTGAGTCAGAATCATCACGTCGTATTGCTTATCATCGCTCAGGGCGAATTCAGGGCTTTCCAGATCAACCTGGTAGAACTGGTTATAACCGACGCGCGTCAAGACATCTTCACGGATGATGGCATCCACTGCGTCCCAACTGGCCAGCTTAACTTTATCTCCGCCCAGCGCTACCGCCGCTTTCAAAAAACCTAACATCTGTCCGACATCGACACCGATTTCACATACGTTTAAAGCGCCGCGCCGCACAGACTCTTCTCGCAAAAAATGATAGATAAACCAATACCTTACCATCCGGATTGGATAGTTGATGTGGCGGGCATCCGGCGGAATGCCATAGTTATCGCTCTGAAAAGCCGGATTGTTCTTCAGAAAATCAACATCCCAACTCAATTGCTTAATCGTCATGCTTTAAAAAACCTCTTAATTGATAGCGGGTTGCATCCCCGCCCTACACTGCAACAGGATATGATCCCAAAATTTTCAGGAAGGCAGCGGCAAGCTTGAGTTCTGCCAAGGCAGCAGCCACCTTGACGTCGGCCTGATGGCCTTCGATATCCACGTAAAACACGTATTCCCATAAGCCGGAACGGGAGGGGCGCGATTCAAACTTGGTCATGCTCACCTCGAACTTTGCCAGCGAAGCCAGCAGATCATGTACGGCACCGGGGCGATTGGCAGCGGACAACACCAGCGAGGTCTTGTCATTGCCCGAAGGCGCGACATCCTGCTTGCCCAGCACTAAGAAACGCGTGGTGTTCCGGGCATCGTCCTCAATATTCTCGACGCATACGTTCAGGCCGAAATGACCTGCCGCCTGAGCGCCTGCGATAGCAGCACTGCCCGGATGCCCGGAGGCAAGACGCGCCGCTTCCGCATTGCTGGAAACCGCGATGCGTCCCACATGGAGCAGATTCACATTCAGCCAGCCCTGGCATTGCCCCAGCGACTGAGGATGCGAATAGACTGTCGTGATCGATTTCAGATCACAGTCCTTTGCCAGCAGACATTGATGAATCGGCAGCATCACTTCGCCGCAAACTTGCAAGCTGCTCTGTAACAACAAATCCAGCGTGCGACCAATCGCACCTTCGGTAGAGTTTTCCACCGGCACGACACCGTATTGCGTATCGCCGCTCTCTACTTCACGGAACACATCATCGATGGTGGCGCAAGACACACCGACTACGGCGCTGCCGAAACGCTTGAGTGCCGCAGCCTCAGTGAAAGTGCCCTCCGGGCCCAGATAGGCCACGGAAAGCGAAGCCTCCAGGGCGCGACATTGCGACATCACTTCGGTGAACAAGGCGGCGATGGCAGTGTTGCTCAGCGGACCTTGATTGGCCGCTTGCAACCGGCGCAACACTTGCGCTTCCCGCTCGGGTCTCAATACCACGCCACCTTGCTTCAAATGTCCGATCTGCCGCGCCAATGCCGCACGCTGATTGACCAGCCTGAGCAGTGCATCATCCAAATTGTCAATTTGTTCACGGCACTGCTTTAGCATATCATTCATATTTTTATAAAAAGCACTTAATACTCAAATAATTAGAATATTTTGTTAATGTTAAATAATTATTCAGGCGCAAGCCAAAGGCAAGCTGCGCACCATCAGCACACCTTCAATCGCAGCGATCTGAGCAATCAATGCATCTGGCACCGAACTATCCGTATCTACCAGCGTGTAGGCCATTTCACCGCGTGACTTGTTCATCATGGTGTGTATGTTGATGCCGGATGCGGCCAGCGTAGACGAAATCTGTCCCAGCATATTCGGCACGTTAGCATTGGCAACTGCCAGACGGTACGCCGATTCACGCGGCATCACCAAGGTCGGAAAATTCACCGTATTGGTGATATTGCCGTGCTCCAGATACTCCCTGACCTGATCCACCACCATGGACGCACAGTTGTCTTCCGCCTCTTCGGTGGACGCACCCAAATGAGGCAAGGTCAGGACATTCGCCTGCCCCTGTAATTTCTGAGCAGGAAAATCGCACACATAGGCGCGCAGACGTTTGGCCGCCAGACTGACCAGCACAGCGTCGTTTTCCACTATCGCATCGCGCGAGAAGTTGAGCAACACGCTGCCCGACTTCATCGATGCGATGCGCTGTGCATTGATCAGACCGCGCGTTGCATCCAGCAAGGGCACATGCAGCGTGACGAAATCGCTGTGTTTGAGCAAATCTTCTACGCTCTGCGCCTTTTTAACCTGCGACGACAGACTCCATGCACCTTCGACGGTGATCTCAGGATCGAATCCATAGACATGCATCCCGAGTTTCAAGGCGGTATCGGCAACCAGACGACCAATCGCCCCTAAACCGATGATACCTAAGGTACGCCCTTTCAATTCAAAGCCGGCGTAATGCTTCTTGCCGTCCTCGACCAGCTTATGCATTACCGCATCTTCGCCCTGCAGCCCTGCTACAAATTGCAGTGCCGGCACAATATTGCGCGCCGCCAGCAACATGCCTGCCACCACCAGCTCATTAACCGCGTTGGCATTCGCCCCTGCCGCGTTGAATACCGGGATGCCGCGCGCGCTCATTTTAGCGACCGGCACATTGTTGGTGCCGGCCCCCGCTCGCGCAATCGCTTTGACGCTGGCGGGAATCTCCATGTCGTGCATGACTTGCGAACGCACCAATATGGCATCCGGGGCGGTAACATCAGCGCCGACTGTATAAGCGGCAGCCGGAAAACGTTTTAAACCTGAAGCAGAAATCTTGTTCAGGGTAAGAATGCGATAGTGATTAACCATATTAACACCCTACTCCATCTTATTGATTAAGAATCAATATTAATCGCGAGCCGAACCTGGTCGACCCGCTGCTTAACCGAATCAGCCGTTTTGTTTAGCGAACTCGTTCATGAATTCGACCAGCGCCTGAACACCGGCCAGTGGCATCGCATTGTAGATCGAGGCACGCATACCGCCTACCGAACGATGACCCTTCAGTTGCAACAGGCCGCGCGCTTCCGCCTGTTTAACAAACGCGCCGTCAAGTGCTGCGTCCTTCAGAGTAAATGGGATGTTCATGCGCGAACGGTTAATCGTCGCCACCGGACAGTTGTAGAAACCATTGCTGGCATCAATCGCTGTATACAGCAGATTAGCCTTGGCGATATTGGTCTGCTCCATCGCCGCAATTCCGCCTTTGCGCTTCAACATCTTGAAAACCAGACCTGCGATGTAGATGCCGTAGGTCGGCGGGGTGTTGTACATCGAATCGTTGTCGGCATGCGTCTTGTAGTCGAGCATGGTCGGCGTACCGGCCAGCACGTTGCCGACCAGATCATCGCGCACGATGACGATAGTCAGACCCGCAGGCCCGATGTTCTTCTGCGCACCGGCGTAGATCAGGCCGTATTTCGTCACATCAATAGGACGGGACAGGATGCAGGAAGACATATCAGCCACCAGCGGCACGGAACCCGCTTCAGGTAACCAGCTGAACTCGACACCACCGATGGTTTCATTCGGGGTGAAATGCAGGTACGCCGCATCCGGGTCACAGCGCCAGTCGGAAAAATCTGGCACGTAGGAGAAATTCTTGTCAGCGCTAGTCGCGACCACGTTCACCGCGCCGTATTTCTTCGCTTCCGAAATTGCCTTCTTTGACCATTCGCCGGTATTGAGATAATCCGCCGACGCTTTGCCGCGCAGTAAATTCATCGGAATCATGGCGAACTGTTGTGATGCGCCGCCCTGCAAGAATAAAACTTTGTAATTGGCAGGAATCCCCATCAACTCGCGCAAATCGGCTTCGGCCTCGGCCGCAATACCCATGAATTCTTTGCCGCGATGCGACATTTCCATCACCGACATCCCGCTGCCATGCCAGTCGAGCATTTCGGCCTGAGCCTGTTGCAACACTTCTTTCGGCAATACTGCCGGACCTGCGCTAAAGTTGTAGATAGTCATTTTTCGTTCTCACCTGTAAAAAATAAAAAGTGAGGTGAAGGGTGAAGGGTGAAGGGTGAAGGGGAAAATCGCTGATTCCCTCCATACCTGCTTTTACCCTTCTCTCTTCCCTCTTATCCCTTCTCAATGGACGCAGTGCGCCCTACGGTTACTCTTCGTTACCGGCCCCTGAATCCTGCATCCCGGATCCTGATTCCTGTTCTTCCTGACCTGCTTCTTGCCCTTCTTCACCTGATTCAGCGATACGGCTAAGCCCCGCCAGTTTCTCGCCCTTCTCCAGATTCATCAGCGTCACACCCTGAGCCGTACGGCCCATTTCGCGAATTTCATTGACGCGAGTGCGGATCAGCACACCGTTGGTGCCGATCAACATGATCTCATCTTCCGGATTGACCAGCGTTGCGGCGACCACTTTGCCATTGCGCTCCGAAGTCTGAATCGCGATCATGCCCTGCGTGCCGCGACCGTGACGGGTATATTCGGCGACCGGGCTGCGTTTACCAAAGCCGTTTTCGGTTGCAGTCAACACGCTCTGCTGCTCGTTCTCTGCCACCAGCAAAGATATAACTTGTTGATTTTCATGAAGCTTCATCCCGCGAACGCCGCGCGAAGCGCGACCTGTTTCACGTACATCATCTTCATCGAAACGCACCGCCTTACCGGCGTTGGAGAACAGCATCACATCGTGCTTGCCGTCGGTAATCGCAACGCCGATCAGATAGTCGTCTTCATCCAGATTGATCGCGATAATGCCGCGCTTCATCGGACGGGAGAAATCGGTCAGGCTGGTCTTTTTCACCGTACCGTTGGCGGTGGCAAAGAATACAAACTTGTCTTCGACGAACTCGGTCACCGGCAGGATCGCGTTGATCTTCTCGCCCTCTTCCAGCGGCAACAGATTGACGATAGGTTTGCCGCGCGCGGTGGGGCTGCCCTGCGGTACATCGTAAACCTTCATCCAGTACACGCGTCCCTTGTTGGAGAAACACAGAATGAAATTATGGGTATTGGCGACGAACAGGTTGTCGATAAAATCGTCTTCCTTGTTCTTAGTTGCCTGACGGCCCCGCCCACCGCGCTTCTGCGCACGGTATTCGTCCATCTTCTGCGCCTTCATGTAACCGCCGTGCGACAGGGTGACCACCACATCTTCAGGCGGAATCAGATCTTCCATGCTCATGTCGTGCGTATGCGTGACAATCTCGCTGCGTCGCTTGTCGCCAAACTGGGTCTTCACCGCAGCCAGTTCGTCGCCGATGATGGCGGTGACACGCTCGGGTTTAGCCAGAATATCGAGCAGATCGGTAATCTTGTCCATCACCTCGCGGTATTCACCGATAATCTTATCCTGCTCCATGCCGGTCAGTCGTTGCAGACGCAATTCAAGAATCGCCTGCGCCTGCGCATCGGACAGATGGTAGAAACGTTCATTGCCTGCCACGATCAGACCGAACTGCGGTGCCAGACCGTCGGGTCGGGACGCATCGCTCACGCGGCTCAGCATGTCCTCGACCAGTTCCGAACGCCAGCTCTTGGCCATCAGTTCGCGCTTGGCATCAGATGGGGCGGGAGCCGCCTTGATCAGCGCGATGATCTCGTCCACATTGGATAAGGCAACCGCTAAGCCTTCGAGCACATGGCCGCGTTCGCGCGCCTTGCGCAGTTCGAATATGGTGCGGCGTGTGACGACTTCGCGGCGATGGCGCAGGAACGCATCCATCACCTGCTTTAAGTTCAGCAAACGTGGCTGACCGTCGACGATGGCCACCATGTTGATGCCGAAACTGTCCTGCATCTGAGTGTCTTTGTACAACTTATTGAGCAGCACGTCGGCGTTTTCGCCGCGCTTTAACTCGATCACCGCGCGCATACCGGATTTATCCGATTCGTCGCGAATTTCGGAGATGCCTTCCAGACGCTTTTCGCGCACCATCTCGCCGATCTTCATCAGCAAGTTGGCCTTGTTCACCTGATAGGGCAGCTCATCGATGATGATCGCCTGACGCTCGCCCTTACCGATGTCTTCGAAGTGGCAGCGCGCGCGCATGATGACGCGACCGCGACCGGTGCGATAACCTTCACGAACGCCTGCCAGACCATAGATGAAACCGGCGGTCGGGAAGTCGGGCGCCGGGACGTATTCGATCAGCTCTTCGATGTCCATGTCCGGATTCTTCAACAGTGCCAGACAGGCATCGATGACTTCGGTCATGTTGTGCGGCGGAATATTAGTGGCCATCCCCACCGCGATACCGGACGAACCGTTGACCAGCAAATTGGGGAAGCGCGCCGGGAATACCAGCGGTTCGTGTTCGGAGCCATCGTAGTTGGGGCCGAAGTCGACAGTCTCTTTGTCCAGATCGGCCAGCAGTTCATGCGCGATCTTGGCCATACGGATTTCGGTGTAACGCATCGCCGCCGCGTTATCGCCGTCCACCGATCCGAAGTTACCCTGCCCGTCCACCAGCATGTAGCGCAGTGAAAATGGCTGAGCCATACGAACGATGGTGTCATACACAGCGGTGTCGCCGTGCGGGTGATACTTACCGATTACGTCACCGACGATACGCGCAGACTTTTTGTAAGCGCGATTCCAGTCGTTGGACAGTTCGTGCATGGCAAACAGCACACGGCGATGTACAGGCTTCAAACCGTCGCGCACATCCGGCAGCGCGCGCCCGACAATCACGCTCATCGCGTAGTCCAGATAAGACTTGCGCATTTCTTCTTCGAGGCTGACCGGCAGGGTTTCTTTAGCGAATTGTTCCATGGATATTTATTGTAGTTAGCTCAAAAAACAGCGTGCAAGTTTACCACAGCCTGCCTGCCACGAACCAGCCTAGCCTCTTCCAATATGAAATGAGTCTGAAGGAGGCACGTATTTCCAAAACGCAAAAGTCAATAGGGTCAGAGCCGATTGATTTTAAACTGTTCAGATTTTCTATCCCCACCCTTCGGGCGTGGTTCAATGCGCCTTTCGGTTTGCCGCTGGAGGCGTTGCATACCTAAGGAAATGCTGATTTATTCGTCATCTCCTCAACGACGGAGATCCAGCACCTTGATTTAACTGGGTTTCCGCCCGAGCGGGAACGACAAAACCGAATAATTCAGCATCTAGCTACTAAACTACCACCAGCTAAGGCTGGCGGGTTGGCGCAGTCTGGTCGCAGAGGACTAAAGTCAACACCCACCCCAGGTATCACCTTGACCGATGCTGAACCAATAGTTGCAAAATCCACCATGGAATGTACGGTTTGCGCTCCACCAAGCACCGTCCCAGAAACATTAACCGGAGTTTAACAGGAACCAAAAAACACTCTTTATAATCAATAATCTAGGTTCTGTTGACGTTTCATCGTAGCCATAAAAGCACTGAGGCAAATGACAGCATCCCCATGTAATTAACCCATCATAGGAAATCCCCCGGCTATGCCGGGGTGGCAGTAGAAGTTTGACATTTACGGTAGTCCATCTGCGACACTCTGAATCGTGAGCCGCCAAGCAAACGATAAAGGAGAATCGAGATGG
>Ga0208863_1001396_pt1 | contig 15488 bp, 17 predicted proteins | sample RifOxyD3_FD_184040 | JGI IMG/M metagenome (GOLD analysis project Ga0208863, IMG submission 184040) | Soil microbial communities from Rifle, Colorado - Rifle Oxygen_injection D3 (SPAdes) | ecosystem: Environmental > Terrestrial > Deep subsurface > Rock core/Sediment | place: Rifle, Colorado...
AAAACCCCTTCTTTGTCGGCTCATGGAAAGCCTCCCTTCGGTAACGGGAAATGGGAGTTTTGGACTGATCCCTTGGGTTCAAAAGGCTCGACCATCGAGCCATGCCACTGACGATAGCTCAGGTTTGTCAACACGTCCACCCGGCGCCCGGCGTCAGCCGTTTGGGCGCCGGGGCGGGATCTACCCTTGCGTTCCGATCCGTTGCAGCAAAAATCGCGTAACCCATTGGAAATGCGAGGTTCATGATTGACCAACGGGGCCAGTACTCCCGGGTTAACGGGGCCAGTACTCCCGGGTTAACGGGGCCAGTACTCCCGGGGCTACGAGGACTTCTTCCGGGAGCGAAACCCGTTCGATGCTCGTTCGGCGCGTGCGTCTGCGGCTTTTCTTCCAGCCTCCTTGCCGACAGCCTCAACCCACCCGTAGTGAAGGAGCACCCGGCGGGCCGGGTCGTGCCTAGGCGCAAGGGTGTAGCGGTCAGGTTCCACGAGCCGCAGGAAGGCGTGCCCGTCGTCCCCGTCGTAGATCCAGCGATCCAAGACCCGTGGGAGGGTCGGGCGAGGCACCCCCGCCTGTTCGGCCAGTCGGTGCCAGTCGTCGGCCGATATCGGGAGCCCACGATCCTCCTCTTCGGTTGTTCCCACCATCTCGCTACAACGGCGGCGCATTTCCAGGAGCACAAGCCAGTGAAGCTCGGCCATGGCGCCATGGTCCCGCTCGCGCCCCACCATGGGGGGCAGTTCGCGAAGGGCTGGTACCATCTTGCGTTCACGGCGGGGTAACTCGAACACGTAGCCGGGCAGAAGAGGGGGAGAAGGGGTCAGGCGCAGGATGGCGGGGTTTCCGGTACCCCTGGAGGGCTGGTAGTGAAGCGCCAGGAGCCGTCCCAGGGAATTGTCCTGGAGAGCGAACCGGAACCCGTCCAATGCACATACGATGTTTCGGAGCCGGACATGGGCCTTGTCGGACCTGGCTCCTACTTCTTCGGCCAGCTTGCTCCATCCCCCTACGATTTCCAGGACCGGAGCACCTCCTCCAACGACAGCCCGAGCGTGGATCTGCCACACGAGCCAGAGCAGGAAGCGATGGGCGTCCACGGTCCCGAGCAGTTCAGCGCCAGAGCGGGTCCATGCCTCCAAGGCGGCGAGATCGGTGATGGGTACCGCTCGCACGATGTCCGTACCGCCTTTGGCCAGGGGCACGCCGTGACGGTCTACGAGCACCGGAAGACCGGCGTCGGAGTCCTTCACCGTTGCGCCCACCCATCGGCCCATCCCCGCCCGCTCGAACAGCGGCATGGCAATGCCTGCGTGGGTCCGCACCTGGCTTTTTCGGGCTTCCTCCACCACTGCCCGGACGCGGTCCCACCACAGGACATAGGCCAGCCTGCGAAGGACGGGAGGAATAGGCGGCGTGGAAGTGGGCAGCCACATCTCCCACAGGGGGCAGGGGGGGGGCAGGCCGACGGGCAGGGTTTCCTGCCGGGGGCCAAGGACTGCCAGAGCCCCCTCGACGCGGACGATATCGGCCCCTTCCGCGCCCGTAGGCCCCTTCGATTCGATGAACCTAGCGAACAGCTCCGCCGCCCATGGGATCCGCCCTTTGGGCGTCTCGATGGTCTCCTCTGCCAGGGCGCTCAACGGTTTGACCCATCGGGTGAGCACCAGGTCCGCCCAGCGTTCCGCGGTCGGTGCCCCGTCCTCGGCTTCGACCGGAGTCATCGGATCGGAGATGAGCCGTTTCCCGGCGAAAGCCTCAATGTCCTTCACCAGGCTGGTGACCTCGGCCAGAACAGCGGAAGCCAGGAGGGTCGGGGCCGAATCCTCCTTGTACAGCCAGGGCGCGGCCTTGTCCTCCGGCTCCGCCAGTTGAAGGGCGGCCTGGGCTGCGGAGAGGGCGTAGTTCTCCTCGGATTCGGGCTCGATGATCTCCTGGAGGACGTGGGAGACGTGGGTAAGCGCCCCGAGGGGTGTGGAGAGGCTTCGGGCGGCCTCAAGTCTCTCCATCGCGGTTCGCGACCGCGATTCATCCGGATCGGGGCGGGATGGCATCTAGAAGCCCTTCGGGATTCTCGGCCGCGGTTGTGGCGGTAGCGGTGGATCCCATTGGGGTTGAGGGGGAGGCAGCGCCGATACGGGAGTTGGTTTGGCTTTCCTGGCCTTCCTCCATTCCTCCACGTCGCCGGGGCAGGGCTCGGTGAAGTCCCCCCCGTTGAACAGGAGGGGGACCCACCCTTTACCGGCGTCTCGAGGCAGGGCTCGGATTTTCGAGCGGGCGAGCCAGACGAGGCTGCGCCGGTCTTCTTTGAGGGAGCGGGGCCGGCTGTCCGAGGCGTTGCCCTCCGGCTCGGGGAGGAAGGGCTCCCGGGCCAGGACCAGGACCGCGTCCGCGGCGTATTCCACCTCTCCGGCCTCCTTGCCGGCCCCCATGAGCAGGGTCGGATCCGCTCGGCCGAGGTCCACTTCCTCCCCCTTCTTCCCAGCGCCGGCCAGCTTGCCGTAGTTCTCGCGGGCGGTGGAGGAGACGAGCACCACGGTGGCCCTCTGGTCCCGGGCGACCTGGCGTGCGTGGTAGGACGCCTTCCCTACCCGCTCGCGCAACTCCTCCCGGACATCGGGGGGGCTCTGGGCCAGTTGCAGGTAGTCCAGGACCAGGAGGGGAGGCTGGCCGTGCTCCCGGGCGACCTGGCGTGTCAGGGAGGAGAGCCGGTCGTAGGACCAACCGTAGGACGTGCCGGTCTCCATCCGGAAGGGGAGGCGTTCCAACTCTGGAGCCCAGCGGTGGAACAGCTCCGCCACGGCGTTGGCTCCAGGCATCTGGGGAGGCGCGTCCAGGTCCCCGAAGAACACGGAGGACCAGCGGACGCCGGCGAGCAGCCCGAGGAGCCGGGCCACGAGGTCCACGCGGCCCAGCTCCAGGCCGATGTAGACCACGGGCCGCCCCTTGCGCGCTGCTTCCAGGGCCGCCTGCATGGCCCACTGGCTCTTGCCCGTGCCCGGGTTTCCCACGAGCACGTAGACCCAGCCAGGCCACAGGCCGCCGCCGAGGGCCTGGGCAACGGAGGGCCAGGGGACGGGGAAGGGCTTCTCCCGGTGCTCCGAGCGGGCCAGGAAGGTGTCGTAGGCTCCGGAGAGCAGGTCGGACACCAGAGGGGCGTCCCGGCGCAGGTTGATCCGGCTCCCCCCCTCGCGCACCTGGCGAACGAGTTCTTCCAGGTCGGCCGAGATCTCCTCGGGGGGCTCCCCCTCGCGCAGCCGCTCCCGGAGGGCGGCCATGCCGTCCAGGGCGACCCTCCGGGCGGTCTCTTCCTTGAGGAGGCCGGCGTAGTATTCGGGGTTCTCGGTGGAAGGCGGGGCCTCGGGCAGGGCGGTGATCCAGGCGGGGTTGCGATCCGGCCCACACAGGCGGACGGACAGGTCGGGATCCCGCTCCATCTTGTCGACGACCGCCAGGACGGCCGTGCCTCCGTCCATGCCGGCCAACTCCCCGGCCCGGTGCATGTCCAGGAGTAGCCGGGCCAGCGCAGCGTGGCGGCCACTGGCGAAATGCCGTGGCTCGATGCCGGTCTCCTCCAGGGAGCCGGGTTTGAGGAGATCGATCCCCAAGAGGCAGCGTTCGACCTCTACCAGGCGTTCCGCGATCATGGCTCCTCCAGTTCGGGGACGATGGACCGCCACGGCGCGGCCGGGTCGGGTCGCTCGGATGCCTCCAGGGCATCGAGTGGGAAGGCGGAGTGGAGCCAGGACCGCTCCCATGCGCCTGGTCGGCGAACCCCGTCGTCCACCCGGGCGGCCAGCTCCGCCAGGACATCGGCGGCGGACATCTCGGCCGGAAAGCCGTGCGTCCCGCTGAGGCTTCGGGCCAGATGCTCCAGGCCCGCCAGGACGTCGGGAGAGAGCGACACCGTGATCTGGGCCTCCTTCATGGTCCACCCTTCCGGGCCTTCGCCTGCTTCGCGGTCTCCGCCTCCAAAAATTCCAGGCCGCGGGTCAGGGCCAGGCGGACCACCGAGGCACGGTCCACCACACCGGCGATGGCCCGGTAGGTGGGATCCGCATCCAGGATGGGGGCCAGCTCGCCGGCACGGGCCAGAAGCTCGTTCGGGATGCGGTAGGGGGTGGAGTCCTGGTTCTTCTTCGGCACGGATGCTCCTTCGGTGACTCCGTGAAGGTAGCTATATGTAATCTGAATGTCAACCATAGAGGATAGGCACTTTGGGATACCCCACCGCGCAGGTGCTGCCATGCGGAAGGTCTCTGGCGGGAGGCGGCTACAACGCCCCGGTGAGATCCTCGAGGGACATCTTCGCCTGGCGCAGGATGGACTGGAGCGTGCCCCGCTTCAACTCCCGGTGCATGGGCACGATGACCACCCGCCCATCCGCGTGACGCAGTTTCTGGTGGCTGCCCTTCTGGCTGACCTCCGCGAAACCGGAGCGTTTCAAGGCACCCACGACATCGGCTCCGGAGAGCTTCATGCGGCGGACCGGATCTCGATGGGGGCGATGATGGGGGAGGCGGGGACATCCCGCGGAGCATCCTCGAAGTACAACTCCAGGGCTTCCTTCAGGTTCGCAAGGGCCTCCTCGATGGTTTCTCCCTGGCTGGCGACATCCACCTCCAGGCATTGAGCCACGAAGGCGTCATCGTCCTTGGTCACGGCGGCTGTCAGGCGCATGGGAGAACCTCCGAGCGGCAGTCTACCTGCAGGAACGGCTGGCGTCCGCCACCATGGCGGCACGTGGTACCCCCCAACCTGGGTATTCGTGGTACCACGTTGCTGTTATCTTTCTTTGGTAGTATCCTTTGAAGGTACCACGCAGAACGAGAAAGGTTCGACACGATGAAAGCCGTACCGCTTCAATCGGCAAAACCTCCCGTGGAAGAACCCGGCGAATGGGAACCGCTGGTTCCCACCATCGTCATCGGGTCCTACAAGGGCGGCGCACTGAAAACCGCGTTGGCTGTAGCCCTGGCCGAGCGCTTGGCGTTGGCAGGGTTGCACGTTGTTCTCCTGGCGTGCGACGGCCAGGAGGATGCCCGACATCGGCTGGGGTTGAAGGCAAAGGATCCCGGCGCCGCTCGGGTGAGTCGAGGGACAGGGACCATCACCCTTTTGGGAATGGTAACCGCACAGGCGATGCAACTCCTCTACAGCCTGGGCTTTGCCAAACTTGGGCAGGTAGACGCGGTGGTGGTGGACACGCCCCCCGTGGTGCATGGCGGGAGCCTGCCCGGCGTGCTGTTGTACGCCACCACGGATGGCGACGATGCGACACGCAACCTTTGCACCATGCTCCGGCTCACCCCGCAGAACACGGACATCGCACTGGTGAGGTACCACACGTTGAACGCCAGGCCGTCCGAGGAGGACTGGAAGCAGGAAGTAGACGCCATCAAGCAGGCGGTCGGAGCCCGGGAGCGGGACATCCGGTATCTCAAGGAGCCTCTTCCAAGATCCGACCCTGTAAAAATAGCCCTGGACGCCGGACAGTCGATCTGGGACCTGCCCAGGCGCAATCGCACCCTGGAGTTTCTGACCGGACTGGAAACCCTGGCCAGAGCCGCCTGGCCGAGGATCCGTCCAGGCAGTGAACTACCTCCCAAGCCACGCAAGGCGCCTGTCTACGTCCGCGGCTGGAATGACGATGACGATTGATCCGGACGAACTCAAGGAAGCGGTAGACGCCCATGTGCACCGGCTGGAGACGGTGTGGGACAACGACCGTGGGCGCTACGATGACCCGATGGCCTGGGCGCGCCCTGGGGCACAGCGTGTGGAAGCTGTGGAGTTTGAGCTGCCGGTCGATGTAGCGCCAACCGGCTCCGGAGTGCGGGCCGTGGAGTTTGAGCTACCGCCCGCCCCGAGCACACCGATTCCGCGCCACGACCCCGAGGTCGTCTCCCGCCTGGCTGGTATCGAGCAGGCCCTCGCGACGCTGACCGAGGCCGTGACCATGAACCGCACGCCCACCGCCGTTCCGACCTGGCTCCAGGCCGCGGCGGGCGACCCGCAGAGCTACGACGTGCCGGACCCGGCAAGGATGAGCGTGAAGGTCCGGGTGCTTCCGACCCTCTACGTCCGCCTCGAACAGGCCCGAGCACGATTCGGGCTCCAGACGCTGACTGGGACCTGGGAGTGCCTGTTGCGCCTGGGCCTGGCCGCCGCCGAACGGTTGCCTGTACGCAGCTCGTGACGGTGGCGAGTCTACCGCTTGTAAACCTCGCGCCGGTTGCCGATGCGGACCACGAGGATCAGGAGTCGCTGATCTTCGATGGCGGCGATGATGCGGTAGTCACCGACGCGGTACTTCCAGAGGTCGCCCAACTCCGAGCCCTTGAGGGCCTCGCCGATGCTGCGCGGGTCGTCGCGTTGGGCGAGGCGCTTGCGGAGGAAGGAGGTGATTCGCTTCGCCACCGGCCTGTCGAGTCGTTCCAGCTCCTTCCTGGCCGCCTCGTGGAATTCAACCGTCCAGGCCAAGGTCGCGCTCCACTTCGTCGAGGGTGTAGCTGCGGCTGCGGCCGGCGCGGAGGTCGTCGAGGCGTTGTGCGGCGAGGTAGGCGTCCTCCAGGTCGTCCAGATGCTCCAGGATGGCCTCGCGGGCGTAGAAGCTCTTGGTACGCCCGGTACGCCGGGCGAGGTCGTCGAGGCGTTGTTCCACGTCGGGTGGCAGTCGCAGGGCGAGCATGGGAAACCTCCGTTGCTATACAAGTATAGCGTATGACCCGGACAACCTCTCCAAGAGCCTTCGGATGCAGAAGTGGTATTCCGGAATAATGCCGTTATTCCCATGGAATATTCCTGGAATATTCCTCGTCCGACCCGAGGTTGACACGTACACGTCAAACTCGGGTCACAGGAGCTTCGCGCCCGGGTGCTCCAAAAACATCCCGCCGTCGCGGATGTAGCCGCGCAGCGTGGTGGTGGACTTGTGGCCGGTCTGGGACATGATGGCCCGCTCGGAGGCCCCCGCCCGGGCCGCCTCGGTGCAGAAGCCGGAGCGGAGCGAGTGGCCCGCGAGGTTGGCGGGGTCGATGCCCGCCCGCTTGGCCACCCGCTGGACGACCAGCGCCACGGCGCGGTCCGACAGCCGCCCCTCCGGCCGGAGCTTTCCCCATCGGTCCACGGGTCGGAAGAGGGGCCCCGCGGAGATCCCCGCCGCGGTGGTCCACGCCTTCACCGCGGCGACGGGGCACAGCCGGGCACGCCGGGCCTTGGGGATCCCCACCTTCCTCCCCTCCCCCTCCTGGTCCACCTTCGAGCGGCGCAGCATCACCACGAGTCCCTCCGGCACCTCCTTGATGTCCTCCACGTCCAGCGCCACCAGCTCGGCCCGGCGGAACGCTCCCGCGAACCCCAGCAGCAGGAGCGCCTTGTCCCGAACGTCCACCAGGTCGGCGCCGAGATCGCGGACCATCGCCGAGAGGTCGTCCACCCGAACCGGGTCCTTCCCCTTCGCCGGCTTGCCGTGCGTGCGGCGGAGGCCACGGGCGACACGCCGAACTTGCCGGTCCTCGGTGGGGCTCACATGCCCCGCGGAGCGATGGGCAAGGGCGATGGCCGCCAGCGCCTTGTTGACGGTCCGGACGCCCTTCTCCGGGGCCAGCTTCGCCAGGTACAGCGCCAACGTCTCCGGAGCCGCAGGGAGCGCCGGCAGGCCGTTGTCCCGGCACCAGGTCTCGAACGCCGTCCAGGCGGCCTGGTAGGCTTTGCGGGTGGCCGGAGACAGGGAGGCCCGGGCCAGGTCCTCGGCGCGTTGGGCCAGGTTCTGGAGGGGCGATGGGAGGCCTTGCGGGTGGGGTGGGGCCAGAGCGGTGGAGGACTCGGGGGCGGGCGGGTCGGAGGAGGGGGCTTCGGTGGTCTCGGTCATGGGTTCGGGGCTCCTTTCAGAGCCCTTCTAACCCGTTTCAAGATTCCGAGAAAATAACATTCTCGGTAACTACGACCCTCTTTGGCCCTGCGCCGCAAGGCGAAGGCCAAGCCCAACGCGACGAACACTGAGTGGTTGGTTCCTCTTCGTTGTTGGTTCTCTCTCCAGCCGCGGAAAAATCCTGTTGCCGGTGAGGATGGACTGGGGTATCGCACGGAGAGTCGGACGCAAGGAAGGTCCGGAACCTTTCCTTAATGCCGCACGCGGATGGGCAGTCAGGATGCACCCTCCGAGCATAGAGAGAAGCCAAAATGTCGTGCATCAATCTTTCTCCCGACGTGACAAAGCGCCTCATCACCACCCTCGCAGCGGCGTACCGGTTTGAGCCGTACACCGACTGGGCCTCGGCAGTCGGTTTTGACTACGTGCGGGTGGTCATGAAGATCAGGAGCAAGGGAGGGGCGCAGGACCTCTCCGTACGGCCAGCCATCCAAACCACCCCGGTCGTCCCCGCCGACCCGGATGACTGGGCGGCCTTCAGCACGGACCCGCTCCTGACCAACGCCGGAGCTGAATCCTCCAGCCGTGTCGACTTGACCGCCACCACCGCCTCGAAGATGTTCTACCGGTTGGGCGTCGCCTATAAGGCCGGGGCCGCTGGGGAGGCATCGGGAGACGTGAGCCTCCAGGCCGCTGCGGAGGTCTATGGGAAGATCGTGGGCATCCTCAAGGACCAGCACATCGTGGCTCCAGACACCAGCTCCTACTACATGCCCATCGGGGGCTGGATGCCCACGCTGATGGTCACGAGCATCAAGGCCGGCATCGTGCTCACGCAGGCGTCGGCGAACCTCCGTGTGGGCCTCGCCTACCAACTCGCCCCCCACGTCGTGGAGTCCCCCAGCGCATGGACGGATGCGGGCAGCACCTACGGCTCCGGCGTAAACAACACCGGGGAGCAGGCGATCACCGTCTCCGACAATGAGATGTGGGTCCGTTTGGGCCTCAAGTACACCATGACGTCCGGCACGAACGGCCAGGGCATCGCCACGGTGTTCGCGGGCGTGAGAAAGTAGGAAGGTACAACCCAAGATGTCCTGGCTTCGGCTGTGCCGAGGCCAGGAACGTCGCCATGGACTCGTACTCCAGGTGCCACAATGGACGTCATGCGCGAGTTGATCAAGAACCATGAAGCGGCTGTTGCTCGGACAAAACAGATCTTCTCTCCGTTAGGAGATAACTTTCAGCGCCAGATTGGTAGGCGAAGCTCGCCCGATTTTCCCGACCCTGATTTAGACGTAGACTACGCAGAAAAGGATCCATATTCCCATTCGGCTGACGATCCGCCCGAGAGTTCACACTCAGATAAGTACTACACTGGCACCTACGACTATGGATTCCCTAGTAGTGCCAGCACCACAACGTCGACAAGTTACCTCAATCCTCCGTCTTCAACAGACATAGGATGCTGCATAAGAATCGACACCAGCGATTCTCCAAGGTCTCTCCCGTTTAGAAAAAGCCACTCCTGTGGGTCGCACTCAGCAGGCAGGTACCAGATTGGTAGGCGAAGCTCGCCCGATTTTCCCGACCCTGATTTAGACGTAGACTACGCAGAAAAGGATCCATATTCCCATTCGGCTGACGATCCGCCCGAGAGTTCGCACTCGGATAAGTACTACACTGGCACCTACGACTATGGATTCCCCGGGAGTGCTGGTTCTGCTACTACTAGTACAACCACGACGCCTACTTGTACTGGTGCGGTGGTTGATGTCGATACCACTCTTCTTACCCAGTGCTACAGCTTGGCTGTCGATACAACAATTAGCAGCGATGATTTTTACCGCATAGATTTTACAGCCGACCCCGATGGAGTAGACCTATGGTTCTTCTCCGCCGAAGAGGACGACTTCATACGTGCTGCATGGGCAGTTCTTCTGGAAAACATAGACCTGATCGATTGGGCTGCTTGTTTCGTCCTCGGCCCCGATTCCTCTCAAAAAGAGGAACTCCTGGAGTCTATTTCAGGTGATCGTCGTACTTTAATCTGTGCATTGCCTGGCGTCTACTCCGGCATGGGTGGATTTCCAGCATCTCTCGCACTTCTTGGGGAACTTGTCTCTGGCCTCTTGGCTTTGGCATCTACTGTCGCCATCTCGGCGTCCTTAGCTATAGTTCTTACTACTGTTGCAGAGGTAATCGCCGCCGCTGCCCTTTACATTTCCGTTAGATATCATGGGATGTTAGTAATTTATGCTGGTTCCATGTGGTCCGAAATGCTGTCTGAATATAACTCTGGTGATCTCGAACGTCGGCAATGTGCAATTATGGAACTCGCTACGGTTCTTTTGCACGAGCTTACACATACTTGCGGTCTATCGCTGGGCGATCCTTCCAAGACAACTACTGATAACGTGTGCTGGGAGTCATACACAATAGAAAACAACTTTCGTTGGGCACTATTTCATCGCTACGCATCGACCACAGCTTGGGCGGGCGTTCCTACCTGCGGAGATGCGGGGCATCACACAGACGACGTGTTCGGTTCAGGAGACATCCGTGGATTCTAGATTGCTTTGCCTGTGTGGTATTGCTTGTACCTTGTCTAATTGCGTGGTCTGCAAGGATGCGGAAACCCCAGACATGACCGAGATGTGTGCCGAAATGCAGAACGCTTCAGCAGCCTATTGTGCGTCCCACGCTAGTGAGTGTATCACAGTCTCTTGCGTCTATCCATGCCCCGACAACCCAGAAATGGAAGTCTCTGCTTTAGTAAGTTATGAGGTGTTGGAGGAGCAAAAGACCTATTGTGAAATGGAACTTGGGTTGTATTGGCGTGAGAACCATTGCCCTTTAGAAGGGCAGGACACAGGAATACCAGTTTCTATTGCTTGCACAAATCCGCCTTGTCATTAGCGTACACCATACATATGAGTGTAGACGCTTTACAACCGGATCTGAGGCAACCGGCCCGGCGCCGGGCGTCAGCCGTTAGGGCTTTGCGTATCCGTTATCCGTCGTCTCCATCACAGGTCCAGCGATCCAGGGCACGAGGGAGGGTACACCCGCCAATTCGGCCAATCGTCGGCCGGCAACAGGAGTCCGCGGTCATCCTCTTCGGTCTTTCCCACCATCTCGCTACAGCGGCGCCGCATTTCCAGGAGCACGAGCCAGTGAAGCTCAGCCTGGGCTCCATGGTCCCGCTCGCGCCCCACCATGGGGGGCAACTCGCAAAGGGCTGGCACCAGCTTGCGTTCACGGCGGGGTAATTCGAACACGTAGCCAGGCAGGAGAGGGGTCAAACGCAGGATTGCCGGATTCTCGGAACCATAACGCCTCCCTCTACCCCTCTTTCCGCCTGCGTAGCAAGGTGAGGACCAGGCCCAGCGCGACGAGCACCCCGGCTTGCGTCCTGCCGACTGCCCCCGCGTTGCAGCTTCCGCAGCCCTTCCCCTTGCGGCCCGTGTCAAGGGATCCCGCCGTATCGTGGCTGCCGGTCTCGGGGTTGGCCGTGTCCGCTCCAGTGTCGGGAAGGGTTGCGTCGGCCCCGTCGCAGTCCTGGTCGATGCCATCACCTGGAATGTCGATAGCTCCAGGATGGATGGATGGGGCGCCGTCGTTGCAGTCGGTGCTGTCGGCGACGTAGCCCGCTGGGTTCGCGCAGGCTTTCGCGGATACCGCAGGATCACCATAGCCATCCGCGTCGGCATCGGCGTACCACATTGTCGTACCGGTTACTAAAGGGTCGGCGTCGTCCACGAGGTCGTCACAGTTGTTGTCTACTCCGTCGCATACTTCCGAAGAGTCTGGGTTGATTGCTTCTGTCGATTCGGCGCAATCCGCAGGTGAGGCATAGCCGTCCCCATCCTCGTCCGCTATATCGCTAAACACGTAGAGGAGTTCTTCTCCATCTGAAAGCGGCGCCGATACCGCCACAGCCTCAATGCCATCGTTCCGGGCGGCGCCGATTCCCCGGACTTGGGTTCCGAACTCGTCGCGGTCTTCTCTCAATCCACTGAGCACGAAACGCGAATCATCAGTGTACCCATCCGGAGATCCCCAGTAGATATACGCCTGGGCTTTGCCGCTTGCACCCACAATGAGGTCCGTAAACCCGTCGCCATCGACATCTCCCGCCGCGTCGACAGATTTTCCAAAACAGTCATAATCGGCTTCACCATCAAGAAGGGTAGCCGGCGTTTCATCCACGCCCAAGGCCGAGCCGCGGTAAAGAAACACACGCCCAACGTGCCAGGACCCGCCAGCCCTGGCATATGGGACACCTATGAGGACATCGTCATAGCCGTCTCCGTTGGCGTCTCCTGCGGCTCCAAGCACCTCGCCGAAGTCATCGTCGTCCGGAGATACCAAGACCTGGTCAGCGACGTTGCTGTATCCTTCGGCTTCAAGAAAAACCTCGACATCATCTCCGACAAGCCCGGAGAAGCCTGGTGAGACAAGGACATCATCGTTGCCGTCCCCGTTGATGTCTCCAGCAAATGCCGCGGTTCCAGCAGCATCCAACTGGTAGAAGGGCAGGCTCGCCGCAGGCGGAACCTCCAACCCAGACGCCGACCCAAGATAGATGTCTACCGTACACATATCCGGATACGCACACGGCTGCCCGGCGACCAGGTCCGCGAAGCCATCGCCATTCCAGTCTCCGCCAAGATCCAGAGCGCTCCAGCCCCATCCGGATGCTTCCATCGTCCCGGTCATGGAAAGCCCAGACTCCGAGCCATGGGCTATTCCGAGGAGGGTTTGAGAACCGTCCAACCACACCGCATCAGTGAAGCCATCTTGATTGATGTCTCCAGTAGAGGGTAGGAAGGAGTTGTTCGTTGATAACACCACGTCAGGAACTGTCGAGTAACCCACGTCGCTTCCATCGAACTCCTCGGCAACGCCTGGGGCCAGGATGGTGGGCATCACTACGAAGAGGTCCGTCGCCGCATCGCCGTTGAAGTCCCCGGAAGAGAACCAATAACCATACCCCAGGCCCCGGAGGATATCCGTGGTTACGAGGCTGCGATCTCCCGCTGATGCAGTTTCCACCATGCCCATACAGGCCAGCATTACGAGAGAGATCATGGCTTCCTCTCGTTGAGTCGGAAACCGATTCCTGCGTACTCTGCATGATAATGAATGTCGAAGGGTATCCTCCAGAAATCCCAAGGAAGAACCGCAAAACTCTCACAGACCTCCATGTCACTATTGTAGTCAAAGTACATGAGGCCCATTCTTGACTCCGCGCTATCGTCGTTCACGCCAAAGTACACACGCCACGTCCCGTCCGAGAGCCGTACTGGGTCCGGATCGAGGGCTTGCCAAGCACTCGGGGGTGGTCCCGCGCTGATGATACTGCCTTGTTCAAACGGTGTGTTGTCACTAAGGATGAAGTCGAAGCCGGCTACTGTTGAAGAATATGAGCCGCCCATGCGCTCGACAGAGAACTCGCCCGTTGCACATGGTCTAGCCATCCAAAGCCCGAGGAGTACGGGGGTAGTTGTCAGCCAGTGGCTGGCCCAATCAGCCATTTCAGCGGGATCATATGGGTGCGCAGTTCTTGCAATCGTAGAGTTGAAGAAACGGATATATTCCAGAGTACCAATGGTTGTTGAGTCAAGAGAACAACGACCGCACTGTGGATCGACAATTTTGAGAAAATCAGATTCTTCCACTAGCTCTGTGCCGGGCCGCCCCGTCCCATCATCCAGCCATAGGGAGAGCCTACCAACAGTTCGTGGAACTTTATACCTTGCGTCTGTCGCCGTATATGCCCATTCTCTCTCATTCCCGTAATTACCTGACGAACGTTGATTACTAAGGTCATCGAGATCAATAACGTGAACCCCTATACAGGATTGGAAGTAGCCGGCTGTGGACCGATCATAGGCCGACAAACGGCTGTAAACATACGCGAGGTAATTAGTGGTGCCAAAACGCTCATAGTCAGTTAGGTAACTGGTCGCTTCCACAACGAAGTACACAGCCAACGAGTATGATGTTCCAGATGAAATGACAGCGCCACTCGGGACTGAAAGCCAAAAACGAACCCCGGCGGTAACTGACGACCCAAACGTATTGATACTATTGGCGATCCAATATGGACCTGTCACACCCCTTGTTACGACACCATCGGACATTTCTGGCAACCGCTCGAAGCCAGGATCGTCTTCGTCAGCCCAATAGGCTACTATATCGGATAAACCGCCATTCGGGCTGCCTGGATCCCCGCCCGGCAGGTATCGAACACGACAAAGCAGCATCAACCATCCCATGCTATTCGGCAAATGTATCACACAAGGATCTTTATATAGAACGGTGAAAGTACCTTGAATATCTCTAATATTCCAAACGTTTGAAACTGTCCCCTCGTCTGATGCCCCCACTGGCTCCGTGGAGCCATAATACACCCCCGTATAGTACCATTCCTGATTGGATTTCTTGCTCGGTATGATCGTGGACCGCAGTGGCTCACTCCCTGCAACTGCTCCACCAGATATTGTGAATAAGGCTGTCTCATCTTGGGTGCTAATGTAGGCAATCGGTGCTTCATCACTACCATGTGTTACTGAAACTCCGTCCAACACATTGTCTACCAGTAGACCCCATGGTTTTTGGATGTTGTCCCAAGTCCCTATAGGGACATCCTCGAACTGGCTTTTTACTTCGTCGGCGGTTACGCCAAACATGCAAAGTCGGTCAAAAGGCGACCCTGAAGATGCATACCACTCATATAAGTTAATGGTGCATTTTGATGTTGCTGAAAGCCATCCGACGTGGCTACCTGCAACCAAGATCTCCACCGCGCCGCCTGGATCTGGAGAGCCATCTGCTTTTGTCGCACCGGCGTCGTACCGAGTCCACGTCATCTTTTCGTTCCTCCCTGCCACGAGGGTGCCGAAGTGTCTGCAGGCTGCATCGCTCGCAAGCGAGCCTGGCCATAGCGTTCAGGCGAGGATTGGTGGCGCATTGAAGGGCAGGAGCGACGGGCGCCCCACCACTGGTCAGACCACGAAGTTCCATGCAGGTTCGCGCATTCTGGAACCCAGCGACGGAAAGGAACCCCTACCGGCATGATGGTGTTGTGCCGAATCAGGGTACGGCGCGAATCTCGATCCGGATCGCGCAGATCGCGACGTCCATCGTAACAGTGCCAGTGGTGTTTTTCACCAACACGCCGAACCGGACGTACTTCTTGGTCATCGAGGCCCCGATGTCCTCGAAAGCCGTGGCGTAGGTTGCGCCCTCCGTGGTGCGATTCACCGCGGTTGTGAAGGTCCCTGGTGCCGCGGTCGAGGCGGGCCAGGACTCCCCGTCGTCCGACAACTCCCAACCGACCGTGGCGTCGAGATTGCCCGAGGTGTTGATGAGTTCAAGCCCCGCCCGAACATTTTTCACGCCACTCGTCTCGCGTGCCGGTAGGAGCGGGAAGAAAAGGCCGTTGGCGTCGCTGCGCTTGGTCCACACCGGCATGGCTGGCGAAAAACCCCTTCTTTGTCGGCTCATGGAAAGCCTCCCTTCGGTAACGGGAAATGGGAGTTTTGGACTGATCCCTTGGGTTCAAAAGGCTCGACCATCGAGCCATGCCACTGACGATAGCTCAGGTTTG
>Ga0208863_1001399_pt1 | contig 15464 bp, 14 predicted proteins | sample RifOxyD3_FD_184040 | JGI IMG/M metagenome (GOLD analysis project Ga0208863, IMG submission 184040) | Soil microbial communities from Rifle, Colorado - Rifle Oxygen_injection D3 (SPAdes) | ecosystem: Environmental > Terrestrial > Deep subsurface > Rock core/Sediment | place: Rifle, Colorado...
GGGCCGGTCCGACCGTGGACCAGGCTGGCAATCGGCGACCGGCTCGTCTATCTGCTGCCGGAGATGCCGGAGCCTTCGGTTGACCGCCGGCTGGTTATCCTCTATGAAGACGCCGATCTGCTGGCGGTTGACAAGCCGGGCGGTCTGCCCTGTCATCCGGCCGGCCGTTATTTTCGACACACCCTCTGGGCCCTGCTCCGGGAAGAGTACGGGATTGCCGTGCCGCATCTCATCAATCGACTGGATCGGGAAACCTCGGGCATCGTGCTGGTGGCCAAGGACAAAGCGGCGGCTTCCCACTGCTATCAGCAGTTTGCCGAACGTAAGGTTGAAAAACGCTATCAGGTGGCGGTGGAAGGGGATTTTCCGGTCGTGGAAATGCAGGCCGTCGGTGTCCTGGCGGCTGATCCGACAAGCGTTGTTCGCAAAAAGGTCCGTTTTTATCCGGCCGGCCCGAATGGCCTGGTTTCCGGCACGGAATGCAGTACGCATTTCCAGCGGCTGGCTGGCGGCAACAACCTCAGCCTGCTGGAAGCCAGACCGTTGACCGGCCGCTGTCACCAGATCAGGGCGACGCTTTGCAGTCTGGGTTATCCGGTGGTCGGCGATAAGCTCTACGGCGTTGACGAACAGTTTTTTCTCCGTTTTCTGGAGGACCGGTTGACCACGAACGACCGGCAGCGATTGCGGCTGGACCGGCAGGCGCTACATGCCGTGTCGTTGCGCATCCTGCATCCGCGCACCAACCAGCAGTTGTTTTTTACTGCACCCTTGCCCGTCGAGTTCCAGCAATTGCTGGCCGGGCCGAGGAATCTCCCGGCGACATAACAAAAAAGCTCCTCACCAACCCCTTCCGGACAGTTTCCAAAATCGTAAGGCCGGGCAATTTTCTGCTGGACAACCTTCCGCCAATCCGATAAGAAGACAACACTATATTGTGTGTCTTGTTGGCGCGTCACACAATATAGTGTTGTTATCGGTTGAAACGCCCATATTTTCAGGGAGATCGTGAATGGCTGCCGCTTTTCCGGCGACAAGCCTGCCCTGCCTGCCGGCCCGCACACAATTAACACAGGAGATGACCATAGTGACCGCAAAAGGAAAAGCCATACTGCCGATGCCCGCCTCCCTCAAGGTGCCGGAGTTTTCTAATAATGCCCTGACCGTCCTGCGAAGGCGCTATCTGATGAAGGATGAAAACGGCCAGATCCTGGAAGAGCCGATCAATATGCTCTGGCGGGTGGCAACCACCATCGCGGCTGGTGAACGCAACTATGATAAAAAAGCGGACATCGAGGGTTTGAGTTTGCAGTTTTACGACCTGCTGGCCAATTTTGATTTTCTGCCGAATTCACCGACCCTGATGAACGCCGGCCGGGAACTGGGCCAGCTGTCGGCCTGCTTTGTGCTACCGGTCGAGGATACCATGGAATCCATCTTCGAGGCGGTCAAGCAGACGGCGCTTATCCACCAGAGCGGCGGCGGCACCGGTTTTTCCTTTTCCAGGATCCGTCCGAAGAACGATGTGGTCCATTCCACCAAGGGTGTTTCCAGCGGGCCGCTCTCCTTTATGCAGGTATTTGACGTGGCCACCGAGACCATCAAGCAGGGCGGCACCCGGCGCGGCGCCAACATGGGGATTCTGCGAGTCGATCATCCGGACATCATGGATTTCATCAAGATTAAGGCCGACCACTCCATCCTGCAGAATTTTAACCTCTCCGTGGCGGTCACCTACGGGTTCATGGCCGCCTTGGAGACGGACGGCGAGTATGATCTGATCAACCCGCGTAACGGCCAGGTGGTGGCCAGACAGAATGCCGGCAAGCTTTTCCGGCAGATTATCAAGCAGGCCTGGCTTTCCGGCGAACCGGGCATTGTGTTCATCGATCGGATCAACGCCTTCAACCCGACGCCGCAGGCCGGCATGATTGAAAGCACCAATCCCTGCGGCGAACAGCCGCTGCTGCCCTATGAATCCTGCAACCTCGGCTCCATCAACCTGGCCAACATGGTGGCGGATGGCCGCATCGATTACGAAAAACTTGGCCGTACCGTGGCGCAGGCAGTGCATTTTCTCGACAACGTGGTGGATATCAACCGTTATCCCCTGCCAAAGATCGAGGAGGTCACCAAGCAGAACCGCAAGATCGGCCTGGGCGTCATGGGATTTGCCGACATGCTCATCCAGCTTGGCCTTCCCTATTCCTCGGGCGAGGCCGTCCAGGTCGCCGAGGAAGCCATGCGTTTCATCGACGAAAAGGCCTATGCGGAATCCTGCCGGCTTGGCGAAGCGCGCGGCGTCTTTCCCAATTTTGCCGAATCGGTTTATGGTCAGCAGGACATCAATCAGCCGGTGCGGAACGCCACCCGCACCACCATTGCGCCGACCGGCACCATCAGCATCCTGGCCGGCTGTTCCAGCGGCGTCGAGCCGCTTTTTGCCGTTGCCTTTGTCAGAAGGGTGATGGACAACGACGAGCTGTTTGAAGTTAATCCGCTTTTTGAAAAACTTGCCAGGGACAAAGGTTTTTTCTCCAAGGAATTAATGAAGACCATTGCCCACCGCGGCAGCCTGCAGGGCCTTGAGGAAATCCCGGCCCAATATCGCCGCATTTTTGAGACCGCCCACGACATCAGCCCTAAGAACCACATTGATATCCAGACCGCTTTTCAGAAACATACCAACAACGCGGTCAGCAAGACTATCAACTTTGCCCATGACGCCACCCGGCAGGATGTTGAAGAGGCGTTCCTGCTTGCCTACCGGTCAGGATGCAAGGGGTTAACCATCTACCGGGATGGCTGCCGGGAAGGCCAGGTCCTCAACATCGGCAAGACCGACAAGAAAAAGGGTGAGCAGCAGCCGTCGGTTGCTGCCGGGCCGCCGGCCATGGTTAAGCGTAACCGGCCGACGATGCTGCACGGCCGCACTTATCAGATGACCACCGGCTGCGGGCCGATGTATGTCACGATCAACGAAGATGAAAACCGGCAGCCTTTTGAGCTGTTCAACACGGTGGGTAAGGCCGGCGGCTGCGCGGCCAGCCAGTGCGAGGCCATCGGCCGCCTGGTGTCGCTGGCCTGGCGAAGCGGCATGAAGCCGGAGCCGATTGTCAAGGAATTGATCGGCATCAGCTGCCACAAGCCGGCCGGTTTTGGTGACAATCGGGTGACCTCCTGTGCCGACGCCATTGCCCGCGCCCTTCGTCAGTTGCTGGAGACGAACAACGGCTGCCGGGATAAAACCCTCACCGAAAGCATGAACGGCGGCGCCTGTCCTGAGTGTGGCGGCGTGGTGGAACATGAAGGCGGCTGTCAGGTCTGCCATGCCTGCGGCTATTCGGAATGCGCCTGATTTTCTAGAGTGAGGAGTGAGGAGTGAGGAGTGAAGAGTAAGGAGTGAAAAACTCCTTGCAAACATTGATGAAATCGTAAAGAGTGCGGCGGTGCCGGCCAGGGATTGTGAGGCGTAAAATTCGGGAGGACTTTTACAACGTGATCAACAGGGCGGGGCAGCGGGGAAATGAACGATCCGGCTGATGCAACAGGTACGGGATATCGCTTCAGGAGTCCGGGCGGGTATGAATAAAAAAAAACCGGTCCGGGAGCGGTACACGGGCGAGATCGATTATCTCTACGATGCGTTGTTTCCCGAAACGAACATCGAAGTGACCAAGATCGATAATTTCTATGACGAGCTGTTTCCCGAGTCGAGCGCCTCAAGTGCGGTCGGCTGGGTGCCTGCCACCCTGGAATTTGTCGACGGCAACCGGCAGAAGGTTGCCGGAGTGCGGCTGTTTCAGCCGGCCGCGGATTATTTTACGTTGCGTTCCGAGGTCGGCGCCGAGGAAAAGCCCTTGCCCCTCATCCGGCTCTGTTGCCTTCGGATGGCCGCCATGCCCGACGACTTTCCGGATGTCGAGCCTGTAAGCAGCCAGATCGAGGTCATCGAGACCGTGGACGGCAGGAGCCACCAGGCCTACGTGCCAGCCGATCAAAATCTGGAAACCGGTTTTTTCGGTTGCTCCGTCCAGGAGGCCGCTCCAGACCGATACCTTTTCTTCCCACACTGCAACATCAAGCTGCGTTATCTGCGGCGTTATATCGGCGAAATTCTTGTTGAAAAGGGGATGATCGACAACCTGATATTCCACCGCGCCCTCGATGAGTTCCAGCAGTTGAAAAAACAGAAACTTGGCCAGATCATCGCCAAACAGGCCAATATTCTCAACTCCGTGGTTGAGCGTGAAATCCAGAAAATCTATCGGCAGAACATTACCCGCTTCAAAGTGGGGGAGATTCTGGTGGCCACCGGTCTGGTCAGCGAGGAGCAGGTGAAAGCGGCCATGGCAGTTCAGGAAAAAATCAAAAAACAGCGGATCGGCACGTTTCTCATTGAAAAGGGGATGTTGCGGGAAGAGGATTTTTTTGTCGCCTTGGCGGAGAAGTTCAGGACATCGCTGGTGGACCTCCGGCAGGTCGGCATCTCCAGAAAGGCGTTCAACTGTGTGCCGCGGGAGGTGGCTCTGGAGTTGCAGATTCTGCCGCTTAATTTTAAAAATTCAGGCCTGGTCGTCGCTACCATGGATCCAGATGTGCCTTCCGTCCGCGAGGTCATTGCCAGACATGCCGGCCAGCAGAACATTCAGTTCGTTCTGGCCCTGCCGGCTCATCTTAAAGCGGCCATGAAAAAACTCTACATGCAGCCGGCCTAGCCCTTAGTGCTGATTGATCGACAGGAAAACGCAACCTGCCATGTTTTCCTTGCGTTGCCACGGGCCAGCCGCCGGGACCGTGACAGCGCAAGGACACCAATCACATGCCACGCAAGCCGCGTTCGCGGCCATGGCGGTCAACAGACGCCATCTTTTTCCGACAGTGCGTTGGCGTGGATTGTCAGCCCTCGACGGAGATAGGTCGGGATTTCCAGGCATTCCTCTAGGGCTATTGCCTGCACAATGTTGGCCTGTTTGTGCCTGGCGCGTCTCGAACGCCGGCTATTGCCCGCCCCGCCTCCTGGGAGCTGAGACACCCCGGACAGGCTGATATTACTGGAGGAAGCCTGGAGACAGATCCTGACGTTGTCGATGACCGAGCTTAATTTTTTCAGCATGGTATTTTCTCCTTGTGGGTTAAGGACAGGGTTGTCTGGCCTTTTGTGTAACCGTACCAGACAACCTGGGACAAATGATGTCCTACCTAATTTATTTTCGTGAAAAAAATGGCCAAGGACAAAACGCAATTGCTCCGGCTGATTTTTATCGACCGGAAGATTCGGGAGGGCATGCAGAGTGGGGTGTTGGCCAACTGCCGCAGCATGGCAGCGGAATACGAGGTAAGCACCAAGAGCATTCTGCGGGATATCGACTATCTGAAGAATCAGCAGAATGTGCCCGTCGAATATGATCCTGGCCGGCGGGGCTATTATTACGCGGAAGAAAACTATGTGATGCCGGCCATTCATATCAATGAAAGCGATCTGTTCGCCATCTGCATTGCCGAAAAGGCCCTGCGGCAGCATGAAGATACGCCGATCTACGGCAAACTCGTGTCGGTTTTTAAGAAAATAGAACAGTCGCTGCCGGACCGGATCATGATGGAGCCGTCCTGGATCAGCCAGCGACTCTCGATCATTCAGGAGCGTCGCACCAGCATTGATCCTCACATATGGGAAACCGTTTCTCTGGGACTGCGGGAAAACAGATTCGTGGAAATATCCTACCGGAAACCCGGATATCAGGCCTCCGGAGCGCGACAGGTTGCCCCGTACCATGTGGTCAGCTTTCAGGGGGAATGGTATATGGTCGGTCTTTGCCGGCGGCGGCAAGAGGTGTTGACCTTTGCCATTTCCCGGATAAAGGCGGCCAAACTTCTCCACGAGAGGTTTTCCCTGCCGGCGGATTTTGATGCTACGCAGTTTTCGGAACGTCGTTTCGGTATTTTTAAGGGCGAGGAATCGGCCACAGTCCGCATTCGCTTCACCCGACAGGTTGCCCCGTATGTGCGGGAAAGGGAATGGCATCCGGACCAGGAAATCATTGAGCATCAGGACGGCAGCCTGGTTCTGGCCTTTCCGGCTGATCATTTTTTTGAGGTCAGGCAGTGGATTCTGGCCTGGGGTTGCGGTGCGCAGGTGCTTGAACCTGATTTTCTCGTGACTAGCATCAGGGAAGAACTGGCGAGCATGATCCGGACATATTCCGGGGCGGCTGAGGAGGCTGAATCCGCGGAAGGATAGAAGGAGTTTTCTGGGAACGGCGGGGAAATAAAAAAAGCCCCGCGGATGGCGGGGCTTTTTTGTCGGTCTAGCTGAAGATCCTACACCTGCATGACATTCGCGGCTGCCGGGCCCTTGGCGCCATCGACAATTTCGAACTCTACACGTGCACCTTCTTCCAGGGATTTGAAGCCATCGGACTTGATCGCGGAGAAATGAACAAACACGTCTGCGCCATTGTCCTGCTCAATAAAACCAAACCCCTTGGATGCATTAAACCATTTTACTGTTCCTTGTTTCACTTTACTGCTCCTTATAACTGTACTGGGTCCCTTTTGGACCACTTTATAATGAGACCCCAAGATCCTTAATGGATCAGGCGGGCCTGGTAGTCTGTTTGTCAAAACCTTCAACAAAAAAACCGCACGACCTCTGAGCGAGGATTTGTGCGGTTCACTTTTCTGTAACTTTTGGGCTACAAACAGGTACTACACAACAACGATCCTGTTTGTATAGCACAACCCCCTGGAGAAAGCAAACTTTATTTCTATTGTGTAGGAATGAATCCATCAGGGCCGCAGGGGGGAAAGGTCAGGAACGACTTGTGCGGGGTTTATTTTTTATTGACGGTTTTTTTAGTTTTTCGTTATTTTCGTTAAAACAAACGGGGGCAGCCTGACGAAATATGAGGGCTTCCTGGAAACCATGTGCGATCCTGCGAAACCAAGGCATCATAAGTATGGGGAGAACCATGACATGATAAATTCAGTCTGGAGTATATGCGGCATGTGCACGGCCCGTTGTCCCATCCGGGTCGAGGTGGAAAACGGCACTATCTCCTGGCTTGAAGGCAACCCCCATCTCCTAGACGGCGCCCTCTGTGCCAAGGGCTCGGCAGGCCTCGCCCTGCTTGCCGATGATGAGCGGCCCCAGCAGCCGCTCATTCGACGTGGCGGCCGGGGGGCAGGGCGCTGGGAGGGCGTGAGCTGGGACGCGGCCCTTGATTTCGTGGCGGAAAAATTAAAAAAAATCATTGCCCAGGATGGGGCGCGCAGTGTGATCATGAGCTGCCGGGGCGGCCCCTTTGTCGATCCGGCCAAGGCTTTTATCAAGGCGCTCGGCTCGCCGAATTTTACCAACCACGATAGCGCCTGCGGGCGGAATGTCCATCATGCCAGCCTTTCGGTCTATGGCCTCGGCCGATCTGATTTCGCCTACGATATCAAAAACGCCAGACACCTGGTCCTCTTTGGCCGCAACCTGCTCGAATCCCTGAAGGTCGGTGAGGCGAATCAGGTGCTTGACATGCTTGACGCCGGCGGCCGGCTGACCTATGTCGATGTCCGCCAGACCGTCACCGGCCTCAAGGCCACCCGTTTCTTTCTGTTACGGCCAGGCACGGACTATGCCCTGACTCTGGGCATGATCCACGGCATAATTAAGGCGGGCGCCTATGACAAGGATTTTGTTGATTGCTACACTGCCGGGTTTGACGAGCTTGCCGCCTTTGTCGAACCCTACACCGTTGACTGGGCGGCCCAGGAATGCGGAATCAAGACAAAGGCCCTCATGGGCTTTATCGACGAACTGGGTCAGGACCGGCCCAGGGTCATTTTCCATCCCGGCTGGATGCTTGCTCGCTACCGTGATTCCTTCTATGCCAGCCGCAACATCCATCTCCTAAACGTCCTCATGGGCAATGTCGAGATAAAAGGTGGTCAAATTCTGGCCAAGGGCGTCAAGGATTGCGCTAGAAAAGGAATCCGCAACCTGGTGGACGGCCCCCCGGCTCCAGAGGAAAGAAGGGCCGATGGGGTCGGCTGGAAACACACCCACTTCGATAAGGGGCCCGGTCTTTTTCAGCTGTACTACGAAGCGATGCAGACCGCCGAACCTTACCCGTTGAAAAGCCTTTTCTGTTACCGACACGATCCATTCACCTGTTTTCCCGATCCGGCTGCCCAGAAACGGGCCCTTGATCACCTCGAACTCATTGTCTCGATCGATACCCACTACAGCGAGTTCGGCTGGTACAGCGACGTGATTCTGCCCGAATCCGTCTATCTTGAGCGCGACTGCGGCGTCTCGGTCCAGAAAGGGCCGAACCCGCGTCTCATCTACCGGAAGCAGGCCGTTTCCCCACGTTTCGATACCAAGCCAGGCTGGTGGATTTTTAAGCAGCTTGCCGAGCGACTGGGTGTCGGCCACTATTTTCCCTACAACACCATTGACGAACTCTGGGCCTGGCAGTTGGAACCGACCGGGATAACCATTGCCGATTTTGACCAGAAAGGCTTTGTGGACCTGACGGATAAACCTGTGCTTTTTGATCGGGAAAAGCTTTCCGGCAGCTTTGCAACGCCATCCGGCAAGATCGAAATGGTGAGCGAAAAGCTGAACAAGGAGGCTATCCCCTCGCTCAAGCCGTATGCAAGCCCGATCAAGCCGCCCGTAGGCATGTACCGGCTGGTCTTTGGCCGTTCCGCGGTCCATGCCCACGGCCACACGATTAACAATCCGCTGCTCCATGAGCTGTTGCCCGCCAACACCCTGTGGATAAACAAACGGGAGGCAGGCAAACTTGGCATTGCCGACGGCGACTGGGTGGATGTGATAGCGAACGGCGCGAGCGGCTTGATCCAGGCCAAGGTCACCGAATTCATCCATCCCGAGGCGGTATACTGCATCCACGGATTCGGCAGACAGGTGCCGCTACAGAGCCGGGCCTATCACGCCGGCATGAGCGATCAGAAACTCCAGGTCGGTTTGCTCACCGACCTGGATCCGGTGGGCGGGGGGCTGTGCCTGTGCGAGGGTTTTGTCGAGGTGCGGCGGAGCAGCAAGAATGTCAAAAGGAGCGTGGAACTGTGAATACCTATCTTATCTATCTCAATTCCAAACGCTGTATCGGCTGCCACGGCTGTGAGGTACATTGCAAGACCAACAAAGGCCTGCCGGTCGGGCCAATCCTCTGCGAAATCAGCCATGAACCGCTCCGCTCGGTCAAGGGCATTCCCAAAACCGTTTTCCAGTTCCGTTCCTGCTATCATTGCGAGGATCCGCAGTGTGTGCCGGTTTGCCCGACCGATGCCATGCGGAAACGCCCGGATGGCATTGTTTATGTCGATCAGGAGAAATGCATCGGCTGCATGGCCTGTCAGAACGCCTGCCCCTGGGGTATCCCTCAGTTCAATCCCGTCTCGGGCCGGGCGATCAAATGCGACTACTGCCTGGATCGGGTGGACCGGGGCCTCAAGCCTGCCTGTGTCTCCAAGTGCACGACCCATGCACTCAAATTCGTTCGGTTGGTTGAGGTGTAACACAGACATAACTACTCAGGTGGATAGTCTGTAGGTGTTTAGTCTATTAGTAACTGAAAAATGCTAGTGATTGTACGCGTTGCACCCGTACTTCCAATCGTTTGTTGCTAACAGGCTACAGCCCAACAGGCTAACCAACCTGAGTAGTAATGAAAAATCAATCAGCGGACGATCAATAGACGCCCAGCAGGTTTAATGCGAGCACCAGCAGGCCGGCCACGGCAATCCTTTTCACGGTGAGCGGGCTTACCCGTTTGGCGATCTGCGGGGCGATGAAACCGCCCAGGATGGCAGCCGGAAACATGATCAGAAAGAAGACCAGGTCAAAGTTGCCGAACTGAAAATGCCGGGCCGTGCCCATCATCGTGTTAAAAAAGATGGCCAGCAGTGAACTGCCCACGACAACATACATCGGCAGGCCAAGCCCTACGGTCATCAGCGGCACCATGAACGGGCCGCCACCAAAGCCAAACATGGATGAGACGACAGCAATCAAGAAGCCGCCAATGCATCCAAGAATTACGTTTACCTTAAATTCCTGTCCCCAGAATTCTACTATCATGGTCGTACCCTCCTCAGTTGCCCTTTTGTCTGGCGGCTGCTTCCGCCTTCTGCTTGAATTCCTTTAAAATCGCCTGCTCTTTTTTGTTTTTGTCGATGTAGCCCGGTGTGGTCTGCCAGAACATGAGTCCGGCGAGCACGATGAGAATCCAGCCAAAGACGAACTTGAACTGATCAAGGGTGATGAGTTCGGTAAGTTTTGGTCCGATAAATCCTCCGATCACCATGGAGAGCCCGATGGTGACACCCAGCTTCCAGTTGATGAATTTGATCTTGGAATAGTTGTAGATGCCACTGCCCTGTGAAAACAGAACCGTGGGCATGACCGTGCCGGCCACGACCGTATGCGGCAGCGGCCAGATGGAGACAAAAAGCGGGTTCATGATAAAGCCGCCGCCCGCGCCCATGAGCACGCCGAAGATGGCGATGGCCAGCGTCAGGAGAAAGGGGCCGAAGATATTGATGCTGGTGCCGGCGTTTTCAAGAAAGATGAGCGGGAAGCTGATATGGTTTTCAAAGGTGACCGGCTGACTCTTGGCGGATTTGTCAACCGAGGCGACCACGGTGTATATGCCTGGGGCCAGACCTTCGCGAATCTTGATTTCGGCCCGGTAAGAGCCGTCCGGGTTGATCTGTACATCCGTGCCCATCACCTTTTCCGGCTTTACAAATCGGGCCTTAACAAGCTGCATGGAGCGCTTCTTGTTTTCCTTGTCGTCCATCTGCGGCAGGATATCGCCCCGCGAGCCGATAACGCTGCCCATGAGAGTTGCCTGATAGCGGTCGATTTTGATCTTGGCGGGCGCCGAATAGGCAGCATCGGCCCCGACGTCTTTCAGTAACTGGGAAAAACTCCACTTCTTGCCCTCTGTTTTTGCCTTGTCAAGTTTTTCCTTCTGGTCTTGAGGCACGAATATTTTGTAATAAGCCGGCATGTCCTCGGTCATATAAAGAACGTAAGGCCTTTTGCCGGTTTCCTTGTCCGGCTCAGCGTCAAAACGGGAGGCCCGCACCTTTTTCTCGCCCCAGACCTCGATGAACACCGGCTTGCCAGCCGGCGCGGTCCCGGTCAGCACAATGGTCCCACCATTTTCAATCGACGTTTTGTCAATCTGGATCGAGGGCGGAGTTACAGACTCCGCCGGTTTTGCCTCCATTGCCGCCGCCGCACCGTCAGGTTTGGCCTCCTCAGCCCTGGCATCGGTCGCGGAAAAGAGTCCGACCGATAGCCAGACAGCACATGCTACTACCATCAACCCCCACAGTCGTTTCATGGTTACCTCCTTGTTTTTCCGCTTATCGAATTTGACACAACTGTTAATTAGCCGCGTAATCCGCCAGTTGCGTCGCAAAACGCAACAAAAGCGAGAATTGCTGCCATGATGTTAAGGCCCCAGACAACTCTGGTAACGGCGCAAAGATAACATGTGATCTTGCCCGCGGATTTTTTGTGAGACCGTCACCTTGGGCGTCGAACCAGAAGCCGGTTCTCTATTACGTAACGTAAAGAATACGATGGGTTTACTCATCGGGCATCCCCATGGCTTTTCGAGTTTTTGAGAGTGAATGAGGAACTAAGCAGGACTGCTTTAGTCTTTTACCCGCAATTGTTATCAAGATTCCCCTCTGGCTGTCAAGTGATTTGATGGCCAGGATTTTGCCGGGGAAGCGGTCAGGATTAAGCTGGTATTTGACTGCAGAAAGTCATTTGGCGGGGATATCTACTGGCCGTGAACCGGCGCGGCGTACCTTCCTCGCGGAGAGGTCCATCTGCCGCTTACCAGAGAAGAGTTAACCCATAGTCGGAGAAGACGCGGTCCGCCGATACCATAATCAGCTTTCCCGTAATCGCCTGGGCAATCAGGAGTCGATCAAAGGGGTCTTGATGGTGAAACGGCAACTTCTCGACTTTTGCCGCATGACGCAGCTCGATGTTCAACAGAGTAAAACCGTTGGCCGCCAATTGCTCCGCCACGAAACGCTCGACGGGCTTGGCAAGCCGCAGCTTGCCGAGGCTTGATTTTATAGCCATTTCCCAACAACTGGCCAGGCTCAGGTAACACTCATTGTTCGCATCGGCAATTGCTTGACGGGCCACGGCCGTGAGATTTGGATCGTCATTAACCCACCACAGGAACACATGCGTATCAAGGAGCAGTCGGGACATCAGACGTATTCCTTGAAATCAGGCGGCAGATCATCAAAGTCCGGGGCAATGGACAGTATCTGACCTTTGGCTGAACCAGGCCGCCGCGCCTTTTTCGACTCGGCTATCGGCGTCAGCCTGAGGAGAGGCTTATTGTCTCGGGCGATCACTACCTCTTCTCCCAGCAGGGCGAGTTTTACAAGTTCGGAAAAACGGGATTTTGCCTCGGCAATATTGAATTGTTTCATTTCGCACCTCCATGGTAGTCATATTATATGACCATCATTGGGAAGTCAAGGTCTGCATGCCGGGGGCAGGCATAGCGGGGGCATGGTGGCGGCATGCGTTGTTGAATTTGTCAACTTACCGTCCTTTACACCGGACAATTTTGCTGATTGCCGAAGTGGAAACGCCCAACTCTCGTGCCACCATGGCCATCGGGACTCCATGGACATCGACCAGCTTCCGCGCAAGGCGAGACCTGGCCAGCGAAATCGGTCGCCGACGGCTGCCGGATTGCAACTCTTTTGGGTTGATAGCTTCTTCTTCGCAGACCCTTGTGATTATCTCACGGACTTTCCGCCTGCGGTCGCTGGCGGAGAAATGATGCCTCTGTCGCTCTTCCGCCTCGTCGAGAATGCGCCGCACAAAATCGCCGCTCCCCAGAATTCGTTCATCGGCTAACTCCCGGTCGCCATGCCTGCGCAATGAAACGACCTGCGACCAACCGCCGAGAGAACGGACAAGACCGCCCCCCACCAGCTCGGGACGCCTGCCTGCCGCGACGCCGGCTTCCACAAACTCGCGGTAGTTTTTTATAGCCGTTTTTGGCAAGTTGCCGAAACAGTTCAGGACATACTCTCGATCCTGCCAGTCATTTTTGATCTTGCCGGTCACCACCCCGTGCCCACACCAGGAATATCTTTCCAGCGCCAGCTGATTTTCCGCGAGTTTGGCGCGCAACGGATTCAAGTGGATGTAGCGGACCAACTCCTGGAAATAAACATCCTCGTCGCACACAATGGATTTGTACCTGTTCTGAAAAAGATGCCCATGCCGGTTGTGACGGCGATTGTATGTGATCGAATAGCCGGTCAGAAAACGCCGCATGAATTTTGACAAGCCGTCGGTGCCGCTTCGTAAAAGTATGTGTGCGTGGTTGGTTAAAAGCGCCCAGGCATAAATTGCCGTGCCGGTTTCCAAGGCCAGCGGCCCCATTCGGGCCACAAAACTGTCCCGATCCTTTCGATCGTCCACGATCTGGCGTTGTTCTATTCCCCGGATGATTACATGATGTAATGTGCCAACCACATCCAATCTTGCTTGTCGAGGCATGACTTCCTCCATCTATTTTTGATGGCAGACAGCATACCATAATAATTCATCGAATTCAACAACGTCCCCAAGGTCCACCCAAGGTCCACCATCGAATTCAACAACGTCCCCAAGGTCCACCAAGGTCCACAAGGTCCACGGGTCGGTTGGCGCTTACCAATTAACCATAACGAGGCCACCATGCCTCATTCAACAAATGTGCGAAAAATATTTTACGTTATCGTTCGACCGGGACGGCCTCCGCCAGGCAGGTTGGGAGTTCTCCAGGAAAATCAATGAGCCGGACGGCCTTCCGGGCGCCTGACTGGCATGAAAGCAGCTACTATCCAAGTCGCGGGCCTGTTCGTCTCCCCTGCGGAGATCGTTTCGGTCAACATCAGGATGATGTGCATTCGATAGGGATGCCGCCCTATTTTTGCAGAGCTTCCCTGGCAGAGATTGATACATACTCCATGACATAACCTTTCCCACCACATGGATAGCAATCAGTCCATTCCATCCCCCGGTTAATCATACCTTTGCCGTTACAGTCATTGCATGGCAACTCTTTGAGTACTTGTGTCGTATAGGAGGGGTGCAGGCGTTCGAACTCGGCCAGCAATTGTGTCTGGAGCGCTACGGAAAGAAGGTGCCGGAGGATGTAAAAACGCAGATCAGGGTTCTCGAACTCACGGAACAACTCTTCAAGAAGCACCGGAGCCACTGCCTTGATACGGCTAAACGCCCCTTTGACAATATTTCCATCCTGATGATGCCTGGCGATTACAAGCAGATATTCCAGAGAAGTCAACTGGTCGACTGCGCATCGTCGAGCAGTGTAAGAGACGGCCTTCTGGGCAATTTCCGCAAGCACACTCTGGTCGAATATCTTCTGCGTTGAAGTCTCGGCAACTTCGGAACTATCACTTTCCATTGACAGTTTCTTGAGCAGATCCTGGTCATGAATTCCCTGCACAGCCTTTTTGCGAATCCAGTGTTTCTCCTCTTCATTCCTGGCAACCTGAGAGAGGAGTTCCGGGGAGGAGAGACGTTCGACCGCAGCCAACCGCACTTTCTCGGCAGAGTCATTGGACGCGACCTTGGCCAGCACTGACTCATCGGTTATCTTGCCAAGAGCCTCAATCCGTACCTCCGGTGAAGAGTGTTGCCACTGCGGGCGAAAGAAGTTACGTATCCAATCCATGATGATCGCCTACAGTTTTTTTGACTATTGTGTTTTGATAAAACTGGCTATAATCGCGTCAGGTTTGTTATCTCTGGCGTTCTTCCCAGGCTACAGTGTCATAGCTTCTGGGACCCCATGAGTCCGAAATTTCCCTTGCCAACCGCTCGCGCGACATTTTTTCATCTTGAGCTCTTTTGCGAACTTCATTGTCAATTGCATCAATGACGGCCCTGTTCGCTTTATCAATCTTTTTCAGCAGCAATCTGAGCATGTCGTCATTTCCGATTTTAATCCAAAGAGGAGCTAGTCTGACAAAGAACTCCTGGCATGCCTCGTTGTCGAGTTTTTCGACAGCACGTTCTCTGATAATATTATTTGGGTCGTTCTCTGCAAGGTGACAAAGTAGAGAACGCGATCGTTGTTCATCCAGGCATTGGATTGCAAGACATTTCAGTGTATGTAAATCACTCTTGACACACCTCTCAATAGATTTCTGGTTATTATTTCCGCTATAAATTTTAATTAATTGATGACAAGCAGTGTATCTTAGGTCACGACTAAAAAAACCTGCCTCCTTGTCCTTGTAAAACCTCAACTTTCTGACTTGCGAAAAACTTAACATAAAGCATTGTAATTGTGTATTTTTAACGTGAAAAGCCCTTCGTTCCTTGGTATATTGGGATTTGCGATTTTCTCAATAAAATCAAGGAGGAAGGG
>Ga0208863_1001400_pt1 | contig 15441 bp, 16 predicted proteins | sample RifOxyD3_FD_184040 | JGI IMG/M metagenome (GOLD analysis project Ga0208863, IMG submission 184040) | Soil microbial communities from Rifle, Colorado - Rifle Oxygen_injection D3 (SPAdes) | ecosystem: Environmental > Terrestrial > Deep subsurface > Rock core/Sediment | place: Rifle, Colorado...
CCATAAGCGGATTCCTTGAGCATCACAGGGACGACGTCAAACACATCGCGCATCACCGAGGCGATGAACGGGATGACCATGATGGCGAGTATGATGCTGGCGGTCAGGATGCCTATGCCCATAGGCGGGCCGGAGAAGAACGGGCCGATGTAGGGCAGTACGCCGATATGTTCGTTGAGCCAGGGTTCAACATGGTCGGCGAACAGCGGTGCAAATACAAATAAACCCCACATGCCGTAGATGATGCTGGGAATACCCGCCAGCAGTTCAATGGCAACGCCGAGCGGGCGACGTAGCACGCGCGGGGAGAGTTCAGTGAGAAAGAGGGCGATACCGAAGCTCACCGGAATGGCGATAAGCAGTGCGATGCCGGATGTGATGAGTGTGCCGACAATAGGGACCAGTGCGCCGAATTGATCGTTAACCGGGTCCCAGTCCGGGCTGACCAGAAATCCGAACCCGAAGGCATGAATAGCGGGCATGCTGCCGATGACCAGCGAGCCGATAATCGCCGCGAGCAAAATCAGTACGCTAAAAGCAGCAACGCGTGTCAGATTGCGGAACAGTGAATCGAAGATGGATTGCCTTTTCAGGCGTGCTTCGTGTAAAAACATCGACATAGTGTGTGCTTTTAATTAGATAAACGGTCGCAATAATGTGAATCCCGCAAATGGGTTCATCATCGATGGTGGTTTCTTTGCCATCCACTACAGGCCAAAAACTGCGGGGGGCAAGCGCCCCCCGCAATTATAGCTTAGAGATAGGCTTTGTCAGCCATGCTCCGTTTACTTATTTCCAGATTGCCTTGCCATCTGAGCTCTTGACTTGTACTTTCCATGCGCTGCGGATCAATTTAACCACCTCGTCAGGCATGGTTACATAGTCCAGATCGGAAGCTAATTTGCCGCCGTTGGCATAAGCCCAGTCAAAAAACTTCAGGACAGCCAGAGCGGATTCGGGCTTTTCCTGCATCTTGTGTATCAGGATGAATGTTGCACCGCTGATAGGCCAGCTTCCCTTGCCGGCTTCGTCAGTCAGGATTTCGTAAAATCCTGGTGCCTTGGCCCATTCTGCGCCTGCAGCGGCAGCCTTGAAGCTGGCTTCATCTGCGCCGACAAAGTTGCCGGAGCGGTTCTTCATTTGCACGGCGTTCATCTTGTTCTGCAACGCGTAAGCGTATTCTACGTAGCCGATAGAACCCTTGATACGCTGTACATAAGATGCCACACCTTCGTTACCCTTGCCGCCGGTGCCGGCTTTCCAGGAAACCGCTGTACCTTCGCCTACCGTGGATTTCCAGTCGGTGCTCACCTTGGACAGGTAGTTGGTGAAAATGAAGCTGGTGCCGGAACCATCGGAGCGATGCACCACGGTGATGGCGTCGTCAGGCAGCTTGAGGTCCTTGTTCAGTGCCACGATAGCCGGGTCATTCCACTTGGTGATCTTGCCCAGGTAGATGTTAGCCAGCGTTGTGCCGTCCAGTTTTAATTTGCCACTTTCGATGCCAGCGACGTTGATGACCGGCACTACGCCACCTATGATGGTCGGGAACTGCATCAGACCGTATTTATCCAGCTCTTCCGGAGTCAGAGGCTTGTCTGATGCGCCGAAATCAACGGTTTTTGCAGTAATCTGTTTGATGCCGCCACCGGAACCGATGGATTGATAGTTCATGTTGGTGCCGGTTTGTGCCTTGTACGCTTCAGCCCATTTGGCGTAAGCAGGATACGGGAAAGTCGCGCCAGCGCCGGTGATGTCAGTCGCATGGCTGATGCTGGCGTAAGCCAGTGCCGTGGTCGCGGCGAGGGTAATAACGAGTTGCTTGAGTTTGCTATTCATAGTATCTCCATTGTGTTGAACATGCTGCCTGCTGCAAATTAATTCGATAACCGGAAATTGCCTGTTAAGCCAACAGCGCTTCGAGGTGATGCGTATCTTAATAGTCATATATGACAGGATTGTTACAGTTTTATCAGGCGGTCAAAAAATCTTGCGGCTTGCAGACAGGCTGATCCTTGATTTACGCCGTTCAAAAAAACGCAGGCCGATATAGGTAAGCCAGCCGACGATGACCAGACCGGCAGTGAAACTGGCATACGAAACAGACCAGGGAATACTCTGGGTCATCATCGAATATTCAGACATGCCGCCTATGCCGGCCAAAACATTGAGCGGCATGAACACTACGCTGATCACGGTCAGTCTTTTGATGTCTTTGTTCTGGTTGATGTTGATTGAGCTGTCTGTGGCATCCATCAAAAAGTTGATTTTATTGAACAGAAATGCCGTGTGGCCATCCAGTGATTCAATATCGCGCAAAATTTCGCGCACATCTTCATGTTGTGCTTCCGATAAAAACCGGGCGCGCATCAGGAAGGACAGGGCGCGTCGGGTATCTAGCACATTGCGTCGTATGCGCCCGTTGAGGTCTTCTTCTTCGGTGATGGATGTGAGTATTCCGGCCGCTTCATCGTCGGTGATATGCGAGCGAAGCACTTGCCTGCCTACGACTCCCAGTTCCGCATAGACATCCTCCAGGGCATTAGCGGAATATTCCACATCGGCGGCATATAGGTCGAGCAGGACATCCTTGTCTTCGGATACGTAACCGGATTGCGTTCGGGCGCGCAAACGCTGTAAGCGGAAAACAGGCAGTTCCTCGCTGCGCACCGAAAATAACGTCCCTTTTTGCAGAATGAAGGCTACAGCCACGTTGCGTGATTCGTTTTCACGATCAAGCAAAAAATCAGAATGCAGATGTATGGCACCTCCTACTTCTATATAGAAGCGTGCGCTGGTTTCCAGATCAGTCAGGTCTTTGGGGTTGGGTAGTTCCACCTCGAACAATTCTTTTGCCCAGGCGATTTGCTCTTCCTCGGGCGCTACCATGTCTATCCAGATGGGTTTTGCCTGTGCAAGGTCTTCACGATTAGTGAGTGGTATCTGCCGCAAGCGTCCCTCGTGGAGGTCAAACACTCGAATCACCGTGCTCCGGCTTTGTGGGATAACTTCAGAAATCGCTTCCACACCATTTTGCAAGTGATGTGGAATTTCAGCTGCGTCGGGTCGTGGCATGTTTTCATGGTCACGGTAGTCTTCAACTAGCTTGTGTTTTTGCAGCAGTCTGTTTACCTGCCGCAGAATCTTTTGTGTGGCTGTCTGCCCTTCGTTTTTATCCATTTTCAGTGCCATCCGAACTCATCGTGAACTTGCGCTGATTTTAGCTCAATAATGCTCGCATATTCGTCTGAAGTGCCAAGTTGGTTTTTGTAATAGTGGACTGATTAATATTTAAGGCTATGTCACAGTTAAATAGTGGTCTACATTATTATCATACCAATCAACAAGATAGGTGCTGCGATGAAAACCGATGAATTTCATGTTTTGACGGCAGAGCTTGAAAAATTGACGCCGCATCAAAGAAGCCTTTTGGTAGACCGCCTGCACAAGATTGAGCACATTCAGGCTGTCAGCTCACTGGTCGAGAGTCGCGTACAAAGTAAGCCGCTGTGCCCCAAGTGCGGTCATGATCGCATTGCGCGCTGGGGTTCTGCATCGGGTTTGCAGCGTTACCGTTGCGCCGCGTGTCGTGCCACTTTCAATGCACTGACCGGAACGCCATTGGCCAGGCTGAGACATAAGGACAAATGGCTGGAATTTGCGCAGCAAATGGCCGAGGGTCAAAGTGTGCGCAACAGCGCGAAAGTATGTGAAGTGCATCGCAACACCACGTTTCTCTGGCGCCATCGTTTTCTTGCGCTGCCCAATGCTCAGAAGGTTTAAAGCCTGGTGGGCATTGCCGAGGCGGATGAAACCTACTTCCTTGAATCGTTCAAGGGGCAGAAAAAAGGCATGCCGCGTAAACCTCATAAACGGGGCAGCAAGGCATCGAAGCGCGGCTTGTCCGAGGAGCAGATTCCTGTGCTGATTTGCCGTGACCGTACCGGTAGCACCTCCGACTTTGTTCTGAAGAGGGCCGATAAGACACACATTTGCGCGGCACTCAAGCCACTGCTGGCAAATGATGCCGTACTTTGCACCGATAGTGGCCAGGCGTTGGGCGCTGCCGCACGCGAAATCGGCATTACCCACCGTCCGATCAATCTGGCCGCAGGCATCAAAGTGGTCGGCAAGGTGTACCACGTGCAGAACGTGAACGCCTATGGCAGCAGGCTCAAGGAATGGATGATCCGGTTTCATGGGGTCGCTACGCATAATCTGGCCAATTATCTTGGCTGGCGGAGGATGATAGAACCCGCTCATGGCGCCTTGTCGCCTTGCGCTGTTTCGTTTGCCGTGCTGGGTATGGGTGGAGTTCAACAATTAACGGTGACATAGCCTTTACCAATGAAGCCGTCTTAGTAGCGCACTCTTCTTTTTCTGGTGGGATTGCATGCGATGCAGGATGTCGTCCAATGTCTGGATTGCCTCAATAATATGCGCGCCCTTGTTCAACATGACGCATTCGGCGCGCACACCCATGGCTGCATCAGTAATTTCAGCACGACTCGGTTTGCCGTTCTTGGATAATCCCTCCAGTACCTGGGTAGCCCATATCACCGGCAAATGAGCTGCCTCGGCTAACCAGAGGATTTCTTCCTGTAACTCGGCCATTCTTTCGTAGCCACACTCCACCGCCAGATCGCCGCGAGCAATCATGACGCCGACGGTGGGTGAGCGCAGTAATGTGAATAATAGTTCCGGCAGATTTTCGAACGCGGCACGCGTTTCGATTTTAAGCACAATGCCCAATTTTTCTGCGTTAAGGCGTTTCAGATGTTTTTGCAGTAACTCGATGTCAGCGGAATTCCGCACGAATGAGAGCCCGACCATATCGGCATGTTGAACGACAAATTCCAGATGCTCGATATCCTGAGTCGTCAAACCATCCAGCATAAGTCGGCTGTCCGGCAGGTTGATGCCCTTATGGGCCAGCAGTTTTTCACCGCCTTTGCGGGCCTGGGTAATTTCGGCCACTATTTCTTTTTTGCTGGCGCTGCGGATTATGCCACCGATTCTGCCATCGTCGATCAGGATGCGCTCGCCTGGTTGAACGGCGCGAAAAATCTCCGGCAGGGAACAGGAAATGCTGGCAGCACGCAGCAAATTCCCGTCGGTATCGAATTGTGCCGGCATGCCCGGCAAGGGCTCACGCGTGACGATCAGATTGTCTCCGTGGTGAAGCCGGATTGAACCGGGTGCCGGAGGCAATACACCGACATTGCCGGTACGACCCGCCCGGCGCGTATGGCCGGATGACGAGGGGCGCAGCAGTCTAAGCTCCATGCCGGGCGTGATATAGGTGGTCTGACTGGATTCTGCCCAAAATCCTCCCCCTATCTGGTCATCTAGCTTCAAAACGCGTGAAGCTCCCCTCGCGTCGGTAAATTCAACGATGTCGCGTGATGTTGCCAGTGTGAGCCAATCCTCATTGACAGGAAGGTAAGCGTCAGCGAGAGGCGGGCAGGAAGAATCATCGCCTTCGGGGTACAGCCATATCCGTGCGGGTGCGGTCACTTTGCCATATACGTCCCGCTGTGGCTGCCATTTGAGTACGGCAGGCCTGAGCGCAATTTCACCCGTGCGCAGCTTGGGCCCACCCAAGTCCATCAGTATGCGGCAGTGTCTGCCTGTTTCACTGCGAGCCAGATTGATTTGTTCAACCATGCGTGCCCATATTTCCGGATTGTCGTGCGCGCAGTTGATACGTGCACAATCCATGCCGTGCATGAGCATGTTTTTGATTAATGAATAATCATCTGCCACTTCGCCGGGTAATGTGACCATGATGCGGGCATGGCGGTGTGAGGGAGATTTTCCAAGCAAATTCCGGGTGTTGTTTTCAAGCAGGCTTGCGCCCGTTGTGGCTGCAGATGGTTTTATTTCGTCTGCCGACTGCTTGCCTAATGCGCAACGCAAAAGGTCGATGATGGCATTGAGGTTGGTGAAGACATGTGATTCCATGCGACCTAATGATGACAACCCTACCACTGACAGTCTTTCCTGTAATGAACGCATATCTCGCCGTCTCAGGCCAAGGTAGTGAATGAGATTGATAGCGCTTGCCAGATGGAGTGGATGGGTAAGTAGCTGTGTTTTTGCAGATAGATGCTCAAAATCCATCAGTTCATCCAGCAAGCCCTCCAATTCATGCAACAAGCCGTAATAAGGATGCGCATCTCGGGCGTGGTATGTGATGGATGGTTCTTTCTGACTTTGCACGCTCATGCCCACGATAATTCTCGGTCAATAAAATATAATTGATAGCATTCTAGGCGCGTTAGATTTAAGAATTATGACGTGTTGCTGACCGTGGCAAACTCAATTGGCTTTGTAGTTTACTGACAGGCTGTTCCTCACTTTTCGCTGTTCTTTACCTCGCCCATTAGTTGATTTTGTGATCCCAGGCGATGAGTTCCATTTCGCCGTTCAGGTGCTCGACGATGGCCGTACAACTGTCAACCCAATCACCGCAGTTCATATAAGTCAGGCCGCCGATATCCTTGATGTTGGGCCAATGAATGTGACCGCAGATTACGCCATCCAGTTTGTTTTCACGTGCGTGGCGAATAAGCGCATCCTCAAAGTCAAAGATGAAATTAACCGCTTTTTTGATCTTGCGCTTGGCATATCCTGCCAAAGACCAATAACCCGGACGGCGCAACGAACGACGCAGCCAGGATAGCCAGATGTTGATCCTGACCAGAAAGTTATAGAGGACATCACCGAGCAGGGCGACCCATTTGTAGTGACGCGTTACCTGATCGAATGCATCGCCATGGATCAGCAAAAACTTCCGTCCTGTTGCAGTCACATGAGTATGCGTCAGCTCGATTTGAATGCCGCCGAACGAAGTGCCAGCATATTCCCGAATCGCCTCATCGTGATTCCCGGGTATGAACATGACTGTTTCACCATGCCGCGCCCGTTTGAGTATCTTTTGCAGTACGGTGTTGTGATCTGCGCTCCAATACAGTCCGCTACGGCTTATTTGCCATAAATCAATGATGTCCCCCAACAGGAACAAGTTTTCGGCAGGATGGTCGCGCAAAAAATCAAGCAGACGATCCGCCTGACAGGCACGGGTGCCCAAATGCACATCAGATATAAATATGGAACGAACTGTAGGCATGGGTCTATATGGATGCTATCAAGGAGGAAATTGCCGGTAAAGCGACGATGATCGTCAGGGTGCAGACGACCCCCCAGCGCACGATTTTGAAGCAGAATTGCAAGTGACCTTTCATCTTATGAACATGACAATCGCTTGGCATCATTTAAGGAAATGCTTGACATAACGGTCATTCATGCGTGACATCGGCAGCAGGATTAACAAGTCAGCAGTGTTGAATTCCGGGTCCCATGCTGGTTCGCCGCAGATATAAGCGCCCAGTCGCAGGTAGCCTTTGAGCAACGGTGGGACAGGCGCATCAAGATACTGGTTCAGGGCGTGCAGCGGTAACGGACAACGGGGGAATACGCTGTATTCAACAGGCGCGCCATATATCCTGTGCAATTTGCGATAGAGGCTGGCGGCGATATGTCCACCGTCAGCCATACTGATGCTGGCGCAGCCAATCAGATATTCGTGATTGTTGCGCTGCATGTATTGAGCCAGACCGCTCCACAATTGGGTGATCGTCCCGCCATCGCGGTAATCCCTGTGCACACAGGAACGTCCCACTTCAACCATGCTGGCGCTGAGATGCAGCAATCGGGTTATATCAAATTCGGTCTGTGCATAGTACCCGCCGATTTTTTGCGCTTGATTGGGCGAGAGGATGCGATAAGTCCCGACGACTTTATTCTCGTCGCTTTCGCGCACGATCAGGTGCTCGCAGTATTTATCGAATATATCACGGTCGATTTCTTCCTTCGCGCTAGGCAAATTGGCGCCCATTTCTTCGGCAAATACCTTGTAGCGCAACCGTTGCGCCTCCAATACTTCAGCATGGCTATGTGCAAATGTGGTGATTAGTCGTCGTTGAACGACAGCTTGATTTTGTCGGTTGAGTTCCAGCATTGCATCCACCTAATGGTTTAAAGATGTTTGCAGATTACGGTGCCCCTGTTGCAGCGCGATGACGGGAATATGAAGAAAGTGTTAACGATTATCTGGGTGTCTGACCCATGTCCTGGCGGATCAGCAACGCGTAGGCTGACTGTGATGAGAGCAGCTCTTGATGAGGGTTGCTCTGCTCCGGTTTTTGTTTATACGGAGCGATGCTTGCCAGTTTCAGTGCGATGGCTTGTTGCGCAGCACGTGACAGCACACGGCGGTTCTCGTTGGTGGTTATCAATGAGGGGGTGAATATAACGAGTGAGTTAAGCTGTTGGCAGCACAGAATCTGCCAGATGGATTGTGCAAGGGTTGTGTCACCGGTGAAAGCCGCCGCCGTGCTCAGTTCGCCTGCTTCATCCCGGTAGTGCAGCGCAATCGGGCACAGGCTGACTCCTGCATCAACCGCAGGTTGGATGAGTGCCGAATGAAAATGGCCGACCTGCTTGCCGTCCGTCGTGGTGCCCTCGGGGAATAGCCCTACACTAATGCCCTGATTAAGCAGATTGCTGATGCGCTGATTGATCGAGGCTGCATTTTGGCGTAGGGAGCGTTCAATGAAAATAGTGCCGCTGCGTTCGCATAGCCAACCGATCAGCGGCCAGTTGCGGACTTCTGATTTGGCAATAAACAGTGAGGGATGAATCGCATTCAGCACGAAAATGTCCAGCCATGAGACATGGTTGGCGACCATCAGACAACCCGTTCCGTCGCGCGCAGGCGGCAGCCCATTGATCTGGATGCCAATATTGAGGATATTCAATACTTGTCTGCTCCATCTTTGCAGGGTGTGGCGTTGTCGGATTTGGCTCAGGGATGGATAAAATATCGCCAGCATCATTCCATATAAAAGGTGTAATGCGAGGCGGCAGCCACGGAATACGCTGACTGAATAATGAACTGAATGATTAGCCATAATGCGCAATGCCCATTTCAGATTGCGGTAATTCACGCCGCTCGACGAACAGGCTGTTGCCCGGTATTTTCTTGGCCAAATTTTTGGCGATGATAACCGCATCAGATACTTCGTGGTGCGAATCGAATCGATCGGAACTGATCCGGACCGCACCAATCGTGAGCGTAGGTAGCGGGCGATAAACGATGCGACCTTGTCGGTCTTCCGTCAAATAGCCGCCGATCGAACGGTCCTCTTTGTCGAACATTGTGGCTGACGTTTTTGCAAAGGCAGTGAGTGCCTGATCGCAACGCAACTCCCAATCTGGGCTTTGCAGGACAAGAATAAAGTCATCGCCGCCGATATGCCCGATAAAATCGCACTTGGAATCGCAGACCTTGCCGAGTAGCTTGCCGGTAAACTGGATGAGTTCATCACCCTTGTCATAGCCGTACTTATCGTTGAAGTGTTTGAAGTTGTCCAGATCGCCATAACAGACAGCGAATGATTTTCCGGATTGAAGCAAATCTTCGATGAGCTCATTGATCGGTATATTGCCGGGCAGTAAGGTCAATGGATGGGCATAGCTTTTTGTTTCGATATGCGCTTTGGTGATTTCACGCAACAAGTCTTGTCCGATGCCTAGGCCGATATAGCGGCCTTGCTCGGTGATGATGAAACCATCAGTAAAATGCCGGATATCGGATTCGCTCAGAAATTCGCTCAACTCATGGATAGTGGTGGATTTATCCACTAGCAACGGTGCTTGATTCATTAATTCGGCGCAGGTTTTTTTGCCGGGTAGTTCGCGATGGAAGGGCTGTGCGAAACTATCGAAGAATTGATGTCGGTTAATTAATCCAACGGGGCGTCCTCGCTCGACGACAGGGATGGAGCGCAAGCTTTTGTCGGCGGAAAAATGAGCGAATATTTTTTCAATCCCGGTGTCCGGCTGGAACGACTCGACATAACGTAACAGCGTTTCGACCGTGACGCTGCGTGAATTGCCCGATGGTTGTTCAACGATGTAATGGGCGTTGAACAGGCAGTCGGCTTCGGCAGAAGCACAGGGCGGCGTGATGGCGGCGGGATGCGCGATCAAATAGCTTTGTCCGCAGAGGATATCTACGTCGCGGAATTCTGCAATCGTATCTACACCTTTCTCAGCCATTTGTGTCATGTCCTTAAGTGTTCCCATCATAAACTGCCCTGCGTATGGATAGGAGCGATAGCGTAGCCGCCGGATATTTCAATTACGTTAAGATTAGTGTGGCCTTTGTCATGAGGAATCAGCGCATTTTTAAATTAAGGTTGAATGTTTTTGATTCCGCCTGTAAAATCCGCGCTCTTTTGAAAATCGGTTGGAGTAGAAGCATGGCGCGAGTATGTCAAGTTACGGGCAAAGGCCCGATGAGTGGGAACAATGTTTCGCATGCGAACAACAGAACAAAGCGTCGCTTCTTGCCTAATCTGCAGCGTCGCCGTTTCTGGGTTGAAGCTGAAAATCGCTGGGTCAGCTTGCGCTTGACTAATGCGGGTCTGCGTACCATAGACAAGAATGGTATCGAGTCCGTGTTGAGTGATATGCGCGCACGCGGCGAAAAAATCTAAGGAGCTAGAAAATGCGTGAAAAAATCAAACTTGAGTCCAGTGCCGGTACCGGTCATTTCTATACCACGGACAAGAACAAGCGCACCACACCGGGCAAGATCGAAATGAAAAAGTACGATCCTGTGGTACGTAAGCATGTCATGTACAAGGAAACCAAACTGAAGTAATTCAGACTGGCTTTATTGTACAAAAAACCCGCTCAGGCGGGTTTTTTGTTTTATCGATTGATTTTCATTGGCGCATTTCAAGAATCTACGTCCTTTATCCTTATGATTTCAGAAATAGCTCTCTCCAATATCATTCTGTCGGAAATATCTTTTTCACGAACTGTCTGTTTGGTAAGCAGAAGCCCATCCAAAGAGATTGTTGTTACAGGGATGCCATCAAAATCAATTAATTGCGCATACCTTTTTAGCGTATCGAATGTTTCGCCGCAGGCGTTGAACATCACATCAACGATAATGTCATCTGCAACGCGAATATTTTCACCCTCTTCAAACCATGCAGGATCAATATCCTTGGCGGCTTTGTCCGGCAGGATTAGCAATGCCTGTTTAACCTTTCGTCCCGTAGCTATGGTCGGCTGAACGAGAATATCAATATCGGTTGTTGCTCTTTGATAACCATGGGCGTAAAGCGCATAACCACCTATTAGCAAGTAATCAACATCATTCGCATTGAGGGAGGCAACCAGAGACTTTAAATCATTACTTGTCGCGGGCCTCGCATATTCAACTCCATCCTTCATGGCGACATCCTGTTGATTTTAATCTCAATTTTCGCCATGTGTCTTGCCAGGCATTCATCCTGATGGAGGTTGGCTTCTTCATGCGTCTTAAAACGATATATTCCTTTAGGAATGCAGCCAGTCCTCCCATATGGCATCACGGATTGCATCATTTCATTAAAGGCCGTCGCGCGTATGAGCGCCTCACCGGATGCCAGTGCTTGCAGTGCGGGTTCTGCTCTCTTACCTACGGTGCGCATGGTTTTTGCCCAATCCGTTAACACTGTGCCCATGTTTTTGCTTCATCGTAGTCGGTAAACACGCAGATTTCCGCATCGACGAACAGGCGTGACAGCAAGGCATTCCAGGTGACCCATTGGTTGTCGGTGACTATGGCGATTTTGCTGAAGTCATGGTTGTGTTCGCTGCTGAAGAATTTGATTTCTTCCCAGGCGACATCTACTGTGTAGTCGAGCATCGCGCGCAGATCAAGCAACAGGTTGAGCGCACCGGGCGTTCTGAGTTTGTATAAGGATTGCTCTTCGAATTCCTTGAAATCGGCGAGCGTGAATTCACCCATCACGGCGGCGTTGACGAGGTTGTCGGTTTGTTCGATGGTGATCATTTTTCTCTCTCTGTTGATGTGGGTGATGGATGCCTGGGCGACAGGTGCAAGCTTAGCACACCGCTGGCAATGATGAGCGCCATGCCTGACCAACTTGATGGTGATAAGGTTTCATTCCATAGCAACATGCCGAACAGACTGGCGATCACAATGGTGCTATATGCCAGGCTGCCGACCACCAGCGTCTTGCCGACACGGTAGGCGCGGGTCATCGCGAGTTGCGCGAGGGTGGCGGTGCCGCCCAGACCCAGCAGAATCAGCAAGCCTTTTAGCGTGATGGCGTGCATGGTGTCGAACAGCATCAATGCACCGCTGCCCAGGCTCGCGATCAGGCTGAAATAAAATACCGTGCGCGTGACGGGTTCGCCTAGCATGCCGAGTTGCTTGACGTTGAGATAGGCGACACCGGCGAGGAAGCCTGAAATCAGTCCCAGCAGGCCGGGCAGCAGCTGCTCGTGTTGCAGCGTCGGGTGCAGCAACAATACTACGCCGAGAAATCCCAGGCCGATGGCGATGGTCAGCGGCAGGTGGAATTTGTCCTTGAACACCAGCATGGTGAGCAGGGTGAGGAACAGGGGCGCGGTGTAGTTAAGCGTAATGGCGGTGGCCAGCGGTAGAACGGTGATGCAGTAGAAAAACAGTATCAGTGCCACCGTGCCGGACAGACCTCGCCACAGATGGTTGCGCCAGTGCTGTGTGGCGGCGCTGATGTGATGTGACCGCATGATCAGATATACCAGCAGCAGGCCGATAACGGAGCGGTAGAACACCAGTTCGACATGCGAGAAATAGGCTGCGCCGAGCTTGACGAACACGCCCATGCAGGCGAAAAGCACAGCCGCGACCAGCATCCACAAAGAACCCATGCCTAGTAACCCCGTAGAAGTGGATGGAAAATTAGTTAGTCACGCGCCTTTGCGTGTAAATGCAATTACAGGTGTGGCGCAAGATTGCGGCGCAGGTACTCGTGGAAGTGCAGCATGCCGTCCTCGGTAGGCGACTGGTACGGGCCGTGTTCTTCGATGCCGCGCTGATACAGCGACTTGCGGCCCTGATGCATGCGCAGACAGATGATATCGTCCTCGACCGCTGTTTCGTTGTAAGCCTTTTGCTCCGCTTCAACATATTCGCGCTCGAACAGCACGATGTCTTCCAGATAATAGAATTCAACGATGTTGGTGCAGGCTTCTGCGCCGCGCGGGATCAGCGTGCTGATGACCAGCGTGCCGGGGTACCATTCGACCATGATGTTCGGGTAGTAGGTTAGCCAGATTGCGCCGTATTTCGGTAATTTGCCGCCGTGATAGCGCAGCACCTGTTCCTGCCAGTCACCATACGCCGCGCTGCCGACGCGCTGCAGCGCATTCTTGATGCCGACTGTCTGTACGCTGTACTGTTCGCCGAATTCCCACTGCAAGTCGTCGCAGTCAACAAAATTTCCCAGCCCGGGGTGGAAAGGCACGACGTGGTAGTCCTCCAGATAGACTTCGATGAAAGTTTTCCAATTGAAGGCATATTCGTCCACTTGCACGCGATCCAGCATGTAGCCGGAAAAATCCAGGTCCTGCATCACGCCAACTTTGGTCAGGTCGCGGGCGATATCGCGTTTGCCGGAGAACAGCATGCCGTTCCAGTTTTGCAGTGGTGATTTGTTCAGATGCAAACAGGGGTTTTCCGGGAAATGCGGTGCGCCCAGTAATTCGCCGTCGGTCTTGTAGGTCCAGCGATGCAGCGGGCAGACGATGTGTTGCGCGTTGCCGCGGCCTTGCAGCATGGTGGCTTGACGGTGGCGGCAGATATTGGAAAGCAATTCCACGCCATTCGGATTGCGTACCAGCATTTGCGATTCATCGCGCAGCACTTGATAGTCGCCCAGGCTGGGCACCATCAATTCATGGCCGACATAGTTGGGGCCGTGCTCGAACAGCGCGCGTTGCTCCAGTTCCAGCACTTTGCTGTCGAAGTACCATGCGAGTGGCGGTTGAATTTGAGTCGGGGTGAGTTGATTCAGTGTGGTGATATTGGACATACCCACATCGTCCTTACAAATAGTGAATACGTTTGTTACGGGAAAGGACGCGATTTTCTCTTAAATCAGGGGGGAGGGCAACAAAAATTGGCTCATACAGGATGCCTTGGGTAAAATGCCTGCCTTTCCTACGCAGAAGACTGAAATGGCCGGAAAACCGCATAAACCACAGGGCTACGAGTCGGCAATGGTCGAACTTGAGCAAATCGTTGCCGATATGGAGGCAGGCAAGTTGTCGCTGGAAGATTCGCTGGCCGCCTACAAACGCGGCGCGGAGCTGTTGGCCTTCTGTCGCAATCGTCTGGAAGACGCGCAACAACAAGTGCGCGTGCTGGAAGAGGGCGTGCTCAAAGAGTTGCCGCCCGGCGAGGTTTTAGGATGACAGTCGATTTTGCAGGCTGGACGGCGGCTCACCAATCCCGCTTCGAAGAGGTGTTGCGTGATTTACTGCCGCAGCCTGAAGTGTCGCCGCAGCGTTTGCATCAGGCGATGCGCTATGCCGTGCTGGATGGCGGCAAACGGGTGCGCCCCCTGCTGGCTTTTGCGGCGGGTGAGTGGGCAGGCGCGGATGTGGAACGCGTCAATATCGCGGCGGCGGCGGTCGAGCTGATTCATGCTTATTCACTGGTTCACGATGATATGCCGTGCATGGACGACGATGTGTTGCGCCGGGGCAAGCCGACCTGTCATGTGCAATATGACGAGGCGACTGCGCTGCTGGTCGGCGATAGCCTGCAAACGCTGGCATTTCAGCTGCTCGCCGAGCACCGGCTCAGCGATGAGGGGCAGCAGCTGGATATGATCAAACTGCTGGCGGCGGCTTCCGGTTCGCGCGGTATGGCAGGCGGACAGGCGATTGATCTGGAGAGCGTCGGTCGCGCGTTAAGCCTGCCTGAACTGGAAAACATGCACATACACAAGACGGGTGCCTTGATACGCGCGGCGATCTTGCTTGGCGCGCAGTGCGGAACCGTTTCGGCAGCACAATTGGCCAGACTGGATCATTTCGGCAAATGCGTCGGGCTGGCGTTTCAGGTGGTGGATGATGTGCTCGACTTTGCGGCCGACACCGCCACGCTGGGCAAGACTGCGGGCAAGGATGCCGATAACGACAAACCGACTTATGTCACCCTGCTGGGCGTACAGGCTGCGCGCGGCATGGCGCATGATCTGCACGCGGAAGCCGTGGAAACGCTGGCGGAATTTGGCGATAAAGCGTTGCGTCTGCGTGAACTCGCTGATTTCATCGTGTTAAGAAAGTTCTGATGTATTCACTGCTCAATACCATCAACACACCTGAAGATTTACGCAAGTTGACGCGCGACAGACTGCCGCAGCTTGCCAAGGAATTGCGCGAGTTTCTGGTCGAGTCAGTCAGTAAAACCGGCGGGCACTTGTCGTCCAACCTCGGTACGGTCGAGCTGACCATCGCCCTGCATTACATCTACGACACCCCGGAAGACAGGCTGGTGTGGGATGTGGGGCATCAGACCTA
>Ga0208863_1001401_pt1 | contig 15434 bp, 19 predicted proteins | sample RifOxyD3_FD_184040 | JGI IMG/M metagenome (GOLD analysis project Ga0208863, IMG submission 184040) | Soil microbial communities from Rifle, Colorado - Rifle Oxygen_injection D3 (SPAdes) | ecosystem: Environmental > Terrestrial > Deep subsurface > Rock core/Sediment | place: Rifle, Colorado...
GAGAACACTTCGTCCAGATGCTTGTATGCCGGCTTCCCCAGAAGAGGTTACAACAACAGAAGGCTCGCTTTGGCTACACTCTGCAGAACCACCAGCAAAGCTATAAAGCGGCATCGCAAGGGCCAATGCCGATGCTATTAATACGCATTTCTTTGTCATTCGGTTACTTCCTGTCCTATTTGTTTGTCTAAATTTTGTTTAACTTCCACATATCCCTTTTCTTTTTGTTGTGACTTATCCAAAAAAGACAACAATTCAAATTTCCCGTTAGTAATCTGGTAACTAATTACGTAATGTGCCAATTCGTCGCCTTTGATCATTTTTTCATCGGTATATTGGCGTTTATCGCCAATAAGTTCTATCTGGTTGGAATTAGTATTAAGTTTCAGGCTCCGCAAATAAAAGACCTGGCTTACCTTGGCTTCTTCCACCCGGCTTGCCAGCGTATACCACATCCTGTAAGCGGCAGGATAAGCAGACGGCGTATAGTATTTCAATAATTCACCAAATTGTGATCGTGCAGTTGCCGGAGAAAATGACAACCCAAGGGTTGATAAGTTGCGCCCGAGTTGCGCAACATATTCTTCTGTCGGTTTACCTTCAATGAATTCAACTTTCCTGTCCATGTTTGCCGGCACCAAAATAGTCCTGGTAGCCCGAAGTGCTTTTGAAATCATGAAGGTGTTAAAAATCGTAATCACCGTAATGATGATCAAACAAATTTTCAGAAGTCGATTCTCGGCAAACAAATTGCTGGATTTGGACATAAAAAGATTGAGTCGCATTTTTATTCCCTAAATTCCTTGTCTAAATAGAGAGGGTAGCCCTTAAACTTAATGAACCCCCCAAAGTAAAGAAGATGCCTAAGAAATCCTCTCGGCCGAGACTTTTTAACTTTGCTGTAAAAATATGGGGCTACAACAACAAGCAACCAGAAAAAATTCCCATACATGAATGCCAGGGACAGAGAAAACATGAGCACACCCAGCTCGTCGGTTTCGTACCACAAAACTTGGAACGGAGATGCAAGGTATTGTGAAAATGGTTTTTGAAAATCGTCAGCCATGCTTGGTAGCCTTTTCCCCAATTAAAAGATTAATGCACCCATCGATGCCACCACAGAGTCGGCCTTGAGCAATAAGCCCGACCCTAACACAGTGGCTCCAGCGGGAAGAAGTTGCTGACGCATGAGCAAAACTGCAGCGGCAATCATTCCGAAAACACCACCAATAAAACCGACAGGACCCTTAACCAGATCGTTAACAGCAATATCATACAGATCAAACGCAAACGTTCCAGCGACAGGCGCGGTAACAGCATGTACAGACCCTGGGTTAACAGCCAACAATGCAGCGGCCAGAACCAACCCTGTGAAGATGGTGCTTTGTTTTGTTGTAGTCATTGTGCTTCTCCTTTCCTTTTTGGATTTAAAAAATGTTACGGTTAGTTCAGTAGTTTTTCGATTGCTGTAAAGTCCGCACCACCAACATGAGTCCCATTGATCCAGAAGTTTGGTGTTCCCTTCACTCCAAGCATGGCTGCAACTTCCAAATGTTCCTGAACGATATTATTGTCTGAGAAAACCGGGAGCGAGTTGTCCTGGTCGTATTTTCCAGACATCACATCCTTGTACGCTTGTACCTGGTCTTTAGATGAGAGAATGAACCTTGATTTTTTTTCTGCATTTGGATGAAGCTTTTTCAGAGGGAGGAAAAAAACATACCTGGTCACATCGTTCCGCTTTGCAAAAAAATCTGTCGCTTTCCGACAAAAGGGACAATCCGGATCTGTAACCTCGATAATAATATTTTTCCCATTCCCTATTTTGACAGCCTTCTCTAACGGAAGTGAAGATAGCTTGCTGGACATATTTTTTTTACGGGCGATGTCAGTAAAACTTTTTCCGTCCTTGCCCCAAATCTCTCCAAAAATCAAATTTCCGGTCTCCGGAGCATAATAGATGATATTGGTGTTAGAGACGATTTCATACACTCCCCGAACTGGAGTTTCGTTGATGGCTGAGAATTGCATGTTTGGAAAATCGGCTTTAAGTTTTGCGGCCACCTCAACATTTATGTCCAGAGAATATGCTGTGGCAGAAATAGCCAAGATTAAAAAAACTACAGCGATTTTGGTAACGAACTTTTCCAATTTTTCACCTCAATTTTTGTCTCCATTTTTGCCACAACAACCCTTCGGTTTAAGTGTTGCTTTTTCGGATCCTCTGTAACAAAATTTGTTTTGGGTTTCCCCACGGACTCCACAACATTGAAACCGTTCTGCCGAAGTATATTTGCAACATAGGTCGCTCGCTGGTCGGCAATAATTTGGTTCTGGGAAAGCGCCCCGATTTTGCATGTGTACCCAACCACCACCAGAGGCGTTTGCTTCTCCTTGTCATGGTTAATTTCCAGAACAAATTTCTGCTGTTCGGCCTGAGTCAAAACAGTTTCCTTGAACCGAAAATAGATTGGCCTAATGTGGCACTGCGAGATCGCTTGATAACATTTTTCTTTTTGTGAATCTTGTTGGGGTGCTTGCTCGATCGGGGTGTTGCTATTTACAATTGGCTGAATATTTTGTGTGAGCTTTAGCACCAGTTTTGGGGTGGCCACTTTTTTTTCTTTTGGAAAATTGCCAACAACAAATGTCGGTTCGGTTTGGTAAATGATGCCAGAGTTTTCAAATTGGAAATCGCGTGTCCGGATCTCGGCCGCAGACGAAGCCGATGCTAAGGCAAAGATGGTTCCAAGGAAAATTGTTGTGGAAAAAATCTGCATGCCAAAATCCAAAATTTAATTTTTGTGATTAAAAATTTTCGGGTTTTGTTTCGCCCTTAATATCTTTTTCACAAAGAGCATGTGTTTTAAGAATTTTTTTACGATGTGAGGAAAAAGAAAAAAACTGTGGGGGGGGAGGTGGTAGCGTGAGGATCTGATTAAAAAATCTATATTTAAAATGAAGAGTAATTGGTACTAAAAGACTGTCAGTGGATTTTAAATTTTGCGGTCAGACTTGCAATAAAAAGCTTTTATTTTTACAACCCCCAAATGTCAGAGGGTTAAATACCCAAATGTCAGAGGCTATTCTCATTTTTTAATTTAATACGGGATTGTCTTTTGTGGATAGAATTTCTGATTTTTCGAAGCATTTCAATCTGTTTTTCATTCATATCAAATCGAAAAACTTTCTTTACTCTGCTCACCAGTTCATCGATTTGAAGTTTAGTGCCGAGGGCATACTGATTAATCATATACGTGAACATATATCTCTCCCACTTTGTTTCAAGATGAACACTTCTAATGAAGGCTTCTCTGTCGGTAGACTTCACTTGCAGAACGCAATGTCGAATAAAATATCGCTGATTTATGATACGCAGGAGGCGATCAAAAAAAATTTGATCAGCTTCATCCATCTGATCCGTGAAAGCCCCATCTCCTATCATTTTTTTTAATACTTTAACCGGAATTTTTGATTGATCTGATATTTCCTGAAGAGTCATTTGCATATTTTTTCCCAGAGATTGTTGTGATGTGGGATCCAAAAAAGCGTCACCTTTTTTGGAATATAGTTAAAGCCACCCAATAAAATTTCAGCCGATTATTTTTCAAAAAATCACTCTATAACTTATTTCATTCACACCGATCTAATCGGATATTTTCGGATCGTATTTTTCGCAATCCAATATCAATTTTCCTTTGACAAAAATCCTCGACATTAGAAAATATTTGCCTCCCACTGATCCCTCCTGGTCCACCAGCATGTGTCGAAAATCTTCTGTGTGTTGGTGGCATGCTTCCATGGAAAAACCAACCAGGCGGCGCCAGGTGTTTGTCTGGAAATTTGTTTTTCTTGGCCCTGGTTTCGGTATCACTGACAAGCAATCGAGGTGGAGTTTCTTTTTGCCAGGCAGTGAGAAAAGTGTCACCTTTTCTCACGTTCTTCTGAACCACCGGACATTTCATTTTACTAAACGATACTGTTTCAAAATCAACCAAATTTAAAACCGTATCAGGTCGGACAATTCTCTGGTCGGACACTGGGCAACCAATAAAATAATTTCTAATTTGAATTGGTTTCAGACAACTATTGTCAATAAAAATATCCTTCATTTTCACATCAACATCTCTCTGATCTGAAACTGGTTTCACCATATAATATTTTCTGGTTCTGGTTGATTTATGGTTTGCCTGCTTCAGGTGAATTCGTTTTGTAATAACACCAACCCTGTTCCAAACAGAAGCCGGAAGTATATCCAATTTTTTAGCGAGTTGTGCTACTGAACACGTTGAATTGTCGAATACCACTTTGACAAATTGTTTTTGTGAGCTGGTGAGTAGGTCGAATGATTTAACAACAATCTCGGCCTCTACATCGAAAGTATCCGTCTCATTTTCAAAACGGATATTTTCAATTGCTGTATCACAAAAAACCCCTTCCATTTCATGTACAGGAAGATCGATCATCGATACAACAGGCACACCTTTAGCTTGCTTGATAATTTCGGTTCTAAAAATTCGGCAGAAAAAAGGAACGAAATCATCCAGGCGATCCTTGGTCGAGGCTTTCTCAATAGTTTCAAAGGCCGCGATGTAAGCTATGCTTTTCAAATCCTCAATATTGGTGCCCGCAGGAAGAAAATTTTTAAAAGGGTTAGCTATTTTGACAAAGAGTTTCGTATTTTTATCTACCCACGTTTGAACCGTTTCCCAAACAAGATCTTTGGGGATCTGCACCTTGATATCCAACTCATCAGGACCAAATAAAAATAGATTTTGTTCTTTTTGACCACCGCTTTGTCTACATTCAGTTGCAGTTAACATTTGCTTAAAGCCTCCAGAGTTTAAATATCAAGATGTGTGGGATACTTAAATTTGCGATTCCTTTTCTGGCTGAAACAAAACAGAGATGGAAGATGCTAAAAGCTCGGATCGTATGGCCCGAGCTTTTTTCCCAGAGAAGTGCATGATAAGAAAATTGAATCCTGCCGAAGTGAGCAAAAAATAAGGAAGCTTTCTGCCAGACTTATCCTGATATATTGCTGCCTGAAAATTCTTCTTGAGAAACTCTTGATCACATTCAACAGAACGAATGGTCTTAAGCACTTTGCCGTGTTGTCGAACAAACAACTTGGCTACATCAAGAGAAGAAATTTGCGATTCGTTTTGCAAAATATTGTCTCCTGCGATTTCCATACGCCCCCTCATTTTCGACTTCGGCATCTTTTTACTCATTTTTGATTAAATTGGGTAATTAGTCCCATTTAGGCCTGACATAAAGTTTAAATATACGTGAAAAATCAAGCCGCCCATCATTTTTTTAAAAACTGACGCACTAATTTATATATTTTTATTCTCTAATTTATTAAAAATACTTGATATTTTTTTTTAATTTGATAACAGTTTACATACCAGTTGAAATGGGGAGAAAGTGCCCAAAGAGATGAGGTTACAGAAAAATGGACCGTCGGTATATATCGAGGGATCTTTTCAAGAAATTTGCCGGGAAAACTCGGCTAAGGAATACTGCTCTGACTGCGGCTAGGATGGTACTGGTCCGCCATCAATCTATAATGGACGTTGCTCGGGAAATGAGGATACACCAACCTTTGGTATCCAGAGCGGTGAAACGAATAATGATCGAAGCTAACAAATCTGATCTTCTAAAAATTATCATTGCTGGCTTCCCCAGAAAAAAAGCACCGGGTGGGATCACATCACCAGTAACACACAACGAAACGATATTTGAAAACATCGTAAAAGAGATGGGCCCACATACAACACTGAATTTTGTTCTGGATATTAAGCTGCGGGAAAATACAAAGAATGGAAACACCTTGGGCTTGCTACGGCTTTCTCCTGAATTTGCTGGGGATAATCTCGCCGCTCGTGACCTTCTTCTGAAGAGATCCAGGACGATTGTAAATGAAATATTGTTGGACAAAGATATTCTTATCCGAATTGATAATGATTTCTTTGTGATTACAGAAAACATCCATCTTGACGTGCCGGAAATACTGATCGCCCGTTACCGAGATAAGTTTCAGAAGAGACTCGACTTAAAAATTGATGTTGGGCTATCCCTTTTTAATCCCAATTCTGTTTCGCTATCGGCCTCAAAAATGATTGCCCAAGCACGGTAAGAATCGTCCTCGATCCACATATTTTTTTCTCTTCATTCACTTTTTTTACTCAAACAGTCCATCCCCCTGAAAAAAGAGATTAATAGACACTCTTTTTTTGGAGATATGGCGCCTCAGTGAACGCATCAGATATTAGAACCCAGATCACCGAACTGGCCAATGAATACGGCCTACAAGAATTCGAGGTCATCTCCACCATCGAAGATCTGTTTGGCCGACACTATTCACGGTGGCACCAACAAGATGCCCACGTGCGATTGATGGAAGACTACACCATCAACGCCACGCTATTCAACCCTCTGACTGGCCTGGAGTCTCACGATGTCACGGCAAAATCATTAAAGATAAACAGAACCAAGGGCTTTAACTCTATTCGCCGCCAGCTTGGAAAGATCCTTTACCAAAAAGCAACTCTCAAGGAGGCGGCACGATACAAACAGTTCTTAAACGAGATTGTGTTAGGCGAAGTGGCGTTGGTGGACAAAACGACCGGCAGACTTTATGTGGAGTTGATGCTTCATAATAACGAGCCGATTACTGCTATCTGTGAATACCAGCACCAAACCCCCTACATGAAGAAAAACGCTCATTACCTGGTCGGAACATCGATGGAATTCCATTTAAACAAAGTGGAGATCGTCGATTTGCAAGGTGTACCGCGAATCGAAATTTTTATTGATCGGACATCAAAGGTTTTGGTGACAAAATTACTGAAAAGACAATTGAACGGATCTGCGACAACAACCAGGCTGGCATGTGTGAAACGGATTGTCGGTGGGTATAGCCTGGTGTTGGCAAATCAAAAAATACCTTCCTCTGCTATTCTGGCTGTGGATCGAGAGTTGAGAGAACGAATCAGAGTATTTGCAACCACGGAAAACATTAATCCAAGCAGTCTTAAAATCATAAAAGGAAAAATTGTATGTTCGGATTTAAAAAATCGCAAAAATATGACGGGCCAATAACCAATCTTGGCGCCGGCTATAATTTACTCACCCCTGAAATTCATATACCAATAGATCTTCCGGACAGTCATAGAAAACGGCATTTTTGGTGTTTTGGCACAACAGGGGTCGGGAAATCTCGGCTCATCGAACACATCGTTGAACAAGACATCCGCAAGGGCTATTCGACTGTAATCATGGAGCCAAAGGGTGATCACGAGCTGTTTGCAAAAATTGTTCAAATCGCTCAGGAATGCGGCAGAGAAGAGGATTTGATATTGGTGACTCCGGTTTTCCCAGGGTTTTCGGCCATAATAAATCCTTTATCTTCGCATTATATGAAGGAAGAGCTTGTTGCCCATATCACAGCCGGGGTTACTGTTGGCAAGGAGCCATTTTTTTTCAATGTTGCATACCAGGTCAGTTTGCTTGTTACAGAGGCATTATTGCTTATCGCTGAGTGCGAGGGGAGGAAATGGGATTACAACCTGAACGACATTAAAAAACATGTCAGTCATTCCGCACTCAAGAGTTTGCGAGATCAGGTGGTTATGCTTGATTCAGACGCAGCAGAAGATCTTGCTGCTGACATTAGCAAGGTTTTAGAAAATCCAGCCGATTATTTTTCGAAAATTGCCAATTCTTTAGATGTCGCCCTGACAGAGTTGACCAGGGGCAACGTAGGGAAAATCATCGGGCAAGCAGATGACAACCGATTCATTAAGCGGCTCGAAGAAGGTAAGCGAGTAATCATGGTTGTTCAGCTCGGGAGCATGCTTACAAAAAAAGCGGCATACACAGCAGGGAAGGTAATCATCTCGATGCTACAGGCTTATATCGGCCGAAAATATGCAATTGGCAAAGTTCTTTCAACCCCGTTGTGCCTTCATATCGATGAAGCTCAGTCCGTTTTGTATGCAGGGATTGAAGAACTTTTTGCTAAAGGTGGAAGTGCGGATCTTTATATCTCCGGATACTGCCAATCAATCAACCAACTTTACAGCGAAATTGGCCAAGAACGTACAAAAGCTATTTTGGATAACTGCAATAGCAAATTGTACTTGCGTGTCCCAGATGCAGATACCGCGGAGTATATTTCAGCCCACTTAGGAGAAGTGATGCGATACTCACCCATGATGAGCCTAGGTGGAGGGGTTACTATACGAGAGGTGGAAGAGGAACGGGTGAAAGTTTCCGAAATTCTTGCCTTGAAGAATCAGGAATTTTTCTTGATGACATACATGGGGATTTTCCGAGGCAAAACAACAAAGGTTTCTCCACCCGAAATCGAAATTATTTTCCCAGATATCGGAGAAGACGAAGCCGGAAAAAACAACAATAACTTAGACACCTTCAATACAAATTTCGAAGACTTTTTGACAGATCAGCGCCGGGAGGCATGTGGCAATGGCTGAAACCTTCAAAATTCTTTTGGCATGGGACAATATTTTGCTCACCATAGGCATTGTAGGCCTTATGGTTTGCATTGCATCGATTGTGAGAACAGGATACTCGACGCCCTCAGCTTCTCCAGAACCTATATTGCCAAAAAAAAGAATCAAATTAATCGATTTGGTGCAAAACTGGAAACCACCCAAAAAAAAGCAAATCGACATCAGAGAATTGTGTCCTTTGTGGCGCGCGGAGTTTGAACAAATCTCAAAAGACGACGATACTGTTGTCCACACCTTTACCCATGACAGGGTACGAAAGTTTTTTTACAAATTCATCCACGAACAATCGTATTTTAAAAATGCACGCCGGCAACGGACCGTGATCATCCAAATTCTGCATTTTTTGGACAACAAAGGTAATTGCCCATCAGTGGTCTTTATACATGGCGACCCGGACAATGAAAAATCCGCTACAAATCACAACATACTAAAAAGGGTGTCACTTTTAAACCATAGTCTGAATGTGGCAGAGATCATCTGCCAGATGATTAAAAAAGAATCCACCACTGGCGCGATGATCATGGCTCCCGACGCATTAATTTGTGCCCTAACCCATGATTTAGGCAAAATTCCAGGTTCTTGTGCAGATTTATACACAAGCGGCCTACATCCAATTACTTCCAACACCATCCTGCAGAGCATTAACGGATTTCAGCAACTCAAAAACCGATCGGACATTGAAGCCGCGATTAAAATGCACCACAACCCCCATTTGGAAAACGAGAAAAATCATTTGCTCAGGTTGTTAGGTGCCGCAGACAAAAAGGCAAGGGTGGTTGAAGAGGCTATTGTTATTGGGTTAGATCAAGAACAATTTAAAAACCAGAAGTATGCTTATCTGGAAGAGAAAGAACCTGTTCCGGCCCCCTCCCCTTCTTTGGTGGAAACAACTTCTCAGTTAGATCCGGAGAAGAACGAATTAGCACAAGATCCGCAGGAACTTGTCACCAACAACGCAGCAACCGAACAACCTCCAAATATAGACCAGGATGAGAAAGAAGTTTTTTTTGATGCTCCTATCGCAAAACAAGAACCGATTCTCCCTAAAAATACTGTGCCTCCTGAAAAACTGGCCATGGCAGTAATCAAAAGCCAGGAAGCATGGAAAAAAGAAAAAATCGAACATGGGATCGATAAACCCCCCATTGCATTACAAGAAGAACAAGAAACAGCCACAATCCTGTTAGATGGGTGGTTCAGCGCCGGGAAATTCTTAAAAGATTTAGAAGAACGTGTAAATCGAATGAACGGATTACAAATCCAAGCATTCTCAATGCCCACTGGCAAGATATATGTGACCCGTGACACACTACAAACTCTAATAAAAAATCAAGCTAAGGCCGGTAAAATTGCCTGGTTAAGCAAACTGGATACCCAAGTGGATTTAGTAGGGAAAAAAGAAGCCCAACTCTCCCAGATATGGACCACCCTGCTGATCGGCATCATTGACTTGTTTCGAGCAAAAGGACTCCTTGATGATTCCATAAAACCCGGATTTTACGGGAATCACTTTTTCATGAACACTACACCACAACCAACACTTGGGACTCGCTTTTACACGGTGTTTCTCGCAAACGCATTTGAAACGACCATCCCTGAGTTCGAAAGCAAAAAAATTGCCGCCATCATTAAAAGTATAAAAGAAGTAAAGCCGGCTGGAAATTCTCGATAATTTGAACCTGACTGCCAACATGTGAAAAAGGAGAAAGCATAAATGTCCGACCAAAGCGAATCATCTGGCAGAAGTGGTTCTTCGGGACGAAGTGGCGGAAATTCAAGTCGAGGGAGTTCCAGTGCAAACCAGCAAATACTCACCCAACCTGGATTACCACCACTTAAACCCAAAAATCTCTTGAACGCAATATCGGAAATCCAGCAGTTTTATGTGATCGAGAGTACAGGCAAGAATATCCCTATTGATTTTCTGACTCTTGAACAAACCATGGATTTCTTCAAAATTGGTATTCATAGTGGTCTGCGTGAAGGCTTGATGATGGCGATTTTCCTGCCCATAATCGAGTTGTATTTTATTCCATTCGTGCTGAAGGATCCGGATATTTATGCCAGGATAATTTTCGGCACCATTTCATATTTAGCAATCATTTTTAACTCAATCCTTTGCATATATATCAGCCGATACTATATCGGCGCGGTGACTCGCAAGGTGATCAACACGATATTTATCAGCCGAGGCATGACTTTGGTATTGAAAGCCGGATTGGTCTATGTCGTATGGTTATTCATTTCCAAAATGATGGCCAGACCACTAAGCGTCTGGACGGTAGCAAAACACTTCAGATCACATGCTGAAGCCCTTTATTATCACATTATGACGATGCAACCCATGATAATGCCCATTGTGACTCGCGGTTGCGTTGCGTTGCTCATTGGGGCCACAGTGCCTTACATGGCGGCATTCATCGTGGATAGCCACAAACAAGCTAAAATCAGGAGGAACCAAGAAAAAGTAATGGGCGATGCACCTTTTTAATTTTTTTTTTCTAAAACACTCTATCCCCCTAACAAAAACAATTAAGACCATCCAGCAATTGGAAAAAACCCAAAGGAGAAGAATATGCCAAAGCAAAATCAGCCAGGTCAACACACCACGAACACCCCCCCGGGCCGAGGACAGAAAACCCCAGAACAACGTCGCACAGACAAAGAAGAGCGGAGCAAAAAAAATGTTGAGATGGCGGCAAAACCCGATGCCAGGGTGATGCAAGTCTCCACTCCTTACAGCGACATCATTTTCCAGATTCATCGGCAACTGGATCTCGTTTGGAAACACATGAAGGCCAAAAGCGGTGAACCAACAGGAATTTCTTATGAGCAATTGATTGAATTCTCAAACAAGCTCCAGAAACATGTTGTGGAATTCAACGAGTTAACCCGGGAAATGGCCGAAACGGTGAAATGGACATACAAAACTCCATTTCAATTGCAACCAATTATCAATAAGGTTGCATCAGACGAGGCAAACCGCAAGGCGGCATCTACACCAGAGAAGATCCATGCTCTACCGGTTCAGGCCACGGCAAAGAACCAGGCATCAAAACCGACAAAAGAAAAGAAAGCAGCCATGGCCGTTGAATAATTCCTGCTATGTATTGCCAGAAGAGGGGCCGGGGTATTTAAACCGCCCCCCTTTTTTTTGGACCTTTCTCCAAAACAAGAATTGAGAGAGCGGTTATTTTTGACATCCACCCCGCCCTGAAGGACGAGGATTCCGGCAGGAACTACGCCACGAGGCGCAGCCCTTCGGTGGGTTCCTGCTTCACAGAGTGGCCCGACAGCGCCGACTCTCCACAGGCTGAGACGGCAAGCCCTGCCGCCAAAATATTACACGCCGCCACGAGGTCGGCATGTTCATGAAAACCGCAACTTACACAAGCAAACTTAGCCTGGCTCTTCCGGTTGCAGGCGGCGATGTGTCCGCAGGCCGGGCAGGTCTGGCTGGTGTATTGCGGCGGGATGGCGATCACCTCCCCGCCGCGCCAAGCCTGCTTGTACTCAAGCTGACGCCTGAACTCAAACCAGCCCTGATCGAGGATGGCCTTGTTAAGCCCAGTTTTGGCCCGAACATTCCGGCCCGGAGCCTCCACGTTTCCCTTTGCCGATGCACTCATGTTCTTCACCCGCAGGTCTTCCAGCACAACAATCGCGTGGTTTTTGCTGATCGTGGTGCTGGCCTTGTGCAGGTAGTCATTCCGTGCGTCGGCAACCTTGATGTGGATCCGGGTAATTTTGGCCTTCTGCTTCTGCCAGTTGGCCGAGAATTTCACCTTACGAGCCAGGCTGCGCTGAGCAACAGCCAGACGCTTAGCCTTACCCTTGAAGCTGTTCAGCGGTTCAAGGAACGAACCGTCGCTAAGGGTAGCGAGCCGAGCAATGCCGAGATCGATCCCCACGGCGGAAGTGGCCGGATGCACCGGCTCAGCAACCTCCATTTCCGTCTGGATCGAGAGATACCAGTGCTCGCCCCGGCGAGATACCGTGATGTTGCGGGCTATGCCCTCGATATCCCGGCTCTTGATGAACCGGACCCAGCCGATCTTCGGAAGATACATCCTGTCTCCATCCAGCTTGAACCCTTGGGGATACCTGAAAGAGTCAGTGGTGCGACCCTTTTTCTTGAATACAGGGAACTGCTTTGGGTTCTTCTTGTCAAAAGCCTCCATGAGAGCATGGTCGAGGAATTTCAAGGTCTGTTGCAAAGTCTGCGACGGTGCTTCGGCGAGGAAGGTGGTTTCTTCCTCGCGTTTCCAACCGGTAAGCAGCTTCGCCATTTCGACATAACGCAGCACCTTCTCCCCGGCATCGAGGCGTTCCTTCTGCGAGGCAAGGGCCTTGTTCCAGAGAAAGCGGCAACACCCTGCCTGCTTCTGGAAAATGGCTTTCTGATAAGGCTTGGCCTTTAGCCTGAATTTATATGCCTTGCGTTGCTTCATGCCTTGTATTATACTTTGGCCTATGAAAGAAAACAACGATATTCGTACAGGTCGGCATTGTGTTTTTAATATGCACGTTCACCTAGTTTTCGTGACCAAGTATCGGCGCCAGGTACTGGACGCAAAGGCCATTGGGATACTTCAAGAGTCCTTCTCCAAGGTCTGTGCCGACTTCGAGGCGAAGCTGATCGAAATGAACGGAGAGCACGACCATGTACATCTGCTCATCCATTTTCCACCCAAGGTGGCACTCTCTGCCCTGGTGAACAGCCTCAAGGGTGCTTCCTCAAGGGTTTTGCGGATCCGCTATCCAGAGATCGCGGATCGCTATTACAAAAACGTTTTGTGGAGCCCGAGCTACTTCGCCGCCTCCTGCGGCGGCGCACCGCTCTCTATTATCCGGCAGTACATCGAACAGCAACAGACTCCGGATTAACATCCAACGCCTTATATCCCCGGCCTGAACGCCGAGGTTTTACGGCGCGTTTTGATAAAAAAGGCAATCACTTCTCTTTTTTTATTGCATTACCTTTTTATATCGGGTAATATGTAGTCATGGATAACACGGTTCAATTGATCATAACGCTTTCATCCTGCATAGCACTCACAATGCTGACGGGCCATAACGAAAAGTCTAAACGTGTTGGGTGTTTAGTTGGATTGATTGGTCAGCCGTTTTGGTTATTGTCCACCTTTGAGGCTGGCCAATGGGGCATGTTTCTCTGTTCCGCATTTATTACCTACCGCTACATGGTTGGTAGCGGGATGACTATTAAACTGTGTTTTGAGTACAAGCATATCGCCCATAAACTTGGCCTGCAGGAGGCCAACTGAGTAATGATATCAAAAGAAATCTTCCGTAATGCCGGGCACCCCTGGGATAACCGCGAGGGGTGGGACAGAATGTATGTACATGCCGCAACTGATTCAGAAATTTATTCCTTTGTTGCCAAGGCAAAGCAAAAATTTTGGGAGGCCTGGATCGTGGGGGAGCATGATGGAATCCCTGCGGCGGTGATGTATAAACCTTCTGGCGCCACTGCACCATGGGCGGATATTCCCTGCTAATTGAAGGTCATGGGCGGGATGCCTGTTAAACGCTACCTGCGGAGAGAATAAAATGCAGCCGGACAAATATGCCGTTGAGTTTCCAGAACCATTCACAACCAGTCTTGAGTGCGCAAGGGAAAAAGGCTTGATCGAATCCGAGTCAAAACCAATATGGGCGCTTATTCCAGAATGGAAGCTTGAAGAATTAAAAGTAGCCGCTTCGCGCTACGAGAAACTACGTCGGTTGGATCTTAGACAAATGGCGGAGCTGTATACCCAGAATATTCGACACGGCAAAAACTTCGACAAGTTGGTTGATCACCTGCAGGGGTAGACGTCCTCCCTTTTCCCTGCAGACGGGGAGAGAGGAAGGTAGGGGTGCCTTCCTCTCTCCTGCGATCCCATTATTTACTGAATTTGAATTTCATCCGACATGCTGTCGGCTACACACCTTCATAGCGTAAGAGGAAAATTTTATGCACATGGCCTGGGTTGCGACAAACAAAGATGGAAATACCTGTGCTATTTGTTCGGCAGATCCCGATAATGCAATAACCGCCTTAAAAAAAATTCAACAGTGGCGGCGGGATGGATCGACAATTGAATTATTACCAGTAGCCGAAGCTAAGGATAAATTTCTTGCTGAACTTGATCGGAAATCTCCATTTCCACCTCAACCGACATTATTTTAACAACACACCTTCACGGCAATATTTGGCACAGAGACATTTTGATGAAAAGAGCCACAGCAATACGAAACGCACAGCAAATAGCAGAACGACTACGATCTGTTACCGGTATTCTGATGACTCTAGATGGGAATCGTGAATCTGTACGCATCAAAAAGGCGTGGGTCTTTGGCTCAACAGCAAAAGGAAGCGATAACCCGAACGACCTGGATGTATTGCTTGAATGCTACGCATGTGGAGAACACAGACACCCAAACAACAAAAGATCCCGTAATAATGCCTCAAGAATTGGCATAGCCAAAACAAACAAAGATTATTTAAAGCGATATGGAATCATTGTAGGACACGACGCCCTGTTTGTAATGCAAATATGGTTAGGTGTGGGGATGAAGATGGTTCGGTTCCATGATTTCACCATTGATGGCAACTTGGCGCACCCGCGCAAGATGATCTATCCACGATGGGAACTATGATGAAGATTATTTTAATAATTTTACAAGATGATCTATCCACGATGGGAACTATGATGAAGATTATTTTAATAATTTTATCAGTACCTTTTTTTGTCATGGGATTTGTTTATGATTTTATTTGCCAAGGTTTTGTTGATGGGCAGAAAGTGCATAAAAATCTACAAGCTTATTTCAAATCTATCTAACGTTGTTTTTAAGCCTTGCCGGGAGGAAGTTATGAAGAAGGCTTTT
>Ga0208863_1001402_pt1 | contig 15428 bp, 16 predicted proteins | sample RifOxyD3_FD_184040 | JGI IMG/M metagenome (GOLD analysis project Ga0208863, IMG submission 184040) | Soil microbial communities from Rifle, Colorado - Rifle Oxygen_injection D3 (SPAdes) | ecosystem: Environmental > Terrestrial > Deep subsurface > Rock core/Sediment | place: Rifle, Colorado...
TTCAATTTGAAAAACCGTATGGCTTCCGTGCCTGTAGTCCATGCTCGCCTCCGTTCAGAAAGCGCATTATCGCAGCTAAAGCTAACCGGCTAAAGCCGGTGGTTTTAACCTTAGGGTGGAAAATAAAACTCGTTGCAGGCATCACATAACGTCGCCCAGGTAATCTTGTTGTCCGTGAAGCGAATTTCTCCGGTAAAAGTATCAGACAGCAGGCCGTGTACCGTTTCCAAAAACACCTTTAATTCCGGTGTACTGCGTTCACTGAGACGTTTTTTCTTGCTGACGGCATACAGCACCTGAGCGGGTGCAGGCTCTCCATCCTCCGGGTAGTGGGCATCCGCCACCAGCAAATGGCGCAACGGGTCATTCTCAAACTTACCGTTGGTGTAACCGAGCAGGCGTTGCTGCAAGTTGCGATTGATGTTTTTGTCTGCCGATTGCAAATACTGCCCTTTATTGACTGCATTGAGCCATGCTGTCCGCATACTGCCTTTGAGTGAACTGCCTGGCAGATAGGGTGAGGCATCCAGCGGGTTATATACGGTGCGTGAAATGGGGAACAGATTGTAGATGGGCGCGCCGCCAGCACCTTGCTGGGTAGGTTTTCCGGCTTTCTCCTCATATTCTTTGGCAATATCGCTTGCCACCTCGACCAAATGTGAAGCAAGTGGCGCTAAACGGTCGCGCCGGGATTTAAAAAATTGCTGAACAGCTCCAATGGTTTGCTGATTGCCCAGTGTGCCGCGTTCAGCGTCAGTTAGCTCATCGGCCAAACTCACAATATCAAAGTAATGCAACAGTTTGTTTTTTATGACAAAGTTAGTCGGCACATAATCTTCGTCGCAGCCTATATGCAGTGGCGACAAGGTGCTGATGGTGATTGGCTTGATTTGCATGAATTCCATGGTCACGCCTCCATCCTGATTCCGACGACCGGCGCGTAGCCTTGCTGCACGGTGGCGGGTTCGATTTTGGATAATTGCCCGCCCCCGCCCAAGCCCTGGCCGATGAATTGGCGCGGACTGTAGTTATCTTGCGGCACAAAAACCGCAGCGGTGGCGGCGAGCAGTACGGGATTCTTGAAGGGCTTGCAGGACAGGCCGTGTAAATTACCGTGCCGCCCGAAACGGGTGATGACGCGCCAGTAGCTTTTGTCGCCATCAAAGCCCAGCCCTTGCGGCGCGCAGGGGGCGAGGGTCAGCCAAGCTGTGGGTTCGAATTTATTCGAACGGTTTTCGATGACATTGTGCGAATCTGTCGCACCCACAAAATCCGCACAAATACTTTCGACCGTAAATTTGCCCAAACCGATAGAGGCGTCACGCCCGAAGCCGTGGCTGCCGATGGCTTCCAGCAAAGTTTGGAATGTTTCCAATGACAGACGGGATTCATCGAGCACGCAGTACACGTCCACGCGCTGATCCCGTGCGAAGAAAATTTGCGGCTGGGTGTAGGGCGCGAACTCACCTTCGCCCGTGGTGCCGGTAAGACGGTTCAGGGTGTTATGCGGCTGTGGCGCCTCGACAGGCTTACCGTTGGCGAATGCCTCTTTGTCATTCACCGCTTGCATTTGCGCCAGCGGCTTGCCGATTTCAGTAAGCGGTATCCAGCGTTTAGCTTTCTCGGCCTTGCGTTGCTGCGCGTTACCCTCTCCCCTAGCCCCTCTCCCGCCTTGAGATCTTTGAATTCGATCTTGCCGTAACCGCGCGAACCGGAACCACCCAGGCTGTCGAGTTCCAGCAGCTTCAAGCCTTGCAGCAACAGGGGCAGCAGGTCTTCGCCGTCATGCACCTTGAGGCTGAGACGGAAATCGAATTGCGCTCCGGCGATGACGCGCTCGGTAAAGCGCGGATTGTCAGCCGTCCCGGAAATGCGGTTGATGGTATTTTCCGATTTGGCTTCGGTGGCCAGCAAGTTGCGCTTGTCCAGTATTTCTTCTTTCCATGCCTTGTTGAGAGCGCAATCCCAGAATGCGAGACGTGTCGGACCGATGGCGTTGATCTTCTCGCCAGCCTCCTTGTCAGGCGCTCCACCGAACAGGCGCAGCAGATTTCCCGCATCGGCATTAACCTCACCGTCTTTGAGTTGTTTGAAGGAAAAAGGCTTGCCGTCAGAAGCAAGCACCAGCCCCAGCTTCCACTCCAGCAGGCTACGTATCTTGCCTTTGAGCGACGAACCGGGAATATAGGGCAGACCGGATACCGGGTCTTTGACGACCTGATTATCAATCCCGCCGATGTGCATTTCAGTGTCGCCACCACCGATGTGCAGGCCGGTTTTCAGCACCAGCGTACCGGTAATTTGCTTGATCTGGGTGAGTTGCATGGTGAGTCCTTTCAGTTAAGCGGCAAGACGATCAGTCGGCAAGGGAAGCTGAAAGCGTCCTTCAACGATGCCGCGCACGGTAATGTCTTCGTCAATCTCTTCCCAGCGCAAGGCTGAACCGGATAGGCGCAGTGTCAACGCGGCCAATTGTTCCTCGCTCGCATCGCACAACAGCCGAAAGCGATCAGCCGGAAAACCGATCTGCCTGCCATCGGTCAATTCAACAAATACCATCCGACCTGTTACCCAGGCACGAACAGCGCGCGGGTTAAATTCAGCGCCGTTCATTTTAGTCCCCCAATGCTTTTCTAAAGCCGAGTACGGCTTCGAAATGCAAACGAAAATGATTAAGCCCTTCTGGCGTTTTTGTTTGTCCAACGCAGTGACTGAACCATTGCTTGAAATTTTCACTCACCAAAGGCTGTCCGCCCGATCTCCGACCGAAGGCATAAGCAACTTTGGCATTCATCATGCGTATAAACGCTTCGTATTGCTTGAACTTATCCTCGCTGCCACCTATGCGTTGCTGCCAATTCACCAACTCATCATAGAAACCACGAATCTGAGTGGATTTATTACCAGCCAACTTGCTCGTTTGATCGGCCTTTAACTGCACAGCCACTTGCTGGGCAAGCTCATCAAAAAGTTTGGGTGATGGCGTTTTTTCACCAAATTTAATTTCTGTCAGGTTCATTGCTCGTTCACTCCTTTATGGCATGGTACAGGTTAGCAATCATTTTGATTCATGCGGCAAGCTTGCCATTTCACTTGCTGGGCTGTGCGAATCTGTCGCACCCACAAAAGAAATTGGGCTTGCTCGGTGGGTTCGAATTCATTCGAACGCCTTTTCTTAATGTGCAAATTTGTTGCACCCACAATTTGCACGCTTTACGTTCATAGCCATACTGCGTCCCACAGCGGATAGTCGCCTATGTGTTTGACCAGCCCTGCACGCAAGGGATTGGCGACGATATATCGGGCAATGTCCCGAATATCCTCTTCCTGACGAATGGCATGATCGTAAAACCCTTTTTGCCACAGTGTGCCGCCGCGTTTGAGGTAACCGTTCACTCGCCGTGCGGAACGCGCCTTGAAACGTTTGATAGTGGCTGATAGTGTCATTTTATCTTTCAGTTCAAATAACCAGTGAACATGATCCGGCATGATGACCCATGCCAACGAATTTACGACAGCATTCTCATGCAATACCCGCATCTCAGCCACTATGCAACGACCACAATGCCAGTCAGCAAAATAGTGATGTTCGCGCTTATCCAGCGCCACAGTAACGAAGTAAACTCGCTCCGCTCCACTATAACGGCCTTTAAGAAGTGCGTTGTAGGTCATTTTTTAAGGATGTGCGAATGAATTCGCACCCACGAATTCACAGCCAAGCTGTTATTTTCGACGACCATACAGCAGTACGGATAGCGGCAAGCGATACGCACCTCGGTGCTTGTCCAGCGCAGAGGCCAATTCATTATTGACTGCCGTAAATAAAATACGGCGTATTGCATTGATGTCTTCATCGCCTTTTTTACGGACGCGATCGGTGATAAATCGCGAGGTACGGTAGGCCAATTGCGAGCGCCACAGGCTGTCTTCCGGCTTGCGATTTGCATTGCAGGACTGATCTTTTTCGGCTTTGTCGGCCAGTTCCAGCAGGGAATACACCATACCGGATGACAGCGGCGCGCCATGATCTTCGGCCTGTTCCAGCAGGTCTTGAAGCTTTTTTGCCCTGACAGTCATCAACTCGTGCCAATCCGTCCAGCTCACCGTCTGATTCCAGAGTGTGGCGGCATTTTTAGTGAGTTCTGCTTTTGTGGGTGCGAATTCATTCGCACAAGCTAATGGAAGCAGTTCGAATAAATTCGAACCCACAGGACGGCGTTTTTCAACATGCTCCTTGGACTTCTCAAGGGCGGCTTCGGCGGAACGTGCCAACTGCCTTGCGGGTACCTTGGGCTTGGTCATCACCATCCCTGCCGAGAAGGTAATGTTCTCGTTCGCCATATATTTTGTAAAATGCTGGCGAATCTCGCCTGCTAACTGGATGGTTGATTTCCACGGTCCAATCAGGAAGAAGTCATCACCGCCGGCAAACACGGTGTAGGTGTTGCGATAGCGCGCCACACCCTGTTCATCCTTGCCATGTTCGCAAAACCACGGCAACCAGAGCGCGAAGAACAGATTAACCTGACGCGACAACGACGCCATTTTGGCGAAAGTCGGCTTTTCCAAGCCCTGCTGAAACAGCGCGCCAAGATTATCCACATCCCCCTTGAGCGTGACCAGGCCGATTTCGCCGCGCCACTGACCGTTTTCCAGGAGTTTTCGGTCTTCGCAGGCGATGTGATGCAAGGTCTTGATTGGATACTCGCGGTCGAATTCAGCTTCGCCTTCCCCTTTTCCATATTTATCAGCAGTTTGTTCGTCAGCTTGATCGAAATGCGGCACATAGGTATTCACAAAGCGTCGTGCATAACCGTGAAACACGCGGCCATCGGCTTCCGGCAAGTCAAAATCCCAGCAACGAACCAGTTTGCGCTCAGCCGCCAGTTGCCCGTATTTTCCGGAGACGTCGTCTTCATCAGGCACGAAGGCAACCCGCCAGCCCAAATATTCGAGCGAAAGTTGGTCTTTAGACAGACTGTCAGCCTCACGGGTAACCAGCACGCGCTTCTTTTTTGTCAGGGCTTCGCCTATCGTTATTTGGTCGTCGGCCAGTTTGCAAAGCGCATAGTCACGTTTTGCGCTGGCGGCTGAATCAGCCGGATAACGGCCATTGATCTGGCATACATCGTTGTCGAACTGGTCAAGAAAACCATCAAAAACAGCGGGAGCGGTTTTATCACACAGGTCAAAGCGGCGATGCTTGGCTATGTCCAGCGCCTCGAACAAACGCTTCACCAAGTCGCCGAAACGCCCCTTGCTGAAATCATTGCAGGAGGCTTCCGTACTCGCCAGTCCAATACCGATTTCGCCATAGGTATGCTGCAAACACCAGTCGTTAAATTCTTTACGCACACGCTCCACCGCTGCTTCGGCGGCCAAGGTATTCGGCGCGACGATAAGAAACTTGCCCGCCGCGTTGATGATCTGGCTGGTCGGCGGCAACTCCAGTGCTTCGAGCAACTTGAGCGCGGCGCATTCTGCCAGCAGCGCCACCTGAAATGAGCGTCCGCGCAGCAGTTTGTGCGCATGCTTGTTGGTCTTACCCCCTTCGGCAAAGATAAAGTTCTGGATACCGAAAAAATCGCCCTGTACCAGCAGAAATTTTTTGTCATCCCAGCCGGACCTGGACTTGAGTGAATCCGCCGTTTCCAGCTGGTGAGCATGATGCCAGCGCCACAACGCCGCAGCCAAGGCCGCCGTTGCCTTGGAGTGGTCGTAGAGCGAAACTTCCGGCTTCACACCGAAAGCGGTCGCCGCAGGTATGGCGTGTGTCATGGTCAGCCACAACGCGTCGAAGTGATCCAGCCAGAGTGGCAGATTGTCGCGATGGGATTTTGGAATGTCTTTTAATCCGGCAAGCAACTGACTCCACAGCGCCTGGTACTCATCCTGTGCCGATTTATTGTCGGCAGGCGTGCAGTCCTGATGACGCTTGGGGAACAATGCTTCAGGAGAAAGCGGCTTGAGCGGATAGCGCCACTCAAGTGCGCCTTCCTTGATTTCACCTTTACCGATTTGCTCGAAGAGCGTAAGCAGGCGGGCGCAGTAATGATTATCACGTTCGCCGATCTCGTTGTATTCGATATCGAACTTATCACGCTCGAAGCCGGAGGCAACCCGGTCGGCTGTAGCAATGACCCATTGCAAAAAAGTTTCCGGCCTGTGATGAGCCGCCGCCGCATTAACGGCAGAGTCAGGGAATTTGCTATCGCCTGCCGGTACCTTGAAAGGTTCGCAGTCGCGCTTCAGATCAGGAAAGTGTCCGGTCGCCTCCAGCTCATCCCACGCAACACCGGTGTAAGCGGCATGCAGATGACTGAACCATCCTCTCGCATCAGTAAATTCCTTGCGATGAGGACAATAGAGCTGCTGGTTGCTTTCCAGCGTGGCAGTGCTGACCTCAATTTTGGCTCTTTCGGCCAGTTTGCCCAGATCATGCAGGAAAGCGGTCAAGGCCACACGGGAAGTTGCATCAAGCATATTCGATTTATCCCTTCACAAAGTCTGGAGAGAATACTCGCATGCAAGGGTTCAATCAAACCTGGCAAGCTTGCCGATCGAATGCGCGCGAAGTATCGACTTAGCAGCCCGCCCAATCCCTGGCTGACCTCTATGAATAGTCTATAGTCAGCGGGGCGTGGTCGGAGAAGCGTTGTTCCTTGTAGATGCCGGCCGAATGCGCACGTTGAGCGATACCGGGGGTGGCGATCTGGTAGTCGATACGCCAGCCGACATTCTTGGCCCAGGCCTGACCGCGATTTGACCACCAGGTATAGGCTTCCAGTTCGGGATGTATTGCCCTGAACACATCGACGAAACCTATTTCATCGAAGAGTTGGGTCAGCCAGTTGCGCTCTTCAGGTAAAAAGCCCGAATTTTTCCTATTGCCACGCCAGTTTTTCAGATCAATTTCCTTGTGCGCGATATTCCAGTCACCGCAGACGATGACTTCACGCCCGCTGGCGCGCAATTCTTGCAGATGCGGTAAAAAAGCGGCCATAAAGTTGAACTTTACTTGTTGCCGCTCTTCGCCGCTGGAGCCGGAGGGCAGATACAAGGACACCACGCTGTAATCGGCAAAGTCGGCGCAAATATAGCGTCCTTCGGCATCGAACTCTTCGATTCCAAGACCTGCGATCACCTGCTCAGGTTTTACGCGACTATAGATGCCGACGCCGCTGTAGCCTTTTTTCTGGGCGTAGTGGAAATAGCCGTAATAGCCGTGCGGCATGAGCATCTGTTCGGTCATGTCGGCCTCTTGCGCTTTGAGTTCCTGCAAGCAGATGACGTCCGCATCCTGTAGCGCCAGCCAGTCAAAAAATCCTTTCGTGGTGGCGGAACGTATGCCGTTCAGATTGATAGAGATGATGCGCACAAAATTTCCGATGCAAGAGTAGGGGGCGCGAGATTATAATGATTCCAACCCTTATATCCAACACAGCCATGTTAAATTTCAGACAAGATTTCATCCGCTTTGCCGTTCAAAAAAATGTGTTGCGCTTCGGCGAATTTCAAACCAAGGCGGGGCGTCTCTCCCCTTATTTCTTCAACGCGGGTTTGTTCAACGATGGCGATTCGATGCGCGCGTTGTCGCAGTTTTATGCGCAGACGATACTGGCCTCTGATATTCCCTTTGATATGATATTCGGCCCTGCCTACAAGGGTATTCCGCTGGCAGCCGGAACGGCCATCGCCCTGTCAGAGCAGGGGCGCAATGTGCCGTATTGCTACAACCGCAAGGAAGCCAAGGATCACGGAGAAGGCGGCACGACGGTCGGTGCGAAGCTGGAAGGTCGCGTACTGATCATCGACGATGTGATCTCGGCTGGCACCTCGGTCAGGGAATCCATTGAGCTGATCCGAGCAGCGGGTGCAGTACCCTGCGCCGTGGTGATTGCGCTTGATCGCATGGAGCGCGGTTTGGGCGATTTGTCCGCCGTGCAGGAAGTGCGGCAAAGCTATGATATTCCGGTCATCGCCATCGCCACACTGAACGATCTTTTGGGTTTCTTGCAGGACGAGCCTGAGATGGTGGCGAATTTAGGCGCAGTTCAGGCGTACCGCGACCTTTACGGAGTTGAAAATGTTATATAAAACGAATAGCCATGAACTTTTCTTGCTGATATTGGCCGGGTTGCTTTTTAGTTTGCCGGTATCCGCCAAGACCTACAAGTGGGTAGACGACAAGGGTGTTACCCATTACGGCGAGACGATACCGCCCGAGTATGCCAGCAAGGACAGGACGCTGCTCAACAAGTCCGGCATCGTCGTTAAAACGCAGGAAGTGCTGACGGCGGATGAACGTCGCGCCAAAGAGGCAGCGGAGGCCAAAGGACGCAGTGACGAGGCGATCGCAAGAGATATGAAACGACGCGACAAGTCGCTAGTCGACAGCTACAACAGCGTGGAAGAGATCGAACTAGCCCGCACACGCAGCTTGCAACAGGTGGAGGCGCGCATCAACAGCATCAACGCGCGGCTTAAAATCGACAATAACAATCTGATTTTATTGGAAAAAAATACAGCGGCACACAACAAAGCGCACCCGGCTACGTCAGATGAAATCCGTGAAGCACAGGCTCGCGTTCAACAGACCGAACAAGATCTGGATAAATACAAAGCCGAAAAACTATCGATCAATGCACGATATGACGCAGACAAGGCTCGCTATAAGGAACTCACCGGAAAATAATTCTTACAACGGCTCGAACTGATGAGTGCTGGTGTTGTACCCCATCAACTGCCCTTGCCGGATGTCGAAATACCAGCCGTGGATATACAGCGTTTTTTCCGCGACACGTTTTGCGATCCAGGGGAAGGTGAGTAAATTCCCCAGTGATACCATGATGGCACGCTGCTCGCAGGCGCGCTGGCGCAATTCCATGTCGGCATCGGCAAAGTCCTGCTCCACGCTGACTCGTGCAGACTCAACCAACTTCATCCAGTCATCGATGAATGAATCGGGATTAGACACCCCGGCTGACTGCATCAGATTTTGTATGCCTCCGCAATGCGCATGACCTAACACAACGACGTGTTCTACGCCCAGGTTGCACACGCCGTATTCCAGCGCGGCGGTGGTGCCGTGATGGCCGTGGCGTTCTTCATTGGGCGGCACGATGTTGGCAACGTTACGGATGACAAATAATTCACCCGGCGAACAGTTGAAAACAATCGCAGGGTCTACCCTTGAATCGCAGCAGCCCACGATCAAAAATTTTGGCTTCTGACCTTCTGCAAACAGTCGCAGATACTCGACATCATCGCTGGGAAAAAGGTTGTCGCGAAAACGCAAAAAACCTTCTATCAGCGGTTGCGGCCAGTTCATGCAAGTTCCTGAACAATCATGACGCGACTCATACCGACATCAGACGTTGCAGTGCTTCATGATATTTATCGGAAGTCTTCTGCAACACTTCTTGCGGCACGCGCGGTGCCTGACCCTGTTTATCCCAACCGGAAGATTCCAGCCAGTCGCGTACGAACTGTTTGTCAAAACTGGGTGGATTGCTGCCCGGTTGATATGACTCGGCAGGCCAGAAACGCGATGAATCGGGTGTCAGGGCTTCGTCGATCAGATACAGCGTACCCTCCTCATCCACGCCGAATTCAAATTTGGTATCAGCGATGATGATGCCTTTGGTGGCGGCAAAGTTGGCCGCTTCCACGTACAGCGCAATCGCCGCATCGCGCACTTGCGCGGCACGAGATTCTCCCAATAATTCAACAGCTTGTGCGTAAGAAATATTCTCGTCGTGATCGCCTACCGCCGCCTTGGTCGACGGGGTAAACAGCGGTTCAGGTAATTTGTCCGCTTCACGCAAGCCGGTCGGTAAAACGAAGCCGCACAGCGTGCCGGTTTTTTTGTAATCTTTCCAGCCGGAGCCGACCAGATAACCGCGCACGATCGCTTCGATCGGCAGGGGTTTGAGCTTCTTCGTCACAAAGGCGCGACCGCGCACCTGCGCTTTGTCCGCCTCGCCGTTCACCACCGATTCAGGCGCGATGCCGGAAAGGTGGTTAGGGATGATGTGACCTAGTTTTTCAAACCAGAAATTCGACAAGGTGGTCAGCACAGCGCCCTTGCCCGGGATCGGATCATCCAGAATGACATCGAAAGCGGACAGACGATCGGTCTGTACGATCAGCAGATGACCGGCATCGACTTCGTAGAGATCGCGCACCTTTCCTCTGTGTAAGAGTGGCAAACTGGATAAATTGGATTCGTGCAGAGCAGACATGGCGCTTCCTTGATGAACGGTGAACGGTGAACCGTTATGCTAATTCCGGCAAAACGGTTTGGGCGATTTTAACAGCTTGTTGCTTGCGATATTCGACCAAACGCTCAGCTAACGGTGCATCGTTTAAGGCCAGCATGGAAATGGCGAACAATCCGGCGTTCGCAGCGCCTGCTTCGCCTATCGCGAAAGTGGCGACCGGGATGCCTTTAGGCATTTGTACGATGGACAACAGTGAGTCCATTCCCTTCAGATACTTGGACGGAATCGGCACGCCCAATACCGGTAAAGTGGTCTTGCCTGCGATCACGCCAGCCAGATGCGCTGCACCGCCGGCACCGGCGATAAAACATTGCGCGCCCAGCGAAGTGACTTCTTTGATGTAATCGAATAACAGATCGGGTGAGCGATGTGCGGAAATAACCCGTGCATCATAAGATACGCCAAAATCTTTCAGTTGCTGCGCAGCCTGGCTCATGATTTCCCAATCATTGCTGCTGCCCATGATAATGGAGACTAACGGTTTAGACATATTCTTCCTCGAATTCCAGACGTAAAAACGCCCCCGCGTACGGGGGCATTCGTAAAATTACAGACCTTTGTGGTAGCCAACTACACGTTCAACTTCGTTCTTGGAACCCATGATGACCGGCACGCGCTGGTGCAAACCCGTCGGTGTCAGTTCCATGATGCGCTCACGTCCGGTAGAACATACGCCGCCAGCCTGCTCGACGATGAACGACATCGGATTTGCTTCATACATCAGGCGCAGCTTACCGGCTTTGCCCGCTTCCTTGTTGTCAAACGGATACATGAAAATACCGCCGCGAGTCAGAATGCGGTGAATTTCTGCAACCATGGAGGCGACCCAACGCATGTTGAAGTTCTTCTCACGTCCGCCGTCCTTGCCCTTGATACATTCTTCAACATAACGCTGAACCGGCTCTTCCCAGTAGCGACGGTTAGACATATTGATCGCGAATTCTGCTGTATCAACTGGGATTTGCATATCAGGATTGGTCAGGAAGAAATCGCCTACATCGCGATCCAGCGTGAAGCCGTTTACGCCATTACCGGTTGTGAGAACCATCATGGTGTTAGGTCCATACAGTGCATAACCTGCACAAACCTGCTTGGTGCCAGGTTGCATAAAGTCAGCCGCTGTCGGGTTAGTCACGCCTTCAGGGCAACGCAGGATAGAGAAAATCGTACCGACTGAAATATTCACATCGATGTTGGATGAACCGTCCAGTGGATCGAAAGTGATCAAATACTTACCACGTGGATATTGCTTAGGAATTTCGTAGATGTCTTCCATTTCTTCGGAAGCCATCGCAGCCAGATGGCCGCCCCACTCGTTCGCCTTGATAAAGACTTCGTTGGTGATGATGTCCAGTTTCTTCTGCGTTTCGCCTTGGATGTTTTCGCTGCCTGCGCTACCTAGTACGCCGATCAGCGCGCCTTTGTTCACGTCGTGGGCAATTTGCTTACAAGCTGAAATGATGTCGCTCAACAGGCCGGTAAATTCACCGCTTGCATTAGGGATGTGGCGTTGCTCTTCGATGATAAATTGAATCAGGCTCTTACTCATTTTTTCTCCTCGGTTATTAACTTCTATTGAATGTAATTTTTTCTTCGTGATTCTACCGCTTTTCGGCCTTGTTCTGCTTGCTAACCTTGATTATTTAAGGCTTATTTAGTCAGAGAGATGAACAGTTGCGGCAATTTGGCCGGCAAATCTGCCACCTTGTCGATAATGGTGTACTGTTTTCCGAAAATATCCTTCACGTATTCATCCGCTTTGGGATCCAGATTGATGCAATAAGCATAGATGCCGGCCTTGTCCAGTTCCTTGACCGCTTGTCTGGCATCCTCGATCAGGATACGGCCATCTTTGCTGTCGATATCGGCGGGCTCGCCATCGGTCAGGATCAGCATCAGCTTCTTGTCAGCCTGCTGTTTCTCAAGGTAGCGGGAGGCATGCCGCATCGCCGCCCCCATCCGCGTCGAATAACTCGCCTCCATGGCAGCGAGCCTACCCTTTACCTCATCGTCCCAGTGCTCGCTAAATCCCTTGATGTGCATGAATCGTACATCATGTCGCGTGTTGGAATGAAAACCTGAGATTGAAAATGGATCACCTAGCTTTTCGATCGCCCAGGCCAGCAGCGATACCGCTTCCTGGCTGAGTTCAAGTATGGTCTGGTTACTGCCTGCGGCCTTTTCATTCAGCGATTGTGACAAGTCCAGCAGCACAGTCACGGCGATGTTACGCCCGCTGGTCTTATGGCTCATGTTGATGCGCAGATCGGGCGATGAACCGCCCTTGTAGTCGATCAACGAACGCAAGGCGACGTCCAGATCCAGTTCGCTGCCTTCCTCCTGATAGCGGATGCGCACCTTGTCCTGCGGCTTGAGCAGGTCGAGCATTTTCTTCAGTCGCTTAGCCAGTGCGGCATGCTTCTCCAGCAGTCGGTCGATATCCGCCGCATTACCGCGCGGGTGCAGGCTCTCGTACACACTCACCCAGTCAGGGCGATAGCTCTGGCTGTTATAGTCCCATTCAGGGTAATGGCGAGGCGGCAAACCTTTCAATTCCTCGCCCGGCTCAATCTTGCGTTCTTCGTCGAACGCTTCTTCCTCGTCACCCTCTTCGATGAACTGCCACATTTGGCGGTTATCGTCGCGATAATCGATGACGGTGTCGGTAAAATGCGTTTTGGGCAAGTTGTCGCTTTGCAATCGGGTTCTGGCGACAAAGGAAACCGCGATGTCCGCCATGTCCTGAGTGCTAGCATCGCTCTGTGTCATCGTGTCGTGGAAGCGCGCGGAAAAAGCGATAATCTGGGCATTTTTGTACGGATGCGCCGAATCGAGGATGGCGCGGGACAACATGGCGAGGCGATGACGCACCCCTGACTCCAGCGCGTAATCGCAAGCGTCCTCTACGGGTGCCGGATGCAGTGCCATGAAGATGCGGCGCAATCCCGGATACTCCTTCATCGCCAGATATTCCACCCGCGAATCTTCCAGAAACTCAACCGCCATACGCTGAGACGGGCTCATGTTGTCGGCGATGATCGCGCGGGTCCAGCGGCGATGCGCAACGATATGCGCAAGCGCTGCACGATAGCGATCCAAACCGGAAAGCCCCCGGTCATCCTGATATACATCCGGCAGCCTGATCCCCAGTTTGTCGTAATACGGCGTCGGTTGACGCGACTCATCGAAATCCCCGGAATAGGGAATCAACAGATCGTCGTCATCCCAAAGGCTGCGCATATACATATCTAGCTTGCGTTCGCTGTCTACCAGCAGCGTGCCGTGACGCTCGCGTTGCAAGACCGCGCGGCTGTCGGCAGACTGCAGGCTGAAATACTCGATCTGGCGATCCGGGTGATCGTTGTAGAATTGAATTCCGTAATCAATCCAGTTTTTCAGACCAACCAGGGCCAGCTGATGGAGCAATACCGGAATCTGTTTAAAAAACTCGGGCAGGCCGGGGCTTGGAAAAGTCTGGTGTATGCCGTGTACAGAACCGGTGGTGCGTTCCATGAAGTCCAGCACCAGTACCATGTAGTCGCTCATCTGTGCTTGCGAATGCAGGCGGCGCGCGGCGGTAGGCAAAGACTGTAAAAACGGCACGATCGCTTTGCTGTTCGGCGATTTCGCCATTCTTTTTACCGTAGCCATCACCTCTGGCAGGGAATCTTCACCCCAGGATTTGGCGACTGAAGGCCACTCTTCCAGAAAGATCAGAATGGGTTCGGCTCCGCGCCCCATTTTGCCCAGATATCGCGCATTGTCGATATAGGCATCCATGCCGGCATTGGTCAGCACCGTCCATGCTTCCCGCATGCAATCTGCAAATATCGGCGCGACTCTGGGGAATCCGCAATCAAGCTTCTGCCAGTAGCGTTCAAATTCCTGAGGTAATGAGAGGATATCCATCATTCTGTTCCTGTGGGTGCGGATTTATCCGCACGCGACCTTTTGTTAGTGCGAATGAATTCGCACCTACGGACTGCGGACAACAATTGTTGATCAGGCAAACACTGCGTCAATCGCATGATCCAGCGTGTCGCGGATATCCGCATCGTCGGTAATCGGGCGCACCAGCGCCATGCGACAAGCCGCTTTGGGTTCAACGCCACCCTTGATCAGGGTCGCCGCATACACCAGCAAGCGGGTCGAGATTCCTTCGTCCAGTCCGTGGCCCTTCAGATTGCGCGCAGCATGGCCAATCTTGACCAGTTTTGCGGTGAGCTCGCGATCCATGCCGGTCTCTTTGGCTAAAATTTCTGTTTCGACGGCGGTGGTCGGATAGTCGAAATCGAAGGCGGTAAAACGCTGCTTGGTAGACTGTTTTAAATCTTTGAGCAGACTTTGATAGCCGGGGTTATAAGAAATAACCAGCTGAAAATCTGGATGCGCTTGAATTAATTCACCTTTTTTATCAAGCGGCAAAGTGCGGCGATGATCGGTCAGGGGGTGAATGACAACGGTCGTGTCCTGACGCGCCTCGACGATTTCATCGAGATAGCAGATTGCGCCGATGCGCGCAGCGGTAGTCAGCGGGCCATCCAGCCAGCGTGTGCCATTCGCATCAAGCAGATAGCGACCGACCAGATCAGAAGCGGTCATGTCTTCGTTACACGCTACGGTAATCAGCGGCTTGTTCAGTTTCCATGCCATGTATTCGACAAAGCGTGATTTGCCGCAACCGGTAGGGCCCTTCACCATCACCGGCAAGCGCGCAGCATAAGCAGCCTCGTACAAAGCAACTTCGTCGCCCTGTGCCTGATAGAACGGCTCTTGATGAACCTTGTATTGATCTATATTAATCATGATTTGCTCCTGTGTAAGGACTCCTTCCCATTGAAGGGGGAAGGTTGGGATGGGGGTGTACTTTCATTTCTACCCCCTCCCCACCCCTCTCCCTGCAAGGGAGAGGATATTGAATTTTTGGAAAAAAACGCCCCCAGCAAGTGGGGGCGAATTTTCACTGCATTAATGCATGCTGAGCTTACTTGTGTACGCCCAACTTTTCGCGCCAGCCCGGGAAAATCTTGTCCGCATCTTTAGGGAATGACTCGAAGGCACGGGCAAATTCTTTGTGCTCTTTCGCGTATTCGATAGGATCGGAACCCGATTTCCAGCAGTCGTACGCTTGACGCAGAGAGATCG